>OBEQ010231616.1_pt1 | contig 72775 bp, 74 predicted proteins | sample 1670901 | NCBI WGS metagenome assembly OBEQ01 (sample SAMEA104232315, study PRJEB22302) | groundwater metagenome | biome: forest; feature: aquifer; material: groundwater | place: USA | collected 2011-08-07 | depth 5.4 m
CGGTGATGCTCTCGGGCGCGATGATGTTCGACTTCCTCGGCTGGGGCGAGGCGGCGCGGCTGATCGAAGAGGGCATCGCCCGCACCATCCAGCAGAAGCGCGTGACCTACGACCTGGAGCGGCTGATGGAGGGCGCGACGAAGCTGCGCACCTCGGAGTTCGCCTCGGCCATCATCGAGAACATGGGCGCGGCCGTCGCCGCCGACTGACGCCCGCACCACCCACGCCGAGGCGCCGGAAACCACGCCAGCCTGCGCGAGCTTTGCGGAGCCCGCCACAGCGCAGGCCGGCGGACAGATTTCACCAGCGGGACGGCGCGGCAGAATTCAGCAAGGATTCACCGAGGAGCGCACTCATGCGGAAGAAGGTGACCGTGGTAGGCGGCGGGTTCGTAGGCTCGACGACGGCGCAACGCATCGTCGATGCGGAGCTCGCCGACGTGGTGCTCACCGACATCCTGGAGGGCGTGCCGGCGGGGAAGGCGCTGGACATGTACGAGGCCGGCCCCATCCAGCGGAGCGACTCCCGCGTCACCGGCATTTCGACCCACGCCGGCGACTACCGCGAAACGGCCAATAGCGACATCGTGGTGATCACGGCCGGCTTTCCCCGCAAGCCGGGGATGAGCCGCGACGACCTGCTGCGCGCCAACTATGACGTGGTGAAAGGCGTGGTCGAGCAGGTGGCGAAGTACTCGCCCAACGCCATCCTGATTATGGTGACCAACCCGCTGGACGCCATGGCCCAGGCGGCGTACAAAATCAGCGGCTTCTCGAAGAACCGCGTGATAGGCATGGCCGGCGTGCTGGACTCGGCGCGGATGAGCACGTTCGTGGCGATGGAGCTGGGCGTCTCAGTGGAAAGCGTGCATTCGTTCGTGCTCGGCGGGCACGGCGACGACATGGTGCCGCTGGCGCGGTACTCGAGCGTCGCGGGCATCCCCCTGCCCGACCTGCTGCCCAAGGAGCGCATTGACGCCATCATCGAGCGCACGCGCAAGGGCGGCGCGGAAATCGTCAACCTGCTCAAGACCGGCTCGGCCTACTTCGCGCCGTCGGCCGCGGTGACCGAAATGGTCGGAGCCATCCTCAAGGATAAGAAGAAAATCCTGCCCTGCGCCGCCTACCTCGAGGGGGAGTACGGAATCAAGGGGCTGTTCGTGGGCGTGCCGGTGAAGCTGGGCGCCCGGGGCATCGAGCAGATCGTCGAGATCAAGCTGACGGCGGAGGAAAACGCGGCGCTGCAGAAGTCGGCGGCGTCGGTGCGGGAGCTGGTCGGAGTCCTGGGCCTGTGAAGACCAGCGCCGGCTAGAAGTCATCTCAGAATCGTATAAGCCTGTCGAGCGAGATTGGATTCAGGGGCTAAAGCCCTGAAGCCTTGCGGCCTGGTGATGTCGCGGCTGACCCTTCGACTTCGCTCAGGGCAAGAGCCGCGACCCCCTGAGCCCATTGATGAGAAAACCTCTAGTTGTACTTCTTCAGCAGGGGCCAAGCCTGCTGGAGGGTCAATTTCGGTTTGCGGCAGATGTAAATCGGCAGGTTGCTTTCCTCGGGCATGGCGTACTCGCTGACGACGAGATCGGCCTGCTGGACTTCTGAGAAAATCATGCGCAGATCCTCCACGGGCACGCCGATGCTGACGACAACCTCGCCCGAATACTCCCGCGGGCCCCACAAATAATAGGTGTTGCTGCCGCTGATGGCCTTGGGCAGGCCGTAGGCCTTGCCGAGGTAATCGATGGCCCCGGCCTCGCCGTAGTTCCCCGCCAGAAGCGCGCACCGCGCTTGCTCCTCGGGCGAGAGACTGTGGTAAACGCGGGCCACGACGGCTACCTGATTCTCCCAGCCGAACATGTCGGCCCAGACTTGCGGCAGCTTGCCCAGATCCGCTTTTTCGACCTGGACTTTCTCCACGTTCCAGAAATTCGAATAGGCGGCTAGAGCGTCCGGGGAAAGAATGGGCAGGGCCAGGGGCGCGGCGACGACGCCGCCCACGACCAGCGGCGCCAGGATGGCGGGCTTCAGCCAGTTCCACTGGCGCTCGCGGACCCACTGCTCGATGCCCACCGCCCCGGCGGCCAACAGCATGGGGTAGATGGGCGCCAGATAATAAATCTTCCCTCTGAGGAGCAAGAACTCGATGAGCACGACGACGTAGGTCCAGCCGAGGAAACGATAGGGCCTGGCCCGCTCGGCGCGAAGGAAAAAAAAGAGCCCGGCCAAGCAAATCGGGCTGGCCAATGGATGGACCAGCAGCGCCTGCTGGAGGATGAACTGAAGCGGGGGAATGCGCACGTTCTTCACCCGGGCAGCGTTTTGCAAAATCTCGAGCGTGGGCCAGGCGTTGCGAAATTCCCAAAGGAGGTTGGGCAGAAACATGGCCAAGGCCAGCAGGCCGCCGAGCCAGACCCAGGGAGTGCGGAAAACGCGCCGCTCGGGGGTGAGCAGCAGGCCCATCACCATGCCGAAGCCGAAGAAGAGAATGGCGTGCTTGTTGAGGAGCCCCAGACCGGCCACAAACCCAAACAGCAGCCACAGCCGGGAGTTGCCGGTGGCGACAATGCGCATGGCCAGCGCCGCCAGAAGCATCCAGAACAGCGGCTCGAAGGCGTTCATGGAAAGGAAACTGTCGAAGGTGAGATAGACGGGCACAAAGAAGACCGCGGTGCAGGCCAGGAGCTGCGCGTAGCGCCGGCCGCCGAGCTCGCGCACCATCCACCCGGTGAGCAAAACCTTGGCGCCGGCAGCGAGCGCGGGGAAAAACCGCAGGGCGAACAGGGAGTCACCGAGCAGCGAGCGGGAGAAGCGCGCGAAAATGGCGATCAGCGGCGGCTGGTCCACATAACCCCAGGCAAGGCGCTCGCCGCAGGCGGCGAAGCCCAGCTCGTCGCGAAAATAGCCGTAGCGCCCGCTGAACAGAAAATGCACCACGCAGGCCGCCGCGGCGAGCGAAAACACAACCGCGACATCCCCGGCGAGCAACGGCCTCGGCGTTGCTCGCGGCAGCGCCAGCGACTCGCGGGCCGCGGCTTGCTCCGCGAGGCGGGGCGAATCATCTAGGCGAAGCGGACCCATGGACTGGCTCCGGGAAGTGAAGCCTGACACACCCACCGCGCAAAATCAAAGATGTGCGACCCCAGGCTGAGGTTTCGCAGACATCAAGCGGGGCTTTTCGCCGGCACCTTGCCGGAACTCTTCGCCGGAGACTTGCCGGCAGCCTTCCGCGATGGCCCGCCCGGGCGGGCTTCGGGTGCATCGGGCGGCACAGGGCCGACGCGCTCGACCAGCACGCGGCGAATGTGCACGGGGGTGAGCGGCCGGTTCTCGCGATTTCGCGGGACGCGCGCAATGGTCCTCACCACGTCAATGTTCGCGCACTGGCCGAGGATGGTGTACTGCTGGTTGAGATGGGGATAGGGGACTTCGGTGATAAAGAACTGGCTGCTGGCGCTGTTGATGTCATCGGGCAGCCGCGCCATAGCCAAGCGTCCCGGCACGTCGAAATTCAATTCCTTGCGGATTTCGGCGGGAAGCGTGAAGCCCGGGTCGCCCGTGCCGTTGCCGAGCGCGTCGCCACCCTGGATCATGAAGTCAGGAATGACGCGGTGGAACGTCAAGCCGTCGTAGAAGCGCTTCCCGTTGACGCGTCGGTGCGTGCGCGGATCCACGTAGGATTTTTTCCCAATGGCCAAGCCGACGACGGCGCGCACGGTCTGCGGCGCCTCCTTCTCAAAGAGCTTGCAGCCGATCGAGCCCTTGTCGGTCTCCAAGGTCATGTAGAGCCCCGGGGCGCGCTGGTCGGCCGATTTCGCCGGAGCGGTCTTCGACGGCCCCGCCGGCGGCGTTTGCTGCGCGGCGAGCGACAGACCCACCGCCAGAGCGGCAAGAATGTAGAGCCATCTCCGTTCACGCATCGCTGTCCTCGATTCCTCGCTTCCCCTGTTTGACTCTTTGAGTTTCACTGCTGCTGCATCTCCTGGCTGACTCGCTCGGCCTGTTCCAGCAGGCGCAGGGTATTGCCGCCGAGGATTTTGCGGATGTCGGCCTCCGCATAGCCCCTGCGGAGCAGCGCCTCGGTGATGCGCACGAGTTTCGAGCAATCCTCCATGCCTTCAGGCATGGTGGCGCCGTCGAAATCCGAACCCAGGCCGACATAGTCCACGCCGACGAGCTTCACGACGTGGTCAATGTGGTCCACAATCTTCTCCCAACTCACTCGGGGCAACTGGCCCGCCGCAGTGAGCTCACGGCGGACGCGCTCATTGGCGCGGATCACCAGTGCCATATTCTCGCCGTAGCGCTTATCGGCTTCGGAGTCTTTGGCTTTGATCGTATCGGCAATGCGGTGGTAGGCCTCGAGGTATTCCTGGCGGAGGAAGCCGGTGTTGTAGTTGATGTGGATGACGCCGCCCTTCTTGGCCAGGGCGCGGATCATCTCGTCGGTCATGTTGCGCTCGTGGCCGCAGAGCGCGCGGCAGGAGGAGTGCGAGGCGATGAGCGGGGCACGGCTGGTTTCGAGAGCGTCGTAAAAAGTTTTGTCGGAAACGTGCGAGATGTCCACGAGCACGCCCAGGCGGTTGAGCTCGCGCACAACCGAGCGGCCGAACGAAGTGAGGCCGTTGTGCTTGGAGTCGTCGGTGGAGGAGTCGGCCCAGTTGGTATTGCTGCCATGGGTCAGGGTGAGGTAGCGCACGCCGAGCGCGGCGTAGATGCGCAGCAGACCCAGGTCGTCGTCGATCATGTGGCCGCCTTCCAAGCCCATGAGCACAGCGATCTTGCCCTGGCCGCGCGCCCGGCGAACATCCTCGGCGGTAGTGGCGAGCATGAGGTCGTTCGGGTGGCGGCGCACTTGCTCGCGCACGGCGTCAATCAGGTCGAAGGCGCGCTTCACGCTGCGCAGGCCGCCCGGCTTGCTGGGCGTCCAGATGGACATGAACACGGCATTCATGCCGCCCTCGCGCATGCGGGGAATGTCCAAGTGGCCTTCGGCGTCGCGCTTGCCGAGGTCGAGCTTCTCAAATAGCAGTCGCTGGGGCGTGTCCACGTGCGTATCGAACACGAGAGAGCTCGCCTGCAGCTTTCGGGCGCGTTCGGCGATGTCGTCAGGGGACACAGTGGAGGCCAGCAGACCGGCAACTAGAGCCAGCCCGAGCGTCACCAGCCCAGCGAGGTTGCGTGTCATCGCTCATCCGATCAGCCAGCCGAGCAGCGCCTGCCGGATGGCCTGACGGTTCACTTCGGCGATGGACTCGGTCAGCGGGATTTCCTTGGGACAGACCTTGACACAATTCTGCGCATTGGCACAATCGGCCACCCCGCCGGGGCCCATCACGGCCTCGAGGCGCTCGCGGGCGTGCATCGCGCCGGTGGGGTGCAGGTTGAACAGGCGAACCTGGCTGATGATGGCGGCGCCGACGAACTGGTTGTTGGAGTTCACCTGCGGACAGACCTCCAGGCAAGCGCCGCAAGTGATGCACCGCGCCAGCGGGTAGGCCTTCTGCTGGAGGTCGGGCGACATGCGCGGGCCGCCGCCGAGGTCGTAGGTGCCGTCAATGGGCACCCAGGCCTTCATGCGCTTCAAGTTCTCAAACATAGAGGAGCGGTCCACGACAAGGTCGCGCACGATGGGAAACTTCGACATGGGCTCAAGCCGAATCGGTTGCGCGAACTGATCCACCAGCGCCGAGCAGGCCATGCGCGCCTTTCCGTTGACCAGCATGGCGCACGAGCCGCAGACTTCTTCGAGGCAATTCGATTCGAAGGCGACGGGAGTGGTGCGCTTACCATCGCGGGTGATGAGACGTTCGGCAATATCGCGCAGGCAGATGATGACGTTCATGTGCCGCCGCCAGGGCAGCGCAAACTCCTCCCAGTACGCCCGTTCCTGCGGGCCCGCCTGCCGCTTCACCCGGACGATGACTGTTTTGTCCGCCATGGCTCCTCAAAATGCCGCCCGACTATTTTGCCGGGCCAAACCGCCGCGCCCGCGGCGGGGTCAGGGAGGTGTCCACCGCCTCATAGAGCAGGCGGATGCGGCCGTCCTCGCAGTGGGCGCGCGTGGTCTTTAGCCAATTCTTATCGTCGCGGTCAGGAAAATCCGGTTTGTAGTGCGCGCCGCGTGACTCATTCCGCGCCAGTGCTCCGAGGGTGATCACGCGCGCCAGGACCAGCATGTTGTAAAGCTCGCGCACAAAGTTGAGCGTTTGATTGGACCAGCGCGTGCGGTCGGAAAGATTGATCTTGCGGTAGCGCTCGAGCAGCTCCTGGAGCTTGGTGTCCACGCGCTCCAGGTCCCGGTTGTGGCGCACGACGGTCACGTGCTCGGTCATCCACGCGCCCAGTTCTTTCCAGATGGTGATGGGGTTCTCCTCACCCTCCTGGCGCAACAGCGCCTCATTGACGGCCTCCTGGCGCCTGCGCTCTCGCTCGAACACGCCGGCCTCGGTGGCCTCGCAGCCTTTCTCGAGGCCCCGCGCATAGCGCACCGCCGCGGGCCCGGCGACCATCCCGCCCCAAATGCAGGAGACCAGCGAGTTGGCGCCCAGCCGGTTGGCGCCGTGGTATTGATACTCGCATTCGCCCGCCGCGTAGATTCCGGGGACGTTGGTGGCCTGGTTTTCGTTGTCGATCCAGATTCCGCCCATGGTGTAGTGCACCCCGGGAAAGACCTTCATCGGCTCGCGGCGCGGGTCCACGCCCAGAAACTTCTCGTAAATTTCCAAAATGCCTTCGAGCTTGCGGTCCAGCACCTCTCGGGGGATTCCCGTAAGGTCCAGATAGACGGCAGGCTCGCCGCCAATGCCGAGCTTCATCTCGAAGACAATCTTGTGGATGGCGCGAGTGGCGATGTCCCTCGGCACCAGGTTGCCGTACTTCGGATACCATTCCTCGAGGAAGTACATGCGCTCGGCGGGGGGGATTTCGAGCGGCGGGCGGATGTCGCCCGGGCGTTTGGGCACCCACACCCGACCGCCTTCGCCGCGAGCCGACTCGCTCATCAACCGCAGCTTGTCTTCGCCGGGGATGGCCGTGGGATGCACCTGGATGAACTCGCCGTTGGCGTAGTCCACCCCCTGTTGAAAGAGCGCCGACTGCGCCGAGCCGGTGCAAACCACGGAATTGGTGGAGCGGCCGAAGATGGCACCGGTGCCGCCGGTACAGTAGATGGCGGCGTCCGCGGGGAACGCGCGCAGCTCCATCGTCTTCAGGTCCATCGCGCAAATACCGCGGCTGACTCCGGCATCGTCGAGCACGGCGGAGAGGAAAGTCCAGCCTTCGCGCTTGCGTACTTTGCCTTCGGCCTCGAAGCGCCGCACCTGCTCGTCGAGGGCGTAGAGGATCTGCTGTCCGGTGGTGGCGCCGGCAAAGGCCGTGCGGTGGTAGAGGGTGCCGCCGAAGCGCCGGTAGTCGAGCAGGCCCTCGGCGGTGCGGTTGAACATCACCCCCATTCGGTCGAGCAGGTCAATGATGGCCGGCGCCGCCTCGCACATGGCCTTCACCGGAGGCTGATTGGCCAGGAAATCGCCGCCGAAGACGGTGTCGTCAAAATGCTGCGCGGTGGAATCGCCCTCGCCCTTTGTATTTTTGGCGGCGTTGATGCCGCCCTGCGCGCAGACCGAATGCGAACGCTTGACCGGCACAATGGAGAACAACTCGACAGGCACGCCGGCCTCAGCGACGCGGATGCTGGCCATCAGGCCGGCCAGTCCTCCGCCCACGACGATGATTTTCGGATCCTTCATTGGACGTAGAACGCAAACGGGCGCCAGTGGAAGCGGATGCTCAGCACAATGGCCATGCCCACAAAGCTGAAACCAAGGGCCACTGCGGCGCCCAAGTAGCCGGCCGCGCGCTGCGAGCGCGCCGTGGCGGCGATGCCCCACTTGCACAGGAAATTCCAAATGCCGTTCCCCAGGTGGAACGAGGAGGCCAGCACGCCCAGCACGTAGAAGCCGAAGTAGTAAGGATTGGCAAGCGCGCGGTCCACGTCGTCGAAGGTGGATTTCCCGTGGGTCAGGAAGCGCTCGGTGTACACGTGCCAGCCGATGAACGCAAAGGCAATCAAGCCCGACCAGCGCTGGAGCGAGTACATCCAGTTGCTCACCCAGGGATACTGCGAGACGTTTGACTTCCCTTTCCACCACACATAGACGCCGTAGACACCGTGAAAGAGAATGGGGAGCCAGATGAACGCCGCCTCGACAAGCACCTTCCAGGGAATGGTCTGCAACGCGCGGGATGTTTCGTTGTATTTCGGGACGCTGACGAGGGCGTAGCTGTTGGACCAGAAGTGCTCCGCCAGAAAGGCACCCACGGGAAAAATTCCGGTAAAGGAGTGCAGCTTGCGCCAGAAGAAGCTGTGGTCGGCTGGGGGCGCAGCGACAGGCATCAACTCTCCCTGCTTCGCAAGTGGTGTGTGACGACCCCGCCTCGCCGGCAAGCGACTTTTCTGCCGGGAGAGCTTGTGCCCGTAGTGGATGGCGCGGACTTGCTACGGACTTTTCAGTATAGGCAGATTCGGTGTGCTTTTCAAGACAGCCCCTGCGAGCGAATCCGCGCAATCCGCACGAGCGCTTTGGCTATAATAGCCGGGGGGTCAGGGCAGGCGTTGAGGAACCCAATGAGCGAACGCCAGGTGGCCGAGCTGGGAAGCATCGTGGATGCTCTGGCCAAGAATGCGCGTCCCGCAGATTCGGAATCCCTGGCACGGGTGGCGGAGCATCTGGCCAAGGCCTTCAGCGTGAAGCCGGACGAAGTGGCTATTCTGGCGTTTACCGACGAGGGCAAATTCTTGAAATTCCTCATCCCCGAGAAACTCCAGGCCATCGGCACGATCCCCATGACCAGCACCACCGCGCTGGCGGTGCGCACGGCCAAGGAGAAACGGGCCGAGGTGGTCAACAATTTCACCGCGGCGCGCCACGCCAGCGTGTTTGAGGGCGTGCCGCTCGGCCGGCGCCACGGCGAACTCATCCACAAGATCATGAGCGCGCCCATCACCCTGCAGGACAAAGTGGTGGGGGTGGCGCAAATCTCCCGTAAGGGCCACACGGCAACCGATGCCGGCCCCGACTTCTCGCAGAAGGAGCTGCGCGAGCTGGTCGCGCTGACCGGCGTGCTGGCACGGTTCATCAAGATCTGCCAGGAATCCTGAGTGGCACCGCGACCCCTACGCGCCCCGCTGCTCGCGCGCCTGCTGTGCCTACTGGGCCTTTTCGCGCTCTGCCTGCCGGCGCAGGTGGCACGCGCCGCAGGCGATGCGGCGGCGCAAGCCGCCGCTTCCCAAAAAGTCAGGCTGACGCTGCTGGGCACCACCGACATCCACGGACACATCATGCCCGTGGACTATTACGCGGACACGCCGGCGAACCTGGGCCTGGCAAAGATTGCCACGCTGGTCAGGCAGATTCGCGCCGCTGAGCCCCACGTCCTGCTGCTCGATGCCGGGGACACGATTCAGGGCACTCCGCTGGCCTATCAGTTCGCGCGGCGCGATACCAGCAAACCCAACCCCACCATCGCCATGATGAATGCGATGGGCTACGACGCCATGGCCTGCGGCAACCATGAGTTCAACTTCGGCCTGGAAGTGCTGTGGAAAGCCAAGCGCGAGGCGAAATTTCCCTTCCTGGCCGCAAACCTGCGACAAAAATACAAGGGGGGCGTGGCGTATTTTCGGCCCTACATCATCAAGAATGTCGCCGGGGTGCGCGTGGGGATCGTGGGCTTTATCACGCCGGGGGTGCCACGCTGGGAGCTGCCCGAGAACTACCGCGGCTACCAGTTCGAGCCAATCGTGGAAGCGGCCAAACGCGTCATCCCCGATGTGCGCAAACGCGTGGACTTGGTGGTGGTGATCGCGCACTCGGGCCTGGGGCCCGACCCGGAAACCGGCCAAGCGGGCCCGGCGGACGAGATCGCCGGAGAAAACGCCATGATCGCGCTGGCCGAGCAGGTGCCGGGGATTGACGTCATCCTGTTCGGGCACACGCATCTGGAGCTGAGCGAAAGATTTATCCACGGCGCGCTGCTGGTGCAGCCGAAAAATTGGGGCGGGTCGCTGGCGCGCGTGGAGGTGCAAATGGAGCGCGACGCCCAAGGCCGCTGGCGCGTGGCGGCGAAACACTCCGCGACTCTTCGGGTGACCGAGGAGGTGCGTCCCGACCCGGAAATCCTGAGCCTGGCCGAGCCCTACGAACGAGCGACGCAAGAGGCACTGAGCAGGCCCGTGGCCAGCTCCGCGGCAGCGCTCGACGGACTCACGGCGCGCTATGAAGACCACCCGCTGGTGGACCTGATTCACAAAGTGCAGATGGAATACGGGCGCGCGGACGTGTCGCTGGCCACGATGTTCTATCCCGGCGCACGCATTCCTGCGGGAAAGGTGACTGTGCGGCAGATCGCCGCGCTGTACCTCTACGAAAACACGCTTTACACCGTGGAGATGAGCGGCGCGCAGCTCAAGGAAGCGCTCGAACACGCCGCCAGCTTCTTCCCCGCCTGGCCGTTTCCACCGGGCGAGCCGCCGCGGCTGCCCGGGTACAACGCCGACTCGGCCGAGGGCGTGAGCTACGTCATGGATCTGAGCCAGCCCGTGGGCCAGCGCATCCGCGAACTACGTTTCAAGGGCAAGCCGCTCGAGCCAGCCGCCACACTGCGCGTGGCAATCAACAACTATCGCTATTCGGGCGGCGGGCGCTACGACGTGTTCAAGGGCCTTCCCATCGTGTACCGCTCGCCGCAGGAAGTCCGCGAGCTGATCATCGAATACGTGACGCGCACGGGCACCATCCCCACGACCGCCGACGGCAACTGGCACATCGAGCCCACGGAAGCGCGCGCAGCGCTGCTGCGCGAGGCGCGCGCACGCGAAGGAAGCCCGGGCGGCACGCGTTAGCCGGTGGAAATCGCGCGCGGGAATAGGGAATTTGCCCTTCGCGGCCGCCGGAGCAAGAGTCCAGCTCCCGCGAGCCTCAAAAACCAGTCACCGACAGGTTGCGATCGCGACACGCAGGCAGCGAGAAGGCGGGAATTGGTGTTGACACCGCAAGACTTACTTGCTACTTTTTCGCTCGCAGAAAAATTTTTTCATGCTCCCAGCCTAAAGCAGGAGGAACCGCAGCCCGGCACAGTCCATGGCCTTCGTTGCGAAGAAGATTTTCCTCACCAAGGGCGTCGGTAAACATCGCGAGCGGCTCTCCAGCTTCGAGCTAGCTCTGCGCAACGCGGGCATCGCGGCGTGCAACATTGTCCGCGTCTCTTCCATCTTTCCGCCCAACTGTAGACTCATCTCGCGCAGCGAAGGCCTGAAACATCTGAAGCCCGGCCAGGTGGCCTTCACCGTGATCAGCGAAAATTCCACGCGCGAGGCGCACCGGCTGATCGCCGCGGGCATTGGGCTGGCGCTGCCCGCCGACAAATCCATGTACGGCTACCTCTCCGAGCACCACTCGTTCGGCGAAACCGAGGAAGTGGCCGGCGAGTACACCGAAGAGCTGGCCGCCGAAATGCTGGCTACCACGCTCAACGTGGAGTTCGACCCGGACCTCTCGTGGGATGAGAAAAAAGAGGTCTACCGCATCTCCAACAAAATCGTGCGCACGATGAACATCACCCAGTCTGCGGTCGGCGACAAGCGCGGGTTGTGGACCTCCGTGCTCGCCGCCGCCATCCTCATCGGCGAAGACGACTAGCGCCGTTCCAATTCCCTTCCCTGGGCGATCCCAAAAATGGATGGGCGAAGCAACGGGCAGACGGGGGCCGCCCCTAGCGCGGCTTGCGATTTTTGGCCTTCGATTTTCTAGATTTCCTGAAGTGGCCGAGCCGCTCGAGGACGGCGCCAGCCACGAGCGGCAGCGCGATGGTGGCGTCGCTGAATACCTCGGCGAACCGCCCGCCCTCTTCCGGGGGGACAAACTTGCCCCATGAGACCGCCTCGGAGTACGTGCTGCCGGAAAGCCCGCCCCAGTAGACCGGCTCGGGGCAAATCCGCACGCCGTAGTGGTAGCGCTTCAGCGGGAGCTTCTCGTAGCCGCGGCGCGCCAGCAGCTCGGCATAGACGCCGAATTGCTGCGACCAATTCCGCGGCACGCCGCCGCCGATGGTGAAGATGCCCATCTTTTTCTGGGCGAGCATGGTGCGCGCGAACTGCTCGAAATCCTCAAAAGGGTCGAAGCGCAACGGCGGCCGGCCGGCGCGCAGCCGGGCCTTCTTGTGCAGGGCGAAGTCGATGCCCAGCTCGGAATCGGTGAAGGCCGGAACAAATACGGGCACGCCGCATTGGGAGGCCGATTTCAGGATGCCGCGGCCGGGGCTGTGCCGGCAAAGGTACTCGCCGATGCGGTGATGCAGCTTCCAGCTCGAGACCGGCTCGTCGGCGTCCCACTGGGCCAGGATGCCCTGGACGACGTGCTCGACGTGGTCGAGGTTCACCTCGGGCTCAAGCGAGTCGTAGACGCGATTGTAACCGGCGTGGAAGAGCGCGCGATCGTCCATGCGCGGGTCGTAGCGGAAGTGGGAGAGTCCCGCGGCCTCCACCAGGCCGTGCGCCATCAGCGCGCCGGTAGAGACCACCGCGTTCACCACGCCCGCCTCAATGAGGTCGCAGAAGATCAGACCCATCTTGGCCACAGTCATTGCGCCGGAAAGCGTCATGACCACGAAGCAATGAGCGTCCCGGGCCATGGCCTCGAGCACGTCGGCGGCATCGCCGACCTGGCGGCCGGTGAACGCGGTTTCGCGCATGGCGCGCACGAGGTGGTCCACCGTACGAACCTTGGAGAGGTCGAGCGGATAGATGGGCCTCAGCCGGTCCTTGACCGGATCGTGGAGGATTCGCCCGGTGACGCCCTTGCGCTTTGCCATTCTGTGTCCTCGGCCGCGCGGCGCGGTGGCCGCGAGATTTTCCTGCGCTTCCGCGGCACAATTGATAGTACAAACGCGCGCACAAAGAAAGAGGGAAACTCGCGTGGTGAAATATCCGGTGCGTTGGGGCGGCGGTTCCCTTCGCCCAAGGCGAGAGGAAGATGCCCCGGCGGAAATCCGCGGAACCGCCCGCCCGCGCCGGAAGGGATAGTGATATGATGTCGGCCATGTCCGAGAAATTCTGCATCGGCCTGGTGCAGATGAGCTGCTCGCCCGATTCCAGGGAAAATCTTAGCAAGGCCGTGGAACGCATCCGCGAGGCCGGCGGCCGCGGCGCCAACATCGTCTGCCTCCAGGAACTCTTCCGCACGCAATATTTCTGCCGCGAGGAAAACGCCGAGCAGTTTGCGCTGGCCGAGCCAATCCCCGGGCCCACTACGGAGGTGTTGACGCGGCTGGCGCGGGAGCTCGAGATTGTAATTGTCGCGCCGCTATTCGAGCAGCGCGCCGCGGGCTTGTATCACAACACTGCGGCGGTGATCGACGCCGACGGCTCGCTGCTGGGGCTCTACCGCAAGATGCACATCCCCGATGACCCGCTCTATTACGAAAAGTTTTATTTTACGCCGGGCGATTTGGGGTTCCCCAATTTCGACACGCGCTTTGGCCGCATCGGCGTGCTGGTCTGCTGGGACCAGTGGTACCCGGAAGGCGCGCGCCTGACCAGCCTGCGCGGAGCGAATGTGTTGTTCTATCCGACGGCCATCGGCTGGCACCCGCACGAGAAGCAGGAGCACGGCGCGGCGCAACTCGACGCCTGGCGCACGATCCAACGCTCGCACGCCATCGCCAACGGCATCTTCGTCGCTGCGGTGAACCGCGTCGGCTTCGAGGGACCGGCGCAGAGCGGGATCGAATTCTGGGGGTCCTCGTTCGTGGCGGACCCCTTCGGACAGCTTTTGGCCGAAGCTTCGACCGGCAAAGAAGAAACGCTCGTAGTGGAGTGCGACCTGCGGCGCATGGAGGAAGTCCGCCGCAACTGGCCCTTCCTGCGCGACCGCCGCATTGACGCCTACTCTCCCATCCTGGAGCGGTGGCTGGATTGAATGCCCATCTGGTGAAGCGCACGACACCGCATCAACTTGGATACCGCATGCCGGCCGAATGGGAGCCGCACCAGGCCACCTGGCTCGCCTGGCCGCATGAGAAGGGCGACTGGCCGGGCAAGTTCGCGCCGATTCCCTGGGTGTATGGCGAAATCGTGCGGCGGCTGGCACGGGTCGAGCGCGTGCGCATCCTGGTGAACGATGCGGAGGCGCAGCAGAGCGTGCAGCACGTGCTGCGGAAGTGCGGCGCAGACCTGGACGCGGTGGAATTTTTTCGCGCTCCCACGAATCGAAGTTGGACGCGCGACTACGGCCCTATCTTCGTGAAAAATGGCCGGGGCGAGATCGCCCTCACCAACTGGCAGTTCAACGGCTGGGCCAAATACAACAACTGGAAAAAGGACGACGGGGTGACGGCCAAGCTCGCGCCCAAGCTGAAACTGCCCGCATGGGAGCCGACGCACAACGGGCGGCGGGTGGTGCTCGAAGGCGGGAGCATTGACGTGAACGGCCGCGGCACGCTGCTGGCGACCGAAGAATGCCTGCTCAGCCGCGTGCAGGCGCGCAACCCAGGCCTCGGCCGCGAGGAGCTGCAACAGGTCTTTCGGGACTACCTGGGCGCCACGCACGTCCTGTGGCTGAAGAACGGGATCGCCGGCGACGACACTCACGGCCATGTAGATGATCTGGCGCGGTTCGTCGGCCCAGCGACGGTGGTCGCCGCGATTGAGGAAGACAAATCGGACGCGAACTATGAACCCTTGCGGGAGAATGTGGCGCTGCTGCGCGAGATGAAGGCTCAGGACGGGCGACCGCTGCGCGTGGAGACGCTGCCAATGCCTGAGCCGGTTTACTTCGACGGCCAGCGGCTGCCTGCGAGCTACGCCAACTTCTACATCGCGAACAGACTGGTACTCGTGCCCACGTTCAATGACCCGAATGATCGCCTGGCGCTGGATACGCTGGCGGGTCTGTTCCCCGGCCGGGAAGTGGTGGGCATCGCGTCTCGAGATCTTGTGCTGGGGCTGGGCACGCTGCACTGCATGACTCAACAACAACCGGCTTGAGCGCACTTCTTTATGCCGCCGTGACATTGCTGTCTGTCGGGACGCACCTTCCGAGGTCGGGGCGGAGTCTTATCCATTGACTGAAATCGTAGGTTCTCATAGAAAGGAAATTCTTCTCACGCCGGGCGGCGACCGAGAATTTTCCCCCTCGGGATGCTCAACTTGGAGGCGGTACGATGGCTAGACCATGGATGAAGCGGCTCGCGAAGATCGTGGGTTATGGCCTGGTCGGTCTGCTCCTGGTGCTGGCTATCGCGATCACGTTCACGATTGGCTGGCGACCGTTCATCGGGGCAAAATCCCGCCCGCTGACCGCGCGAAAGTTCGAGCGCACGCCCGAGCGGCTTGCGCGCGGTCAATACCTCGCCGACGGAGTTCTATCCTGCTTCGCTTGCCACTCGCAGTTTGACGAAAAGGCCGATCCTCCGGTCATCACTTCCAAGAAAGGCGTCGGACGGACCTTCGCCGAACGGGGCAACTTCCGCATCGTCGCCCCCAACATCACGCCTGACGCGGAAAGCGGCGTCGGCAACTGGACCGACGACGCGCTGGCGCGCGCTATCCGCGAAGGCATTGCTCAGGACGGCCGCACGCTCTTTCCGATCATGGGCTACCGGGAGTTTCGGCACCTCTCCGACGAAGATCTCGCCGCTGTCGTCGTCTATCTGCGCTCGCTCGAGCCCGTGCACAACGCTTTGCCGAAGACGAATGTTCCCTTCTGGCTTCGGCGGCTCGTGCAGGCGTTGCCGGAACCAATCACGGCGCCCGTGTCGGCGTCAGACATGTCCGATCCGGCGAAGCGCAGAGAATATCTAAACGAAATCGCCGGCTGCGGCTTTTGTCACACGCCTAGGAAGGGGATGCCGCCGCATCCGGACATGGCGCGCGCGTTTAGCGGCGGCAACGACTTCGAAGGGGTGGTCACGCCCAACATCACGCCGGACGCTTCGGGGATTTCCTACTACGACGAGTCGCTCTTCATCCAGGTTATGCGTACTGGGCAAGTCAAGGCTCGCAAAATCAAACTTCCGATGCCCTGGCCGGTTTATCGCAACATGACGGACGAGGACTTGAGGGCCATCTTCAGTTATCTGCGAACGCTCAAGCCTATCCGCCATGTGGTGGACAACACTGAGCCGCCTACGCTGTGCAAGATTTGCGGAAAGAAGCATGGCTTCGGCGACCGCAACTAGCCCGCCAAGGGAACACTGTGATCACCTTCAACGCCACGGAGAAAAATCTCCCCAGAGAATGCGCCGCTATTTTGGATTCGGTGTATATAATTTGACGCCGGAGCGCGGGAGGAGAACATGCGACTGACGATGACCCATTCACTGATCGGCTGGATCCTGATTGGATTGATTGCCGGGTGGCTGGCGGGCAAAGTGACGCGCGGCGCCGGGTTCGGGTGCCTCGCGGACGTGGTCCTGGGCCTGATCGGAGCGGTTCTGGGCGGGTGGATCTTCTACAAGCTGGGCATCTGGGGCGGCGGATTTCTGTTCAGCCTGGCCGCAGCCACGGTGGGCGCCGTCCTGGTGGTCGGTGTCGCGCGGCTGTTTGCCGGGGGAAGCAGATAGGAGAGCGCCGAGAGGTGAATGGATGGGAGGGGCGATGAAGGCGAGAGCATTCCTTCCTGCGTTGGTGATCAAGGCCTGTGGCATCAAGGAGTGATCCGCTGGCGGGCCAGGCACAGTTTTCAGGGAGGTGGAAAGATGAAACAGGGAGAGCCGTTTTCGGCGACATTCAAGTTAGACAAGGAGACCAAGAATACGGTCCGGTACGCCGAGGAGGCGGAGGGTCGTCGGCCAGTGGTGGGCACCGTGTACGTGGACAAGTACGAACTGCCGAAGCCTTTTCCCAAAAAGATTCGAGTTACGATCGAGCCGGTGGAGTAAGAAGGTCAAGAAAAAGGGCCGGCGCGGGGCTACGCAATTGCACGGATCTGTGGGGGGCAGCATGAATAAACGCATTGGGGTTTTGGCGATTCTCGTGGGAGCGGCGGCGGTGTTGCTTGCGTGGGGGGTTGAGGCGCAAGCGCCCCCAGCGAGCGGGGACTCGCGCGTCATGGTGGAGGGCTATTACAAGATAGCACCAGGAAAAACGGAGGAGTGGCTGGAACTCTACCGCACGCAGCACCTGCCCATCCTCCAGGAGCGCCAGCGCGAGGGCCAACTCCTACAGATTCTCGTCTTCCGCCCGTTTCTCCACCAGGGCGCGCCGGGCTGGGATTTCAAGGTCCTTCTGAGCTACCGCGACTTTGCGGCTCTGGGCGACCGCGGCGGCTTCGAGGCCGTTGAGCGCAGACTCTATAAAGACTGGGAGGCGCACCAAAAGGCCGAGCGTCACCGCTGGGAGATCACCGAGAAGCACTGGGACGACATGATGGTTGCGGTGGCGACGGACTAGAGAAGGCGCTCGAGGCTGGCGCGGATTTTAGGGTGTCCCTCCCTGCCCGCGTCGGCGAAATGCCGGCCTCATGCTGACTGACTTCTTCCGATGTGTGCTCGGGGCCTGGGGCGATGTGGTACGATGAACGACTAACTGGAGGCTGTCCAACGCATTGAGTCAACCTTCCTTGTGGGCCATTCCGCTGGGCGGGCTGGGCGAGTTCGGGATGAACATGCTCGTGCTGCGCTCGGGCGAGGACATCATCGTCATTGATGCCGGGATGATGTTCCCCGAGGCCGAGCTGCTCGGCGTGGATATCGTCATCCCGGACATCGCCTATCTGAAGCAGAACCGCAAGGCCGTGCGCGCGATCGTGCTGACGCACGGCCACGAAGACCACATCGGCGCGCTGCCCTACCTGCTCCCGGACCTGGGCGTGCCCATCTACGGCACGCGGTTCACCCTGGCGCTAGTGCGCAAGCGGCTGGAGGAGCACGGCCAACTCGAGGACGCGGTGCTGCACGAGGTAGCCCCCGGACAGAAGGTGGAGATCGGGCCGTTCGGGATCGAGTTCATCTACGTGACGCACAGCACGATTGACTGCGTGGCGCTGGCCGTGCGCACGCCGCAGGGCGTGGTGATTCACACCGGCGACTTCAAGATGGACCCCACGCCCACTGATTTGCAGCCGTTTGACCTGCACGCGTTCGCGCGCTACGGCCAGGAGGGCGTGCTGGCGCTGTTCAGCGACAGCACCAACGTGGAGCGGCCAGGGTACACGCCGTCGGAGCGCGCCGTGTGGCCGCGCATCGAGGAGCTCTGCCGAGCGGCGCCGCGGAAGGTGGTGGTGTCGTGCTTCGCCACGTCCATCCACCGCATCCAGCAGGTGGTGGACATCGCCGGGCTGGTGGGCCGCAAGATTTCGTTCCTCGGGCGGAGCATGGTGGACAACGTGGAGATCGCCCACGGGTTGGACCGGCTGCGCATCCCTGACGGCATGGTGGTCCGCCCACAGGACCTGAAGACGTTTGACGCGCGCAAACTGGTGGTGCTGGTGAGCGGGAGCCAGGCCGAGCCGATGTCGGCAATGTCGCGCATGGCGGTGGACAACCACCGACTGCTCACGCTGGATGAGCAGGACACCGTGATTCTCTCGGCGCGCATCATCCCGGGGAACGAGAAGGCCATCTTCCGCATGATTGACCACATGTTTCGCCGGCGCGCGCTGGTCTATTACGACGGCGGCGGGGGCACGATCCACGTCTCCGGGCACGCCAGCCAGGAGGAGCAGAAACTGCTGCTCAACCTGGTGCGCCCGCGGTACTTCATCCCCATCCACGGCGAATACCGACAATTGTTCCGCCACGCGGCGCTGGCCCATCAAGTCGGCGCGGTCTCGGGCGAGGTGATGCTGCTCGAGGACGGCCACCCCATCGAGTTCACCGCCGAGGGGGCGTTCCGCCGCGAACCGGTGACGGCCGGGCGCGTGTGCGTGGACTCCGGGTCGCTCGAGGAGATCGAAGAGGTGGTGATCCGCGACCGGCAACACCTGGCCGAGGACGGCGTGGTGGTGCCCATCATCGCCATCGACAAGCACACCGGCCGAATCGAGTCGCACCCGGAGATCGTCACGCGGGGCTTCCTGGCCTCGGAAGACGGGCAAGAGCTGATGGCCGGGGCGCGGGAGGTGATCCTGCGCACCGTGGAGCAGTCCAATCCCGAAGAAAAAATGGATTGGAGCGTGATCAAGGAAAAAATTCGCGCGGACCTGAAACGCTACCTCAACAAGCAGACCGCCAAGCGGCCGCTGATCCTCCCTGTCATTCTCGAAGTGTAAGCTCGGTCGAGCGAAGTGAACCTATGCAGCCCACGCTGCGCCCCTATACACCCGAGGATTTCGAATCGCTCTACGCCATTGACCAGGAGTGTTACGCGCCGGGGATCGCCTATTCCAAACGCACGCTGCGCTGGTTTCTGCGGCTGTCCGGCGCCGAGTGCCTGGTGGCGGAAGCCGGCGGAGCGGTCGCCGGGTTCCTGCTGGCCGAGCATGAAGGGGAGAGAGCGCACCTGATTACGCTGGACGTGGTGGCGGCGCATCGCCGCCGCGGTCTGGGTACGGCATTGCTGCGGGCGATGGAGCAGAGCCTGGCGGCTTGCGGCGTCCGCCAAGTGTCGCTGGAAACAGCCACGGACAACGACGCCGCAATTGCCTTCTGGGAAAAGCACGGCTATCGTACCGTGGGCGTGCTGCGCCGCTACTACCTCGACCGGATTGACGCCTACGCGATGCACAAGCTGCTGGCGGCAGGCAAGGAGGCCTAAGGGCTTGTTGAACAATCCATCGAGAGATCAGTTGCAGGAGCCGGAGACGACGAGGACTCTTCGGTTCTGCGGGACTTTTCTGAAGAGCAGATTCCTCGTGTCGCTGGGAAGGATAGACAGAGGAAATTTTTCAACTCCCTGCTGAGACCCTATGCCTCTCTATCAGGCCATCGTCCTCGCCATCGTGCAAGCGCTCACCGAGTTCCTGCCCATCAGCAGCACCGCGCACCTGGTCCTTTTCCCCTGGCTGCTGCACTGGCCGGAGCCGGGCCTGGCATTCGACGCGGCGCTGCACGCCGGAACGCTGCTGGCCGTGGCGCTGTACTTCCTGCGCACCTGGATAGCGCTGCTCCTGGCCGGGCTGGGCCTGCACTATCCTCGCGGCGCGAGCGTCGCCGAGGTGCGGGGTAACCGCCGGCTGTTCTGGCTCCTGGTGGCGGGAACGGTCCCTGCGGGGGTGGCGGGCATTCTGTTGGAGCACCGCATCGAGGAGCACCTGCGAAAACCGATTCCGATTGCCGCGGCCATGATCCTGGTGGGCTTGCTGATGTGGTGGGCCGAGCGGCGGGCGCGGCTGGTGCGCGAGCTCGGCCAAACCGACTTCGGCGACGCGCTGAGCATCGGCACGGCGCAGGCCGTGGCGCTTTTTCCCGGCGTGTCGCGGTCGGGCATCACCATCATCGCCGGGCTGTGGCGCGGGATGAGGCGAGAAGCGGCGGCGCGGTTTTCGTTTCTGCTTTCGGCACCGATTATCGCCGGAGCAGCGGCGAAGGAGCTGCCCAAGCTGCTGCGGCTGAAGCACGCGGGGGGGCTCGAGCTGCCGACCTCGACGCTGGTCCTCAGCATCGCCACGTCGGCGATCTGCGGTTATCTGGTGATCGCCCTGTTTTTGCGCTATTTACAAACACGCACGCTGAAGATCTTTATTGTTTACCGAATCGGGTTTGGTATAGTGGTTCTGTTGTTGGCGTTGCTGCAGATGGGCCACGCGCGCTAGCGCCCGCGCGCCCCACCGTGTTGCCTGTGCCTTCCCCACCCTAAGGAGATTCGTGTGCGCGTATTAATGCCGACCGAAAACCGCCGGCTGAACGAGCTGGTGGGGTTCCTGGGCGTGACCCTGGCCGTGCTGCTGGCGATGAGCCTGCTTTCCTACAGCCCTCGCGATGCCTCGCTAAACGTCTCCGCGCCGGCGCCGGATGCGCGGCCGGCGCGCAACTGGATTGGCCCGGTGGGCGCGCACAGCGCCGACCTGCTGTTCCAGGGATTGGGCTACAGCGCGTTTCTGCTGCCGGTGGGAATTTTCCTGCTGGGGGCGCGGTGGTTCCGCAGCCAGCCGGTGCCCTCGCCAAAGGGTAAGGTCATCGGCTTCGCCCTGCTGCTGGTTTCCCTGCCCGCGCTGTTGACGCTGTGGCACCTGCCGGAGGTGCGCGGCGCAGTGGGCGCGGGGGGGCTGCTGGGCGCGGTGGTCTCGGAGGGACTGCTGGCGGCGCTGAATTCCGTCGGCGCGCACGTGGTGGCGCTGAGCGCGTTTCTCGCGGCGCTTTTCCTCACTACGCGTTTCTCGCTGATCGGCACGCAGCAGTGGCTTCGCGGGCCGATGGAGAGACTCGAACTCGTGAGCCGGCTGCGCGCGCGGTGGATGGCCTGGCGGCAGGCGCGCGAGCAGCGGCGGCTGCGCAAGCGCGTGGAAGAGATTCGCATTGCGGGCCGACCACCGGTGCCGCCGCAAAGCCTGGCTTCAAAGGAGCCGTTACAAACTGCCGGGGAGGAGGAGCTGGAAGGCGCGACGGATAAGCCGGGCCCGCTGCTGGTCCGAAGTGACCAGCGCAGCGCTGCGGCCACGGCCAAGGCCGCGGCCGAGCCGCGCATCGCCCGCGGCGTCACCAACTATCGCCTGCCCTCGCCGGGCCTGCTGCGCCTGGCCGAGCGCGGGGAAAAGCTGCACGAGGAGGACCTGAAGGAGTGCGCGCGGGCCATCGAGAAAAAGTGCGAGGAATTTGACGTCAAGGGCCACGTGACGCAGATCAATCCCGGGCCGGTGGTGACCACGTTCGAGTTCAAGCCCGAGGCCGGCATCAAGTACAGCCGCATCACCAGCCTGGCGGAGGATCTGTGTCTGGCGCTGCGCGCGGAGTCCATCCTAATCGAGCGCATCCCCGGAAAATCGACCGTGGGGATCGAGGTGCCCAACCACCATCGGCAGACTATCGCGCTGCGCGAGGAGATTGAATCGCCCGAGTTTGTGAATTCGCCCTCGAAGCTGACCCTGGCGATGGGCAAGGACTTGATCGGGCGCATCCGCGTCACCGATCTGGCGCAGATGCCGCACCTGCTAATCGCCGGCGCCACCGGGACGGGCAAGAGCGTCTTCATCAACTCGATGATCATCTCCATGCTGTACAAGGCCACGCCGGAGGAGATGAAGCTGGTGCTGGTGGACCCCAAGCGGCTGGAACTGGGCCTCTACGAAGATATCCCGCACCTGCTGGCGCCGGTGGTAAACGATCCCAAGGTGGCCTCGAACGTGCTGCGCAACGCGACGCGCGAAATGGAGCAGCGGCTGAAGCTGCTGGCGCAGCGCGGCGTGCGCAATATCGAGCAGTACAATGCCACGTTCGCGCGGGGGCAGTCGCTCTCGCTGTTCGAGGAGCGGGACGAGACCGAGCACCAACCGCTGCCCTACATCGTGATTGTGATTGACGAGCTGGCCGACCTGATGATGGTGGACACCCACAACGTAGAAGCCTCGATCACCCGCCTGGCGCAGATGGCCCGCGCCGTCGGCATCCATCTGCTGCTGGCCACGCAACGGCCCTCGGTGGACGTCATCACCGGGCTGATCAAGGCCAACTTCCCGGCGCGGATTTCCTTTCGGGTAGCCAGTAAGGTGGACTCGCGCACGATCCTGGACGCCAACGGCTCGGAATCGCTGCTGGGACGCGGGGACATGCTGTATCTCCCGGCGGGCTCGGCGCGGCTGCACCGCATCCACGGCCCGCTAGTGACCGAAGACGAAATCGTGGCGGTGTGCGACTTCTGGCGGGCGCAGGCCAAGGCGCAGTACAACCAGCAATTGCTGGAAGCGCCGAAGGAAGAAGAAACCACCGGCGCAGAGCTCGCCGAAACGCCGCAGGAGGACTACGACGACGACCTGTACCAGGAGGCGGTGCGCGTGGTCTGCGAGATGGGCCGCGCCTCCACTTCCACGCTGCAGCGACGCCTGCGCATCGGCTATGGCCGCGCCGCGCGGCTGATCGACATGATGGAAAAAGACGGCATCGTCGGGCCGGCCGACGGCACCAAACCTCGCGAGTTGCTCAAGAAAAAAGATTGGATGCGGGAGTTCGATGAGTCGTTGAAGCAATAGCCGGAAGCAGCCAGCCAAGAGTGAAGAGCCCAAGGGGAAGGCTCAAACGCCGCGATGGGGTGCCAGGCGTCCGGATATGCTGCCAGGGCATCCCCCTCCCCGCCGCTCGCTTGCGCGGCCAGGCATTTCAGCGCCAACAGCTAATTTCCATCCCAGCGCCTGGGAACAAGTAGCTTATCCGCGAAGTTTGACACTCTCTCGCCGCGGCCCGTAGAATGAGGCATCCGCCGGTGCCGGGGTAGCTCACCGGTAGAGCGCGGCCCTGAAAAGGCCGGCGTAGGCAGTTCGATTCTGCCCCCCGGCACCATTCGTGCGTACGTCAGCAGTAATGTTCGCTCTAAAACAGGGAAGTCAATATTGCAGAATTATTGAGTATCTTGAATTCATTCTTCTGCGCTAGGGGTGATTTCAGCGCCTCGATGGTAACGGCCACTTCTGTCGCGATTAAACTTGCAAGTATTACTCTCCCATTGGAAAATCCACCGCCGCAGAGTCTCACGAACTCGATGAACACTCTTGATGCGGAGTATCGCTTCCGACAGAGATGACGGCGGGAAAACAACTGTCTACCCAGAATGTCGAAAGGGGCAAAGGATCCAAGCTTCTGAAGAAAGCCTTCGCGATCTTTGGGCCCGGATTGATCACCGGGGCGGCAGATGATGATCCGTCGGGGATCTCGACGTATTCCGTTGCTGGAGCAGCCTACGGATACGCCCCCCTTTGGACCGCGCTCGTCACGTTTCCCCTGATGGCCGCGGTCCAGCTCATGTGCGCGCGGCTGGGAATGGTTACGGGGCGCGGGCTGGCAGCCGCGGTGCGGATTTACTATCCACGCTGGGTGCTCTGGGGAGCATGCCTGATTCTCGTTGTCGCGAACGTCATCAATATAGGCGCTGATCTCGGCGGCATGGCGGAGGCGACTCAGCTCATCACCGGGATTCGATCGCTGATCTGGATTCCAGTCTATGCGCTCTTCATCCTTGGATTGTTGTTCTGGGCTTCCTACAAGCTGATCGCGCGGATTTTCAAGTGGATGACGCTCGTCTTGTTCGCCTATGTGTTCGCATCGTTTTACGCGCACGTCGATTGGAGGCACGCGCTGGCGGTGACGTTTGTGCCGCATCTGGAGTGGTCACGCGGATTCCTGGCGGTGCTTGTGGCAATTCTGGGGACCACGATTTCTCCCTATCTCTTCTTTTGGCAGGCAGCCGAGGAGGTCGAAGAAGGACGGAGCAAGGGCCGGACGCTCGCCGAGCGCAAGGGCGCGACCGCAGGGGAATTAAGAAGCGCGCGCGCCGACACGATCGTGGGTATGTTTTTCTCGAATTTCATCATGTATTTCATCATTCTGACCACTGCCGCCACTTTACATGCACACGGGGAAACCAGCATCGCAACCGCTCGGCAGGCTGCCGAGGCGTTGCGACCCCTCGCTGGCAACGGAGCCTATCTGCTCTTTACGTTGGGCCTGATCGGCACTGGAATGTTGGGCGTGCCGGTCCTCGTGGGATCAAGCGCTTATGCGGTGGCGGAAGGAGCAATGTGGCGTGGCTCAATGGCCGAAAAGCCCAGAATCGCGCGCAAGTTCTACGCAGTGATGGCCGTTGCGATGGCGTTGGGCCTCGTGCTGAATTACTTGGGTTTCAACGCGGTGAAAATGCTGTTCTGGTCGGCGGTAATCAATGGCCTCCTGGCGCCGCCTCTGATCCTACTTGTCATCCTCTTAACCAGCAGCCAGAAAGTAATGGGTAAGAGCGTGAACCCGCCGCTACTCAGGTATCTAGGCTGGGCTACCTTCGTTGTCATGGTTGCTGCGGCGGCGGGCATGATCCTCACGTCCTGAGGTGTTCCCCTAACTCTACTTCCAATGAGTCTGGTCGGTACCCGATGGTTCCAATTCTCGAAAGGTTCAGCGCTCGTATATGATGCAGACGTAAAAACAGCGACCAAGTAGCTGACCGCTCGCAGTGCCGGGGTAGCTCACCGGTAGAGCGCGGCCCTGAAAAGGCCGGCGTAGGCAGTCCGATTCTGCCCCCCGGCACCATTCCTTGAGGAAAGATCCCTGTGTAACCGCGCAGTGTAGTTGTGCGCCGCGCGGCCCACCGCATTGACAACCATGCCGGGGCAATCAAGAATGAGCCGCCATGAACGAATCGCTCAGCGAAAAGCTCGCGGGGATTGTCCTGCCCGACTCCGACGGCTACCAGGTCCGGCTTGGCTCTCTGTGGGCCGATAGCCCCGCAGTCGTTGTCTTCCTGCGCCACTACGGCTGAGTGTTTTGTCGCGAGCACGTCGCGCAGTTGCGCGAGCACGAGGGGGAATTCCAGGGGAAGGGCGCGCATCTGGCTGCCATCGGGTTGGGCGACCGGAACTACGCGCGCCTCTTTCGCGAGGAGACCGGCATCACTTTCCCGCTTCTGATCGACGAGCGGCGGGAGGCATATCGCGCGGCGGGCCTCGGGACGGCTTCCCTGCTCCATCTCTTCCGCCGCGACAACGCGAGTGCCCGGAAGAGGGCGCGCACCGAGGGCCACCGGCAACACCGAACCGGCCCGAACCCTTTCCAACTCGGCGGAAGCTTCGTCTTCGGCCCCGGAAACGTCGATCGGTATGCCCATGTCAGCGAGACGTTCGGCGACAATGCTTCCCCCGCTGCCCTGCTCGCCGCGCTCCCCTGACGGTGAGCGACGGTTGGAGTCGTCCGAGGCCTCGGCACGAATCGAGCCCTGATTTCTAACCATATCTCTGCCCATGCATCGCTCCGGCTACAGTCGCAAAGCTTCGACGTTTAGGGCAGGCATTCGCTCACCATAGGTTTGACTTGGCTGGCAACGCGCCCTAAGATGCCCCCAAGATGCAGGCCGTATTCTCAGAACTGGCCGAAGCATGGCCCACATTCGCCATCGCGAACCTTTACCTTTCCAGTCAACCACTGAGAAGCGCGCTGCACTCCTGGCCAGGAGGCGATCTGTGAGAGAGAGCACAAGAGCTGCCAATTCACTGCGACGCGCGGCGATCCTTGTTCTCGGCGTGATGGCTGTGGTCGCACTGGGCTCCGCGGGTTGTAAACGCGGCAAATCCGCCGGCTCGGGCATCGCCATCGGGGTCGTGCTGCCCATTACCGGGCGGGAAGCGAAGCCGGGGCAGTACCAGAAAGAAGGCATCGAGCTGGCCATCAAGCAGATCAATGAGCGCGGCGGCGTGATGGTGAAGGAGCTGGACAAGAGACTCCTGCTGCGGGAGGTCTTCTACGACGACGGCTCGGACCAGGCCAAGTCGGCGGGGCTGGTGGAGCGGGCGATGACTTCGGATAAAGTGGTGGCGGTCCTGGGCGGCTATTCCACGGCGCTGGGCGAGGCCGAATCGGTGATGCCAGACCGCTACCATGTCCCCTGGATCACCACCGGCGCAGCGGCCTCCACCATCTTCAGCCGCGGTTATCAGTGGACATTTGGCACGCTGAGTCCGACCGACGCCCTCGGCTACACCACGGCGGAGTTCCTGGGCGCTTTGGTGGACCAAGGCAAGCTCAAGAAGGGGCTCAAGGTGGCGCTGGCGCTGGAGAACACCGACCACGGCGTGGACTACGGCAACGGCATCGCTCTGTGGATCAAGGAACATCCCGGCTATTTCCAGGTGGTCTTCAGTGAGAAATTCGATCTGGGCTCGACCGATTTTTCCGGGCTGCTCCAGAAGGTGAAGAATGCTCGGGCGGACATTTTCCTGGCCGACGCGCACCTTCAGGACTACATCACCATGCACCGGCAGTATATCCAGGCCGGTATGCGCCATCAGATGATCAGCTATGGCGCCCGCGGCCCCGAGGCGGACGCCCGCAAAGCCATGGGCGACGCCACCAACTACATTTTTGCCGGGATCTGGTGGTCGAAGGGCCTCCCCTACCCACAGGTGAAGAAGTTTGTGGAGGCCTACAAAGCATTCACCGGCCATGAGCCGGACTCCTGGTATCCCGCGACAGCTTACGATGCGGTGCGCACGCTGGCCGCGGCCATCGAAAAAGCGGGCAGCTTGGACGGGCTGGCCATCCGCAATGCCCTGAAGATTACTGCGCTGAACGATTCGCTGCTTCCCGGGCAGGTACTTCGCTTCGGCCCCAATGGCCAAGTGAACACGCCATTTGTGATCGTGCAGAACAAGCCCGGCGGAAAAGTGGATATCGTTTACCCCAAAGACGCGGCGACCGGCGATGCGATCGCACCCAAGCCGAAATAAGAGCGGCCGACCATGACGGCAGCGGACCTGCTCAACCTGGTGATCGCCGCGCTGCTGCTGGCGGGCACCTATGCCGCCATGTCGGTGGGGATGACGGTGATCTACGGGGTGATGAAGATCGTGAATCTGGCGCATGCCGGGTTCATGATGCTGGGCGCGTACTGCGTCTACGAGCTTTACGAGGGCGCGGGCCTTGACCCCCTGTTGGGCGTGCTGCTGGCCTTTCCGACGTTTTTCCTCTTGGGCATGGCAGTGCACTGGCTGTTGGTGCGCTGGCTACCCGCCTCGGACCAACCCACACTCGCTTCGCTGCTGCTGATGTTCGGGCTCTGGCTGGCGCTGCAAAATATCGGCTACCTGGTGTGGGGCAGCGCCGACCGGGCCATCCTGACGCCGCGGACGTTCACGACCCTGCATATGGGACCGATCAACGTGCCCGCGGTGCGGCTGGTGGTTTTCCTGGCGGCGGCCGGATCGCTCGCGCTGCTCGAATTCGTGCTGCACAAAACCTGGTTTGGGCGCTCGGTGCGCGCGCTGATGCAAAACCCCTACGCCGGGCGGCTGGTGGGAATCAACGTGGAGCGCACCGCCCGGCTGACTTTCGGCCTGGGCATCGCCTTCGCCGGAGCCGCCGGCGGTCTGCTGGCCATGCTGTATTCGTTCAGCCCGGACTTTGGCCGCAGCTTCCTAATCCGTGCCTTCGTCATCATCGTGCTCGGAGGGCTGGAGTCCTTTTCCGGAGTCGCCGTCGGCGCGGTGATTTTGGCGCTGGTGGAAACGTTCAGCATCCTGGTGCTTCCGGCGGGATACCAGCCGGCCATCGCGTTTGGACTTCTAGTGGTTGCCCTCGTCATTCTCCCCGGCGGGGTGGCCAGCCTGTTCAGCAAGAGGCTGCGCCTGGCATGACCGCCGGCGCGGCGGGGAGCGGGGTTGCGCGATCCGCCTGGGTACGGGGAGTTCCGCCTGGCCTGCTGCTCGCCCTCCTGCTGGCGCTGCCGTGGCTGGGGCTTGGCCCGAACGAAACGCGCCTGCTGTTCGTCAGCTTCGTGTGGATTACCACGAGTGTGGCGTGGAACCTGCTGGGCGGCTTTGCCGGGCAGGTCTCTTTTGGCTTCGCCGTGTTCTACGGCCTGGGGGCGTACACGGCGGCGCTTTCCATCAATGCGGGAGCCAATCCCTACCTTGCGTTCCTATTCGGCGGAGTGACGGCTGCAGCGGCGTCGCTGCTGGTGGGGCTGCCCACGTTCCGCCTGCGAGGTCCGTACTTCGCCATCGCTACGATCGGCGTAAGCGAAGCGGTGCGCGTGGTGATGACCAATTTGAGCGTCACCGGCGGCGCGAGCGGCTACCGCATCGCCGAAGCGCGCGCCTTTCGCCAGGTGGAGCACTACTATACGGCGCTGGGGCTGGCCGCGGCGGCGCTGCTGATCTCAATCACCATCCGCCGATCGAAATTCGGGCTGGGGCTGATGGCCATCCGCGAGGATGAGGAAGCCGCGGCGGACATCGGAGTGAACCCGTTCGCGCACAAGCTGGCGGCACACGCAGTGGCCGCGGCGCTCACCGGAATTGCGGGCGGCGTGTTCGCGCGGTACGCCGCGTTCATTCATCCGCAGGGAGTTTTCGCGTTCCACACCAGCGTGGCGATTCTCCTGATGCCCATCATCGGCGGAGTGGGCACCATCTGGGGGCCGGTGGTGGGCGGGGCGATCTATGGCATCGTCCAGGAGGAGCTGATCGCGAATTTTCCTCAGATTCACCTTTTGCTCTACGGAACCTTCCTCATCTTGATCATTCTATTCGAGCCGGGCGGAATCGTGGGCCTGCTGCGCAGATTGCTCCGCCTGGCCGAAAAAAGGAGGAGCAAGCCTGGAGACGATCCTACAGGTCGATCGCCTGACCAAGTATTTTGGCGGCCTGGCGGCGCTGAAAGACATCAGCTTTGAGGTGGCCGCCGGCGGGATTTACGGCTTGATCGGGCCAAACGGCGCGGGCAAGACCACGCTGTTCAGTATCATTGCCGGCTCGCTGGCGCCAACCTCGGGGAGCGTCAGGTTTCACGGCCGCGAGGTCACCCACGCCCGGCCCTTCGAGGCCGTGCAGGCGGGGATTGCCCGCACGCACCAGATCCCCCGGCCGTTCAAGTCGCTTTCGGTGGTGGAAAATGTGGAGGTGGGGATTCGCTTCGGGCGGCGCCGCGTGCGCGGCGCAGCCAGCATCCGCCGGGAGGCGGGAAAGATCCTTGCCCTGGCGGGCATCGAGCACGTCGCGGGCCTGCCGTCCGCCACGCTGTGCGTGGGCGACCAGAAACGCCTGGAGCTGGCGCGCACCTTGGCGGCGCAGCCGGACCTGCTGCTGTGCGATGAGGTCTGCGGCGGGCTGACCGACACCGAGATGCTCTCCGTGCTCGAGCTGCTCGGCCGCATCTGCAAGCTGGGCACGACGGTTGTGTTCGTCGAGCACACGCTGAGAGCGATTTTTTCGATTTGCGACCGCGTCCTGGTGCTCAACTTCGGGCAAAAGCTGGCCGAGGGCCCCGCGGCGGAGATCCAGAACGACCCGTCGGTGATCGAGGCCTACATCGGGACAGCGGCGCTGGGCTGACGCGGATTTCCTCTTACCTTTTGCTCGGGTAAACGATGAGCGAGGCATTGCTGCGGGTCGAAGAGCTCGAGGTCGCCTACGGCGCCGTGCAGGTGGTCTGGGGCGTATCCCTCGGCATCGGCGAGGGGCAAGTGGTCGGCATGATCGGGCCGAACGGCGCGGGCAAGACAACGACGCTGAACGTGCTGGCCGGACTGCTTCCGGCCAAGAAAGGGAAGGTGATCTTTCGAGGCCGGGACATCACCGCCGAACCGGCGCACGAGCGCGCGAAACTTCAAATCAGCCTGATCCCCGAGCAGCGGCAGCTTTGGCCGCGAATGACGGTGGAAGAAAACCTGCTGATGGGCGCTTATCCGGCGAGCCTGCGGCGAAAGGCCGAGGAAAACTTGGGCCGAGTCTATCAGATGTATCCTCCGCTGAAGGAGCGTCGCCGGCAGCTCGCCGGCACTCTTTCGGGCGGAGAACAGCAGATGTGCGCGATCGGGCGAGGGCTGATGGCCGAGCCGCTGCTGCTGATGCTGGACGAGCCCTCGCTGGGACTTGCTCCCATGCTGGTCGCAGAGGTCTTCCGATTTGTGCGCGAGATTGCGGCGCAGGGCGTCACCATCCTGGTGGCCGGACAAAACGCCAACTATACTCTGCAAGTTTCCGACTACTGCTACGTGATGGAGACCGGGCGGGTGGCTCTGGAGGGCCCCAGCGCGTCGCTGCGGGCGAATGACCATGTGCAGCGCGCCTACCTGGGCGCGGGCGGTGAACAAAGAAAAACTTAAAAGGCAAGCGGCGGACAAAGGCGACGGATGAAAGGTAAGTTGTCATGGGCTACGGGGAACGAGCGACGAATGAGAGGTCGGGGAAGAAAATAGGGGAATCTTCCATTTTCCTTATGCTTCAGCCGAAGGAGGCCTGCTGATGCGGATACTGGTGAAGGTTGCGGGGTTTGTGCTGCTGTGGGCGGGCAGCGTGGCGGCTCAGGGGCCGCCGACATTGTCGCCTGCGGTGCGGGCGGTGGTGAGCGTGGACGCGCCCGAGTTCGCACTGACGCATGTGCGCGTGATTGACGGCACGGGCGCGCCGCCGGCCGACGACCAGACCATTGTCGTCTCCGGCGGGCGGATTCAAGCGCTGGGGCCGGCGGCGAACACTCCGACGCCAGCCGGCGCAAAGGTGCTGGACCTGCGCGGCTACACGGTGATCCCCGGGCTGGTGGGCATGCACGACCACATCTTCTATCCCTCCGGCGGCGGCACTTTCCTCTACAACGAGCTGGGCTTCAGCGCGCCGCGGCTCTACCTGGCCTGCGGAGTGACTTCGATCCGCACGGGCGGCAGCATCGAGCCCTACACGGACCTCAACCTCAAGCGGCTGATTGACGAAGGCAGTATTCCAGGACCGAGGATGTTCGTCACCGGGCCGTACTTGGAAGGGGCGGGAGCCTACACGATGCAGATGCACGAGCTTGCCGGCGCAGAGGAAGCCCGCAAGACGGTGGAGTTCTGGGCCGACCAGGGCGTGACGTCGTTCAAGGCCTACATGCACATCACTCGGGCGGAGCTGGCCGCCGCGGTCGCCGCAGCGCACAAGCGCGGGCTGAAGGTGACCGGCCACCTGTGCTCGATCGGCTTTCGCGAGGCCGCGGCGCTCGGCATTGACAACCTCGAACACGGCCTGTTGGTGGACACGGAGTTTGCCAACGGCAAAACGGCCGACGTTTGTCCACCTCAGCCGCTGAACCAGGGCGCGCTGATGAAGCTGGACCTTGACAGCGCGCCGGTGGCGGAGATGATCCGCGACCTGGTCCAACACCGCGTGGCCATCACCTCGACGCTCCCGGTATTTGAGACCTTCGTGGCCAACCGGCCGCCGCTGCAGCAGCGCGTGCTCGACGCCATGCTGCCCGAAGCCCGCGTGGACTATCTGGCGCGTCGGGCGCGCATCGGCAGCAGTACGGGTTCACCCTGGGCCGCGCTGTTCAAGAAGGAGATGGAGTTCGAGCGGGCATTTGTGAAGGCCGGCGGGCTGCTCCTCGCCGGCGAAGATCCCACCGGCTACGGCGGCGTCCTGCCCGGCTTCGGCGATCAACGCGAGATCGAGCTGCTGGTCGAAGCCGGATTCAGCCTGGTGGAAGCCATTCACATCGCCAGCGCCAACGGCGCCGCGTTCCTCGGGGAATCCGAGCGCATGGGCACGATTGCGGTCGGCAAGCGGGCCGACCTGGTGGTCATCCGCGGCGACCCCACGACAACTCTTGCCGACCTGGAAAAGGTCGAGATTGTCTTCAAAGACGGCCTCGGCTACGACTCCGCCAAACTGATTGAGTCGGTGCGTGGGGCCGTGGGTCTGCACTGACCTGCGTTTGGGCATATCTCGGTGCGCTCGCGCGCGGCCCGGCCGGGGAGTTGGATCCGAAGAGGCCAGCGTTCATCCGCGCCGCAAGGTTTGCGTGGGGCGGCGAGCCACCCCACGCGGCGCGTTGACTTTGCTGCTGGCCTTTCCTATCATGGCGCTTCAGCCGAACCTCTTCCACGATGTGGCCCCGGCCCGACAACCGACTCGTTCGAATTAAACAAACCCGGCTCATTTCGAAGGCATGCTGCTTGTTGCTTGCAGCCGTGGTGTTGCTCGGGATCGGCTGCGGGCGCCATGCGCCGCAAACCTACCGTTCCTTTATCACCCCAACTCCCCTGCCGCCGAATGAATACCTGATCATCGGATTCATGGGCGGGCACGAGGCGTGGAACTATGACCAGCGTCCCGTGCGGCGGATGGCGCTGCATCTGCGCGCGCTCAATCTTCCCGGAGTGCACGTGGAGACAGTGGAAAACAGGCGGCGCGAGCTGGCGCTGGAGTTGATCCGCAAGGCCTTTGACCGCAACGGTGACGGGAAACTGGACGCAGAGGAGCTCGCCCGAGCCCGCGTGATCCTCTTCGGCTACAGCTTCGGCGGCGCCGCGGTGGTCAAGCTCGCCAGGCAACTCAAGGGGCTGGGCGTTCCGGTCCTGCTGACCGTGCAGGTGGACAGCGTCGGCCGGGATGACGCGATCATCCCCCCGAATGTGGCCCGGGCGGCAAATTTTTATCAGGAGAACGGCCTGCTGATCCACGGGCGGGCCAACATCCGCGCCGAAGACCCCACCAAGACCGCCATCCTGGGGAACTTCAAATATAAATTTGAGAACAAGAAGATCTCCGACGCCGACTTCTATTGGCTGGAGCGCGTGGTGGCCGGCGCGCACACGAAGATGGGGTCCGACCCGAGCGTCTGGGCCCAGGTAGAGCAACTCATCCGGCAGGAAATCAAGTAACTCCGTCGCGCTGCGCCCCCCGGTCAGATCCGGCGCGATGGGGGATGCATGACTAGCGCGCCACCCGCGCCGCCGCCTCGATATCGGAGACGCCCAGCACCGCCAGCGCGCGCCCCGAACCCTTCTGCACCGTGCAGTAGAGGTACTCGACGTTGATGCCCTTCTCCGCCAGCTTGCGAGTCATCCGGCCAAGCGAGCCGGGGCGGTCGCCGATGCTGACGGCGATGGCTCGTTCCTCGGCGTACTTCAGGCCCAGCGCGTCGCACACGCCGCGAGCCGTGGCGAGCTGATTGACCAGCAAGCGCACCGAGCCCACCGGCTTGTTATCGCTGGCATCGATGGCATTGATGTTCACCGCCCTCTTGGCCAGCTCGCTGCACAACTGCGCCAGCGCCCCGGGCCGGTTATCGAGCGCCACTTTCAACTGCGTGACAATCGACACTTGCGCCTCCTCACCCGCAGCCGGAAGGAGTTGCCACTCCAGGCTTCTCGGGGAGGATAGCACGGAGCGGGATTCTCCGGGTGACCGCGCGAAGGCGCAAGCGGGTCCGCCTTCCGGCGAGCGTTTCCGGCCGGCAGGACGCTTCCTCCACGCCACACGGCAAGCGCGCGACGCAAGTGCTGCGCACCTGGTTCGCCCGATTGGCCGGCGCCGCGCCGGCCGGGAGCGGCCTTGACAGGCTACTTCCCCAGCGATAACTTGCGCCGCGCGGGCCGCATGGGCCGGCACTGATCGCAGTTTGAGAAGTCCCGCGCGATGCGGTCCAAGGGAACTGCAGGCGGGTCAGCCGCCTGCGTGGGAAGCGATGACCAACCCACGCAGAAAGGAGAAAGCAAGAAGATGGCCAGAGCCCCAGCAAAGCGGTGGATGGTTGTGTTCCTCATTTTCATTTGTGCGTTTGCTTGCGCGGCGGAGCCCGCAAAGGCGCAAAAGAAGTCCCGGTACGGCAAAGGGAAAGAGCGCGTCTACTACGTCGCTGCCGATGAGGTGGACTGGAACTTCGCGCCAAGCGGCATGGACCAGATGATGGGCACGGCATTTGAGGGCATGGCCAAGGCTTACACCCAGCGCGCCGCGCACCGCATCGGCACGGTCTATCGCAAGGCCATCTTCCGGGAGTACACCGACGGCACTTTCACCAAACTGAAGCCGAGGCCGCCGGAATGGGAGCACCTGGGCATCCTGGGACCGGTGTTGCGCGCCGAGGTGGGCGACACGATCAAAGTGGTGTTCAAGAACAACGGCTCGCGCCCCTACAGCATGCACCCGCACGGGGTGTACTACCTGAAGGCTTCCGAAGGCTCCGCCTACAACGACGGCAGCACGCCGGCGGATAAGCTCGGCGGCGGCGTGCCGCCCGGCGGAACGCACACCTACCTCTGGCCCGTTCCCGAACGCGCCGGGCCAGGGCCGAAGGACCCCAGCTCGGTGGTGTGGCTCTACCACTCGCACGTGAACGAGCTGCGGGACGTAGACTCCGGGTTAATTGGCGCGCTGATTATCACGGCGCGCGGGAGGGCACGGCCCGACGGCAGGCCCAAGGACGTGGACCGCGAATTCGTCAACCTGTACATGGGCTTCAACGAGAACCGGAGCTGGTACATTGACCATAACATCGCCACGTATCCCAGCGACCCCAAGGGAACAAAAAAAGAGGAGGTCATACCTTTGGGCGACGATGGCGGGTTCAGCCTGGCCGGAACGGGCTTCGCCGACACCAACGTCAAGTTCTGCATCAACGGCTTCCTGTTCGCGAATTTATCCATGATGACGATGAGGAAAGGCGAGCGGGTGCGCTGGTATCTGGTGACCATCGGCGAGGGTTTCAATTTTCATACCCCTCACTGGCACGGGAACGTCGTCATCCAGGACGGGCGGAGCACCGACGTCGTGGCGCTCTCCCCGGCGCAGATGCTGACCGTGGACATGAGGCCGGACAACCCCGGCGTGTGGCTCTATCACTGCCACGTCAGCGAGCACATGGAAACGGGCATGATCGCGCGATATGAGGTCAAGCCCTGAGCGGCTTGACGGGGCCGAATTTCGATTTTTGAGTTGCGTTTACTTAGAGGTTGAGGGTGTCGTACTTCTCGGCCGCCGCCAGAGCCTTTTCGTAGACCTTGAGCGGCGTCTTGCCCTGCGGGTTGGTCCAGCGGCCGGGGACGGCGTGGCCGCAGGAGGGGCAAGCGCCGTTCTTCAGGCGCATTTCCAGCACATTGTGCCAGGAGCGGCGTACCAGGGTCTTGCCGCACGAGGGGCAGAGGGTGTGTGCACCCTCGCTGAAGATGTTGCCCTCGTAGACGTAGTGCAGACCCACCTCGCGAGCGATCTTGCGCGCCATATGCAGCGTCTCGGGCGGGGTATTGGGCTTGTCGCGCAGCTTGAAGTCGGGATGGAAGGCGGTGAAGTGCAGCGGCACTTCTGGGCCGAGGTGTTCGAGCACCCATTCGGAGAGCTGGCGGAACTCGCGGGGGTCATCGTTGAGCGTGGGGATGACCAGGTTGGTGATCTCGAACCAGACGTGGGTCTCGTTCTTCAGCCACTGGAGGGTCTCGAGCACGGGCTGCAAGTGCGTCAAGGTGATGCGGCCGTAGAAATTTTCGGTGAAGGCCTTGAGGTCCACGTTGGCGGCGTCCACGTGGTCGTAGATCTCGTGGAAGGCGTCGTAGGTGATGTAGCCATTGGTGACCATCACCGTGTTCAGGCCGTACTCCTTGGCTGCCTGGCAGATGTCGATGACGTATTCGCCCCAGATGGTCGGCTCGTTGTAGGTGAAGGCCAGCGAGGGGCAGCCGTAGCGGATGGCCAGGAGCACGACGTGTTCCGGCGGCAAATAACTCGAGTTGACCTGGTCGTGTTTGGATTTCGAGATATCCCAGTTCTGGCAGAAGAAACAGCCCATGTTGCAGCCGGCCGTGCCCATGGAAAAAATCGGCGTGCCGGGCAGGAAATGATTGAGCGGCTTTTTCTCGATGGGATCGATCTGGATGGCGGCGGGCGAGGCGTAGCCCAGGCTATAGAGCCGGCCGCCCTGATTGACGCGGATGAAGCAGAAACCGGTCTGGCCGTCGCCGATGTGGCAGTGGCGCGGGCAGAGGTAGCAGTGCACCTTGTTGCCCGGCTCCGGCTCCCACCAGCGGGCCTCGTGGAGCGATTCGGTTTTCTGGAAGATCTTGAGCTCTTGCACCGACCCTCCTCACGGGTACCCCCACAGGAGGAGGAGTGGTTCCATTATACTCCATGGCCGCAACCCCAGCCAGGGGTAGAGCTCGCCGCGGCGGCCTCTGCCCTTACGATCCGCCACCCCGGGAGCGCTGCTCGCGGCGGCGCTGGTCGGCCCAGCGCAAAAAGCGCCGGAGCTGCGCGCGCTGGCACCAGAGGAGCCGAAAGAACGTGCGCGCATCCAGGGCGGAGGCCTGTTCGCCGAAAAAAGTCTCCATGCGCCAGCGGATGTAGGGGCTCTGCCACGGCCGCAGCCGGTAGCCTTTGGCCGCGACCCAGTAATAGCGCAGCGCGCTCAGCATGTGTGGCGTGCGGACAAGCCCGGTATAGGCGACCAGAGGCAACCCGCGAGGAACTGCTGAGACGCCGGGGCTGCGTCGAGCGGACGCGAGCGGGACCCAGCCGCGCTCATCTCCAACCCATGCGCTCGCGGAGCGACGTAATGTGGGCGATGTGATGCCGGCCGTGCCAGGCGTAGTAGCCCAGCGCCTCGTCGAGAGTCATCACGCCGCGCTCCGGGTGGCGCAGCCGGCGCGCAAACTCTTCGGCTCCGAGCGACCTCAGCAGCAGCACCCAACGGATGTGCAGCGCCTCGAGCAGCGCCAAGGAAACTTCGAGCGGGGCCTGGCGCACGTCGGCCAGCTCAGCCCAGCGCGCTTCATCGTAGGGTTTGATGGTGGGCTCGTTTTCGGTGAGCGCCAACTTGAACCGGGTATAGGCGTTCAGATGGCTATCGGGGACGTGGTGAACCACTTGGCGCACCGTCCAGCCACACGGGCGATAGGGCATATCCAGTTGCGGCGCCGACAATCCCTGAACGGCAGCGCGCAGGCGCGCCGGCGCAGCCTCGATGTCGTCCACGGCTCGCCGCCGGGCGTCGCCGGCCAGGCTGCCCTCGAACTTGAACTCCCCGATGGGATAGCGCAAGTCGGTCATTTCTTTCCTCCGGCGGCGGGCGCAGGCGACTGCAATTGCGCTGCGACGCTTTCAAAAAACTGCTGGAGCATCTTGCGCGCCGCGCCTTCGATCATGCGCTGGCCGACAGCGGCAATCATGCCGCCCACCTGTGCTTCGCCGGTGTAGCGCAGATCGGTCTGGTCTCCCTTGCGGGTCAACTCGAGCTGGCCCTCGCCTAGGACAAACCCCGGGACGCCCTTCCCTGCCAGGCGCATGCGCAGGGACTTCGGCGGCTTTTTATCAGCAAGCTCGACCGAGCCGGAAAAATTGCCGGACACGGCGGCGAGGGCGAACTTGATGGCCACTTTGAAGCGGTCTGGGCCGTCGGGTTCGAGCCGCTCACAGCCCGGCAAGCTGCGGGCCAGCCGCTGGGGATCGTTCAGCAGCGCCCAAACCTGCTCGGGCGTGCCGGGGAGCAGGTAGCTGCCGGCGATCTTCACGCCCTCTTGCCCTGCGCCCGGGCGATGGCGCGTTCGAGCGCGCGGCGAGTAAAAACCGCAGCCATTTCGCGACGATATTCCGCCGAAGCGTGCAGGTCGGAGAGAGGCTCGACACCGTCGGCCGCCTGCCGGGCGGCATTCTTGAGGAGTTCGGCGAGCAACTTCGGCGCGGCCTTCTTGCCGCGGAGCGCCTTTTCCACCGCTGCGGCGCGATAGGCCTTGGGCCCCAAGCCGGTGATGCCCACGGCAACGTCCTCGATCTTGCCGCTCTTGCTCAGGGTGACGCGCGCCGCGGCGCCCACAATAGCAAAGCCCGAGGCGGGCTGGTGCAGCTTGCAATAGGCTGTTCCGGTGCGCGGGGGGAGCGCCGGGAAACGCACCTGGCTGAGGATTTCCCCAGGGCGCAACTGCGTGGTGAGCATGTCCACAAAAAAATCCCGCGCCGCGATGGAGCGCGTCTCCGCGGTGCTCGCGGCGACAATCTCGGCGTCGAGGGCGAGAACCGCCGCGGGATAATCCGCTGCCGGGTCGGCGTGCGCCAGGCTGCCGCCGAGCGTGCCGCGGTTGCGCACCTGGAGGTCGCCGATTTCGGCGGCCGTCTCGGGCAACAGGGGACACTTTGCGCGCAGCAGCGCCGAGGCCTCCACCTCGGCGTGCGTGGTGAGCGCGCCGATGGCGATCTGCCCGCCTTCCTCGCGGACATAGCTCATCCCGCGGAGCCGGCCGAGATCGATGACATAGCGGGGCGCGGCCAGGCGCAGCTTCATCAGCGGCAAAAGGCTGTGGCCGCCGGCCAGGACCTTGGCTTCGTCGCCATGGCGCTCGACCAGGCGCAAGGCCTCTTCCAGCGTCTTGGGCACGTGATATTCAAACGGCGCGGGGATCATTGCATGACCTCAGATTCTTACCTTTTTAGCAGCAGACTTGACATTGACGTTCTGCGACTCGGTTTGTCGCCACTGCTCAACCATTTTTATCACCGTAGCTGCTAGCGCTTCCGGGATGTACTCGCACATGAGTTTGCCAGCGAGGCCGTGACACATCTTGGTGTCGAACGCCCCTTCCTGCGCTTGTGAAACAAGGTCATCGATCCGCGAGATGTCACCACCAGATCCCTTGAGGATCTGCTTTTGAATTTCTTGAGTAAACCCTGCCGTCTTATTGTAGGCCTCGAGCATATGTTCGGGGTCGCTGAAAGTCCGAGCGAGCATTGAGAGCGACTCTATCCTCGCTGGCCCTTCGGCGGTTGAAATCCTTTCTTGAATAGGGGCTGGTAGGGACAATAGAGTTAGATACTTCTTTACAGTGGGATCACCAATACTCGTCTCCTTAGACACGCGCTGGACATCACCGCCATATTTGTCTCGCAGGGCGGCGAAAGCTCGCGCTTTGTCCATCGGATTCATCTCAGCGCGGTGGACGTTCTCGATCAAGGAAATTGCTGTCGCATCGGCATCATCGAGCTGGGATCGCACCAAGGCCGGAATGGATCTCATACCCAATTTCTTGCAGGCCAATAGCCTTCTCTGTCCAGCCACCAGTTCATACTTGCCAGCCGCCGTGGAGCGAACCATGATGGGGTTCAACAGTCCTTTCTCTCTGATGCTCGCTGCCAGGTCATCAATTGAGCTGTCTTCTGTGCCAGCGGTCAAATCCTTTCGAGTGTTGAATTCAGAAACGGTGATTTGCTCTATGAGCAATTCTCGGACTTCCATGGTCTCTCCCTCAGTGGGTTGAGCCGGAACGGATTGACTCTGCCGCTAAAAAACCGCCAAATCATTTTGCCCTCCTCGACTTGCGCAGGAGTTGCCAGATGCGCTCGCGCTTCACCGGCAAGTCCACGTGACGCACGCCGAGCGGAGCCAGCGCGTCCACCACGGCATTGGCCAGCGCCGGCGTGGCGCCGATCGTGCCCGCCTCGCCCACGCCCTTGAGGCCCAGCGGGTTGACCGGCGAAGGCGTCACCGTGCGCGCCGTCTCGAGCCAGGGGATGTCGCCGGCGCGGGGAATGGCGTAGTCCATCAGCTCGCCGGTGATGAGCTGGCCCTGTTCGTCATAGACGGCCTCCTCGAGCAGCGCCTGCCCCACCGACTGCACGATGCCGCCGTGCACCTGGCCGTCCACCAGCAGTGGATTCAAAACGTTGCCGCAGTCGTCCACGGCGACGTACTTCTGCAACTTGACGTCGCCGGTTTCCCCGTCCACATGGACCACGCAGACGTGCGCGCCGAAAGGGAAAGTAAAATTGGACGGCTCGAAAAACGTAGTGGCATCGAGGCCCGGATCGGTTCCCGGCGGGAGGGTCTTGGCCACGTAGGCGGCGCCGACAACTTCGCCAAAGGCGAGCGATTTTTTCGCCGAGGTCTTGGAAAAAATCCTGCGATCGCGGAAGACCAGCTTCTGCGGGTCTTCGCCGAGCAGGTGGCCAGCGATGCGCGCGAGTTTCTCGCGGAGCTGGAGCAGCGATTTGTAAACGGCTGTGCCGCCCACGGCGGTGGCGCGGCTGCCAAACGTCCCGATGCCATAGGGCACGATGGCGGTGTCGCCATGAACCACCTGCACGTCGTCGGGGTCAAGGCCCAGCACGTCGGCTCCGATCTGGGCGAAGCTGGTCTCCTGCCCCTGCCCGTGCGGGGACGACCCGGTCAAGATATTCACCTTGCCGGTGGGCTCGATGCGCACGGTGGCGCTCTCCCAGCCGCCGGCGGGCATGGCGCTCGAGGGACCCATGGCACAGATTTCCACGTAAGTGGAAAGCCCGATGCCCATGAAGCGGCCCTGCTTGCGCTGCTTGGCCTGCTCCTGGCGAAGTTTCTTATAATTCGATTTCTTCAGCGCAAGGTCCAGCGACCGCTGGTAGTCCGCACTGTCGTAGGTCAGGCCCGTGGGGGTGGCGTAGGGAAACTCTTCGGGCTGCGGGAAATTCTTGCGGCGCACCTCGGCGGGGTCCTTCTTCAGCTCCGCCGCCACCAAGTCCATGACGCGCTCGATGATGTAGGTGGCTTCCGGGCGGCCCGCTCCGCGATAGGCGTCGGTGGCCATCTTGTTGGTGAAGACGCCGGTGATCTCCACGCGCACGGCAGGGATTTTGTAGCAGCCGCAGATCATCAGCCCGGTGAGAGTGGGGATGAGCGGGGTCAACAACTGATAGTACGCGCCGAGGTCGGCGATGACTTTGCAGCGCAGGCCAAGCAGCGTGGCGTCGCGACGGACGGCCACCTCGACGTCGTCAATCTGATCGCGGCCATGAATGGTGGAGAGGAAATTTTCGCGGCGCGACTCGATCCACTTCACCGGCTTGCCCAGGCGCATGGCCAGGTAGGCGACCAGCGCCTCTTCGGCGTAGACATTGAGCTTGCTGCCGAAGCCGCCGCCCACCTCCGGCGTAATCACGCGCACGGAATACTCGGCAACGTTGAGCATGGCCGCGAGCTGCGTGCGGAGCAGGTGGGGGATCTGCGTCGAAGACCACACGGTGAGCTGTTTCTCCCCGGGCTTGTAGTCGGCCAAAACGCCGCGAGGCTCCATGGCCATCGGGATCAGCCGTTGGTTGATCATCCGCTGGCGAATGATCTTGTCGGCCTGCCGGAAGGCCTTTTTCAGATCGCCGCCCTCGAGCTCCCAGCGATAGGCCACATTGTCCTTGTACTGTTCGTGGATGACCGTGGCGCCCTTGGCGAGAGCTTTTTCCGGGTTCACCACCGCCGTCAACGGCTCGTAATCCACTTCGACCAGATCGGCGGCGTCGCGGGCAGTGTAGCGGTCGGCGGCCACCACGACAGCGACCGGCTCGCCCACAAAGAGCACCTTTTGGGTCGCGAGCACGGGCCGCAGGGCAATCTTCATGTCGGGGAGTTGCGCGGCGCAGGGCACCGGGCCGATGGCACCTTTCAGGTCCGCGCCGGTGATTACGGCCACGACGCCGGGAGCGGCTTTGGCCTTGCTGGTGTCCAACGAGCGGATGCGCGCATGGGCGTGCGGGCTGCGCACGATGGCGGCGTGGTGCATGGCCAGGAGCTGGAGGTCGTCCACGTAGTGCGACAATCCCTGAATCAGCCGCGGGTCTTCCTTGCGCTTGAGCGGCTTGCCGATGTATCGCGTTGCCGTGGCCATGGACTCCTCCAAGAATCGCACGGGCCCGTCGCGGCGGGGCCCGGCCTGCGCCGAGGAAGCGTCAGCGCTTGCGCGATTTCATTTTCTTTGCGGCGTAGCGGACCGCCTCGATGATGTGCTGGTAGCCGGTGCAGCGGCAGAGGTTGCCGGCGAGCGCCCGGCGGATCTCAGTCTCGCTGGGGTCGGCGTTATCGCGCAGCAGTTGCACCGAGGTCAGGATCATTCCCGGGGTGCAGTAGCCGCATTGCAGGCCGTGCTTTTCCCAGAAGCCCTGCTGCACGGGATGCAACCCGCCACCGGCGGCCGCATTGCCGGCCAGACCTTCGATGGTGGTGACGTCGGAGCCGTCAGCCTGGACGGCCAGCACCGTGCAGGACTTCACCGCCTTGCCGTCGAGCAGCACCGTACAGGCGCCGCAGAGCGAGGTCTCGCAGCCGATGTGCGTGCCGGTCAGCCCCAGCGCGTCGCGCAGGTAGTGCACCAGCAGCAGTCGCGGCTCGACGCGGCTCTGCTGCGGCTTCCCGTTCACTCGCAGTTGAATTTCCACCGCCATGACGCCTCCCAAGCCGGTCGGTTCGCTCGAGTCACTGCCGGGGAAGAGGGTGGAACGTTACTCCGGGGCTGAGAAAATTTCAAGCGCGCGAGGGCGGGACATGCTGAGGCCGCCGCGGCGCAGAACGAAAGCCTGCCGGCGGGAGGGAAGGAAAGCAGCGGAAGTCATAGTGCTCTGTTTCCCGGGCATCTTGTTGTTTGTGATTCACACCCGATTGCCATAAAATCGGCGCGACACGGTTCCAGTCGGAGCGAGACTCCAAGCACAACGGCCAGGTCTGGAACGAGGAGGACCCCATGGCAAAGTTTTGTACAAAATGCGGTGCGGCATTGGAGGCGGGAAGCAATTTCTGTACCGCCTGCGGAACCTCTCAGAGCGGAACCGATGCACCCCCTGCGGGCGCAACACAATCCACTGCGGCTCCCCCTAAGTCGGGAGGCGCGCTGAAGGTCATCCTGATCGTCGTCGGCATCTGCGTAGGCTTCGGTGTCCTAGCAGGGGGAGCGGCGATGGTAGGGTTCTGGAAGTTTTCTCGCGCCGTGAAAGTGGACCCCTCCGGCCAAGTCAGCATCTCCACTCCGGGGGGACAGATGACGGTGGGTAGCGCGGCGGTGAGTGAAGCAGAGTTGGGCGTGCCGCTCTATCCCGGCGCCAAGAGCGATGAAGGCAACGTGCGAATCAGCTCGGCAGAAGGCACCATGACCACCTACGGTTTCAAGACATCCGATTCTCCCGCCCAGGTAATGGCGTTCTACCGCGCGAAACTCGGGCCGAAGGCTACCTACATCGAAACCCCCGACGGCGGGATGATTCACAGCAGCGAAAGCGAAAAAGAAGGCTTCATGATCACGGTTGGGCGTGACGAAAGCAACCGCCAGACGGCAATTTCCATAGTCCGCGGTCACTCGAAGAAAGCGCTCTAGTGGTCCCAGTTCGAGCCCGAGGGCCGACAACAACTCACTGTGAGACAAAAACCGCCGATCGCGCTGCCCTGAAAGAGGGCGACCCGATAAACGATGGTGCCCGCCTGAAAGTCCGAGACGCCGATGCGAAGTGAAAACCTCGAAGGAGAAGGTATGGAGCGCTCGATTGTGTTTTACTTTCCGCTGGCCCTGACGGTGGCGGGTACGATGTTGTACCACCTGGCCCAGAAGACGATGCCGCGGGCGGTAAGTCCTTTCGCCCCCCTGGCGGTGGCGTTTGCGACGGCACTCACTGTGTGCCTTGTCTTGCTGCTCTTCACCGAACGCGCGCCGCTGCGGTCCCTGCTCGATTTGAACTGGCCGAGCCTGGCGCTGGGAGTTTCCGTGGTCCTGATTGAGGCTGGGTACCTGGTGGCCTACCGCTGGGGGTGGAAACTGAACCGAGCCGCCTTGACTTCCAACGTGGCCGTGGCCATCCTCCTCATCCCCTTGGGAACGGCGCTCTTCCAGGAACATGTGTCCTTGCGCATGATCGCCGGAACCGTGCTGTGCATCGGCGGAATGGTTCTGCTCCTGCGATAAGCATGCAGCGCGCTGCGGAGCAAGGTTGCGGAATCCATTCCGGTCCGTTTCGGGATACAGCGAAGCGGTGCGAACTACGCGGCCTAGGTGGTCAACTGCAAGTGTGTGCCGAGAGGAAACCCGTTCGGCGGTTACAGTCGGGTCAGTGGCCAATTGTTCGGGCGTGCTCGGGCACAGCCAGGAGCCGAATGTGCAACCAGCGCACTAGGTCACAGGATGAAGCTGGCTTTTGTGAGTTTGCTTGTTGGCGTAAAGAGCCTGGTCGGCACGTTGAAGGAACTGCTCCGGTGAGTCACCCGGTTGATGGTCCGCCCAACCCGCCGAGAACGCGAAGGAGATCTTCTCTCCGTTGAGGTCAATTTCGAGATGGCGGAGCCGGTCGAGGACGCGTTGTACCTGCCCAAGCCCACATTCGGGGAGCAGCACAAGGAATTCATCCCCGCCGAGCCGCACGGCTAGGTCGGAGCCACGAATTGCTCTGGTCAGGCGCTCAGCAAATCCCTTCAGCACCAAATCCCCTGCAAGGTGACCATAGCGGTCGTTGAGCGGCTTGAACCCATCTAGGTCCAACATGAGCAGGGTCAGCGAGTGGCCGTGTCGTTGCGAGCGAGCGATCTCTGCAGCCAATCGCTCCTGGGCAAAGCGCCGGTTGTGCAAACTCGTCAGGGGATCGAGCATGGCCAGCTTGAGGAACTCCTCGGCACGAGCGTACTGCTCGGCCGCAGTTTCTATCTGTTCCGACAGATGACTGCGTAACCGCTTGAGTTGAACCTGCTGGTATACCGTATACACGTTGAACAGCAGCACCAGACCTACCAATCCGTGCACGGACTGGCTGATGTGGAATTGAAAGAACGGCTCGTCTGGTTGGGTCAACACGGACAAGGACAAGGAAATCACCGCAGCGGTCAACGAGAAAATTACAAGTACCGCGCTTCCCCAGAGCGACCAGTCCCGTCGTTCCAGTCTCCGCAGACTGCGCCGGATTCCTTGGGTGCGATTTTCTACACTTACGGCGGGCAATGTTAGCTCCGTCGTGCTCATGGGGTTGAACCCTTGGTCGAAGCTAGCTCGCCTACAACCGGTGGGCAAGTATCCACTGGGCGGCTGTTTCCATCCTGAATGTATTGATTTAAATAATTCTATTATATATATCCCGGTAAAGTGTCTACGATCGCCGCTGTTTGTAGAAACGCAAAATGCTAAGCGGCGGCCAACTGCGGCACGACCCTGAAGCAAAGGTCGCGCCGAACCATTCCTGTGTCGAATGGGAATCCTCGCGACGCGCCAAGGATGACTGGCTCGGCCAGAGGAAAGAATAGGCGGTGCTGCTCGTGACGGCGCACTGCAACATGCACCACTGAACGCAATGCACGGCACAGAATTGCCAACCGCGGCGTCTAGACCGGCAGGAGCGATTAAGCTGAGAAACGCGGTGTAAGTCAGCCGCCGCGATGAGCTGGGTCGGACGCGTCCCGGTCCGTTTCGGCACACAGCTAAGCGGTGCGAACTGGACGGCCCAGGGGGTCAACCGCCAGGGTGTGCCAGAAGGAAAGCCTTCCGAGGCTTGCCTGCCATACTTTAGTGCGCATGCAGTCAGTGATAGCCCGTAGCTGAGGGACGCTTTTAGAACCAGAGACGAGCGCCAGAGTTCTTGTTGGGGATGTGTATTCCCCTTTGGTAGAATAGCCGATTGATGAATGCTTGCGTCTTGGGGTGCACCCGGTTCCGCAGGGTGGCCATAACTTTCCTCTTTTTGACTGCCCTCAACATCGTAGGGGCGCGCGCACATACCAACCCGCCGCAAAATCCCTCCGGGGCGGTGACCACGCCTGCTGGGTCCAAGTTTAAGGTGCTCCGAGCAGTTTCGGGTACAACAGGCATCGAGCGGGACGGCCGCCTCATCATCGAGGACCCACGGACCGTGTTTCACCCCGGTCAGGATCGCAAGGTGCTGGTGTACTTTGAGTGGGAAGGGCCGGTCGGGGCGCACAAGTTTGAAGGACTCTGGAAGAACCCCAGCGGCAAAGTGGTGATCGTCTCGGATTTCCAGTACGAGGCGAAGAAGCAGCAATTCGCCGGATATTGGACCATGCTGCTAGATGAGAACGCGACAACGGGCGTGTGGACCCTGGAGGCGAGGATTGACGGCGAGGCCGCCGGGAGTTTTCCATTCGAGGTCACTGCCGCGCCGGGAAGTTCCCCGGAGGCGCCGACGCGTGTTCCGCTCAGTGCGGCGGAGATCTATCACCAGGCGGAGGCGGCCACCGTCTTCGTTGAGAAGCTCGACGCCGCTGGGAAGCAAGTCAGCCGCGGCACCGGGTTTTTCGTCGGACCGGGCCGGCTGCTCACGACGTTTGCGAACATTGACGGGGCGAGCGGCCTGCGCGTTGTCTTGCCCGATGGGCGGCGCGTCAACACGAACCAAATCCTGAGCTGGGACCGTTGGCAGGACTGGACTGTGCTGAAGGTTGAAGCAGAGGGAATCCGTGCTCTGAAGCGAGCGTCCCCTAAATCCTGGAAGGTTGGCGACCACTGCTATGCGCTGCTGGTCTCCTCTACTGGCGGCCGAGTCATCGCGGATGGCAACATCGTCGGCGATACCACCCAAACGCGCGCGGGCGAACGCCTGAGTCTCTCACTGACATTCGACCCGACCTCGGTCGGAGCTGCAGTCCTTAACGAATTGGGCGAGGCGGTCGGCATGCTGGGCGGCAGCCTGCTGCCAGGAATAAGCCCTCTCAGAGCGCTGCCTGGCGGTTCGATCCCCTCGCAGCCCGGCGCGCAGGTAGGTGCGCTGACCGGGCTCGCGGTGCCCATCACCCTTATAAACCTTCCCACTGGGGAAGCAACTCCCGTGACGCTAGCGGACCTGGGGGCAAAGGGCCAGTTCATTCCTCTCCTTCAGGCGCAAGGAGAGGTGAGCTTCGGTACACTCGCGTTGAGGCTCGAGCACAAGGGCGGGCCGGCCTGGGCACGCGACTCCCGGGATCAGTTTTCGCACGGGGACAGCCAGATGATCGTGTTCGTCAACTGGCAGCCAAGAACGAAATTCAAGGGCGTCGCTACCTTGCGCTTCTACGACCTGGACAACAAGAAATTGGCAGAAGTCCGGCCGCTCAAAGTCAATTTCCGTCCCGGAGACTTCACCAGCAGCTACTGGATCGTCTCGCTCTCCGCATTCCCAGCGGGCACTTACCGGGCCGACATCTCGTTGGGAGATGCCCCAGCTTGGCGAGAATTCTTCCGGGTCGTTCCGTGAGGCGGCGCCTGGGCAACCGCATTACTCCCCAGAAAAAAAGGAAATCTTGTCACTTACCACCGTTGACGTACAAAAACGAGGAGGTTTCGGAACGGCACGGGAAATCGAAAGAATCATGGTGCGACGAGTGACTCACGGCGCTGATTCCGGAGACCATTTCGGCGTGGCCAATTTCTGTCCTCCTCTTATTCCAGCGTTTGCGCCCGGCGCTTTTGGCGAGGGGGTGAGCTGGGTCCCAAAGCAACGAGCCAGCTCGGACGTTCTCAAAGGCGATCTGGCAGGTGACTGGGAGGGCGCGGGCGTGATTAGGAAGGCAGGCGGCGAACCCAGATGCGAGTGGTGGCGGGCTTGCCGAGGTGGATTTTGCGCCCGGCGATGGTTCGGCTTCGCTCACCATGAATGGTTCGGCTTCGGGCAACATCAATGTTTCGAGGGCGCTGGCCGAACGGGGTCCGGCTGCGCTGACCGTGCACGGTGAGCGTCATGGTCTCGTCATACTCGCGCCGGCGGACGCGCACGCGCGCCCCGGGGCGCAGGCGCAGGCCGTTGAGAAATTCCAGAAACCTGGGGTCTTTCTCGTAGACGCAGACAACTTCGACGTATTCACCGGCACGGGCCTCGGCCAGCAGCACCGCGCCCCGTCGGCGCAGCTTGGCCAGCCCGCCGAATAGCGGCACGCCGTGCGGGCAGGAGCTATCGGCTCCGAAGCGCTTCACCAGCAGGGCTTCTACCTCGGGCGAGATGCCGTGCTCGAGCCGCTCGGCCTCTTCGTGGGCCCTAGACCAATCGAGGCCGATGACCTCCGTGAGCAGTTTCTCGGCGAGCTGGTGGCGCAGGGCGAGGTGGCCGGCGACGCCGCGGCCCTTGCGGGTGAGATGGATGCGGCCGCCGCGCGCGACGCGCAGGAAGTCGTCGCGAGTCATGCGCTTCAAGGCTGCGGTGACCGCCGGGGGGGTGACGCCTAGCTCTTCGGCCAGGCGCGCGCTGATGGGCGCCTGCTCTTCCTGGACGATCTCCCAGATGGCCTTCAGGTAGTCTTCCCGCGAGACGCTGGTTTTTTCGCGGCGCAAAACGCCTCCTCAGTGGCTACGCGGTGTTCCAGCGCGCTTGTCCTGGCCGCCCAGAATCAGCGACGGGTCTTCGCGCAGACGGTCGGCGAGCTGCGCGACGCGCTCGTCAATTTCGTCGCAGATGCGCCGGTAAAGCTCGAGGCTTTGCCCGTAGGGATCGGTGACGTCCCAGTCGAGGACTTTTCGCTTGGCCCAGGGCAGAACGGCCTGTGCGGGCCGCCCGGTCATATTGACGATCAGGTCGGCGGCCTCGCCGTCAGTTTCAATGAGCGGCTTGGAAGACTGGCCCGCGGTGGGCACGCCTCGCTCACGGAGCACCTCGAGGGTCAAGGATTCAATCTGGCCGAGCGGGTAGATGCCGGCGCTTGACGGTTCGATGACATCGGCAGCCCAGCGCCGCGCCAGGGCCTCAGCCATCTGGCTGCGGCAGGAGTTCCCGATGCAGACAAACAGCACTTTCACCGGCTTGCGCTTGGCCTCGGCCATCTCAGCGCCCGTTGCCCGCGAGTTTCAGGAAGTGGGAGTGGACCGTGGTGTCCTCCGTCAGCTCGGGATGAAACGTTGCCGCCAGAACCCGGCCCTGGCGCACCAGCACCGGCCGGCCGGCCGACTCGGCGAGCACTTCGACGCCGGCGCCCACGCGCGCGATCACGGGAGCGCGGATGAATACCATTTCGAGCGGCGCCTCCTTGAGCTTGCAAGCGCCGGAGCGGACCTCACTGGCCACCTGCCGGCCGTAGGCGTTGCGCTCGACGGTGATATCCATCAGGCCAAGCGAGGCCTGCGGCGGGTTGCGCACCTCGCGAGCCAGCAGGATGGTCCCCGCGCAGGTGCCGAAGAATGCGCCTCCCTGGGCAGCGAACTCGCGGATGGCCTTCTCCAAGCCTTCCTCGGCGAGAAACTTGAGTTGCGTGGTGCTTTCGCCGCCGGGAAGAATCAGCGCGTCCACGCCGGCCAAGTCCGCCGGCGTGCGGACGAAGCCATGCGGCACACCCAGGCGCGCCAGCATGGCCGCATGGGCCTCGAAGTCGCCCTGCACCGCAAGAATTCCGACCTTCATCGGTGTTCCCCAGAGTTTCGAGCGCCGGGCTAAAGCCGGCTGGATACAATCCTCTACCAACCACGCGTCTGCAGCAGCTCTTTTTCTTCCAACTGACGCACGTCGAGGCCCTTCATGGCCTCGCCCAGCTCCTGCGAGGCTTCCAGAACCGCCTTGGGGTCGTCAAAATGCGTGGCCGCCTTGACGATGGCCTTGGCGCGCTTCTCCGGATCACTCGATTTGAAGATGCCCGAGCCAACGAAGACGGCCTCGGCGCCGAGTTGGCGGACGAGCGCGGCGTCGGCGGGCGTGGCAATGCCTCCGGCCGAGAAGTTCGGCACGGGCAGCTTGCCGGCTTGGGCCACCTGGCGAACCAGCTCGAGCGGCGCGCCCATCTCCTTGGCCTGGTGGACGAGCTCGTCTTCGCGCAAGGTGGCGAGCCTGCGCATGTGGCCGACGATGGCGCGCATGTGCCGCACCGCCTCGACCACGTTGCCGGAGCCCGCTTCGCCCTTGGTGCGAATCATGGCCGCGCCCTCGGCGATCCGGCGGAGCGCCTCGCCCAAATTGCGCGCCCCGCAGACGAAGGGGACGCGGAAGGAGTGCTTCCAGATGTGGTTCTCCTCGTCGGCGGGCGTCAAGACCTCGCTCTCATCGATGAAGTCCACCTCGAGCGCCTCGAGCACCTGAGCTTCGGCGAAATGGCCGATGCGCACCTTGGCCATCACCGGGATGGTGACCACGTCCATGATTTGGCGGATGATCTTCGGCGAGGCCATGCGCGCCACGCCGCCCTCCTTACGGATGTCGGCGGGCACGCGCTCGAGCGCCATCACGGCGCAGGCGCCGGCCTGCTCGGCGAGGCGCGCCTGGTCGGCGGTGGTCACGTCCATGATCACGCCGCCCTTGAGCATCTCCGCCAGCCCCACCTTCACTCGCCACAAATTCCCGTTGGTTGTCTCCATGACCCTCTCCTCCAATGGAAGTCTTTTCAAAACACCGAGGCGCGCCTCAGGCTTGCCGCGCAAACTTTGCGAGATCGATGACCACAAACCTTCCCCGGCCGCGGGCGAGCAGCGTGCCGCCCGCGTCGCGGATCTCTGCGCCGTGGAACAACTGCCGACCGCGGCGGCGGCTCTCGAAGGCCTCCACGCGAATTTCCTGCTCGACGTACACGGGCTTCAGGTATTCGATGGAAAGCTCGGCGGTGACCGCGCGAACATCGCGGAAGCGGCACACCTTGCCCATGGCCTCATCCAGCAGCGTGGCGATGATTCCGCCATGGATGAATCCGGGCCCGCCCTGGTATTGCACGCCCATGCGGAAGCGGCCCACGATGCGGCGGCGCTGGGGGTCGGCATCAAAAACCAGGTGCATGCCGCGGGGATTGCCCCCGCCACAAACAAAGCAGGCGTTCGCTGGATTGGGTTCGGCCATGGTCACACCAGTGCGACCCGCGCTCCCTCCATGCGCCGCGTGCCGCGCTGTCGCTTGCGCATCTCGATGCGCAGCAGCTCGCCAAGGGTAGCTACGCCGCGGGCAATGCGCCGCTCGTCCAGCCCCGCAAAACCCAGCCGAAGCGTATTCGGCTGCGGGTTCTGGAAGTAGAAGTAACGCCCCGGGGCAAACAGCACGCCGCGCTCGCGCACGTGGATCAGCAATTCGCTGGCATCGAAGCCCGGGGGCAGCTCCACCCACAGGCACATCCCGCCCTGCGGGCGCGTCCAGCGCGCTTCCTCGGGCATGTGTTTGCGGAGCGCCTGCTCGAGGGCCGCGAGACGACTGCTATAGACCTTGCGCATGCGCCGGAGATGGCGCAGCAGCAGCCCGCGGCGCATGAACTCCGCCAGCGTCGCTTGCGAGAGTTGGTCGGTGTGCAGGTCGGTGGTCTGCTTCACCAGCCGCAGCCGCTCGATGACGCTCTCCGCCGCAACGCACCAGCCGACGCGCAGCCCCGGGAAGGCCACCTTGGAGAAGCTGTCGATCTGGATGACCAGGTTGGAGCGGTCGAGCTGCTTGAGCGAGGCCAGCTTGTCGCCATGCGCGCGCAGCCGGGCGTAGATGTGGTCCTCGATCACGGGCACCTGATGGCGCGCAGCAATTTCGAGAACGCGGCGCCGGGCGGCGAGCGGCAGCGTGGTGCCGGTGGGGTTATGGAAGTCGGGCGTCACCACCATCAGCTTGACGCGGTTTTGCAGCAGAGTGGCCTCGAGCGCCTCGACATCCACGCCGGGCGAAGCGCCATTTTCCGTGCGCGTGCGCACGGGCACGCCCAAGCAGCGCACGCGTGCACCAGCAAAGATGGCAATGGCACCGGGATAGGCCGGGTTCTCGAGGATCACGGAGTCGCCGGGCCGGAGGAAGGCTTTGCAGATCAGATCGAGCGATTGCTGGCAGCCGTCGGTGATCAGCAGGTTCTCATCGCGGGCCGGGATGCCCTCACTGCGGAGCAGCTCGCCCAGAACTTTCTTGAGCGACGGATAGCCGTCCGAGGGTCCGAGGCGCAGAATTTGCGCGGCCTCGCGCCGCAGGACGGCGTTGCAGCAACTGCGCAGCTCCTCGACCGGAAAGAACTCCTCCGCCGGGCGCGCCATGACAAAGGAGATGTCGTTTTCCGGCGACGCCTGCGTCAGCCGGCTGAGCGCTTCCTCGCCGCGCTCGTCGGCAAACAGCGTCTCCCAGCGCACGCCACCGTTGGTTGCCGGCGAGGGCGGCGGCGGGGTGAACTTGAGCGCCGTGGCCGCGGCGCGAATAAACGTGCCGCGGCCGACGTGCCCCTGGATGAGCCCTTCCGATTCGAGCTCGGCGTAGGCGTTGGCCACGGTGGTGCGGTGGACGCCGAGCTGCACGGCCAGCTCACGGCTGGCAGGGATGCGGTCGCCCGGGCGGAGGTCGCCGGTATGCACCAGGGCGCGCAATTGATCGCGCAGCTGGATGTACAGGGGGACGTGGTTTTCGGGCTGCAAATGGAGGGGCAGCATTGGCTTTTCCTAGCAGGCCAATATACACCTAGTTCGGGGCGCGTAAAGAGCCAATTTGTCTTTTGAGCTATTGGCCTGCGGCCAGGCCGCGCAGGCGGAAGCGCTGGGTCTTGCCCGTGGCGGTCTTGGGCAGCTCGGCAAGAAAGTGCACCTGCTGGGGGCATTTGTAGGAGGGCAGGCGGGCGCGCACGAATTCGCGGATGACTTCGGCCAGCGCGGCGCCGGCCGAAGCGCCGGCGCGGAGGACCACGTAGGCTACCGGGTGCAGAAGTCCCAGGGCATCGGAAGCGCCGACCACGGCGGCCTCGGCGACCAGCGGGTGGCCCAACAGGACGTTTTCCACTTCCCCGGGGGAGACCCACATCCCGGCGACCTTCATCATGTCGTCGGTGCGGCCGCAGTAGTGGTGGTAGCCGTCCGCATCCCGGTAAAACTTGTCGCCGGTGGCCACCCAATCGCCCTGCCGGGTGCGCGCGGTCAACTCCGGCTGGTTCCAGTAGCCAGCGAACGCGCTCTGGCCCTTGATCCAGAGATTGCCGATCTCGCCGGTAGAAACAGGCTGGCCGGCGTCGTCGAGGATGCGGGCTTCGTAGTCCGGGACCTCCAGGCCGCAGGTGCCCGGGCGCGCCTGGCCGGGCCGGCAGGAGATGAACATGTGCAACATCTCGGTGGAACCAATGCCGTCGAGGATCTCCAGGCCGAAGCGCTTGCGAAACTGCCCGAAAATTTCCGCCGGAAGCGCCTCGCCCGCAGAAACCGCCAAGCGCACGGAGGAGAAATCGGCCCGAGCGCCGCGGTCGGCTTCGCGCAGCAGCGCGGCATAAAACGTGGGCACGGCAAAAAACACCGTCGGACGGTGGCGGGCGACCATCTCCAGGATTTTATCCGCCCGCGGCCGCTCCGGGTTGAGCAGCGTTGCGGCACCCACCGAAAACGGGAAATACATCCCATTGCCCAGCCCGTAGGCGAAGAACAGCTTGGAGACCGAAAACGTGCGGTCGTCGGCGCGCAGGTCCAGCACACCGTGGGCAAAGCTGCGGGAGGTGACGAGCATGTCCTTGTGCTGGTGAATGGCCGCCTTGGGTTGTCCGCCGCTGCCCGAAGTGTACAGGAGGAAGGCGGGGTCGCCGGCGGAAGTAGGGTGCGGCGGCAACTCCGCGGAGGCAGCGTCGACGCATGTGCTCCAGCGATGAAGCTTGCCGCGAACTTTCGCGGCCAGGGCGGCCCCGGGCGGCGCGCCGACTACGACGAGGTGCTCAAGGGGCGCAATTTCCGCCGCAGGAAGAAACTCCGCGAGGGCGGCGGAATGAACGATGGCCACCCGCGCTCCGGAATCGGCCAGGTAGTAGGCGTAGTCCGCAGTGCGCGTCATGGAGTTGACCGGCACAGCAACGCTGCCGATTTTTGCGGCGGCGAAGAAGGCGGCGACAAACTCCGCCGAGTCCGGCAGGACGATCAGGACGGGATCACCCGGCGCGGAGCCGAGGCTGCGCAGGGCGTTGCCGGCACGATTGGCGAGCTGGGCCAACTCGGCATAGCGCAGGACGGCGGGCTCGCCGAGGATCGCGACGCGCCCGGGGTGCTCCGCGGCTGGGCGGTCGAGGAAGTGAGCAGCCAGATTGCACGGCGCGGGGAGGTCGAGCAGCATCCCCCTATTTTACTTTCTGGGATGCGTTTGGCCGAGCTTGCGCAGGCGTTCCTGGAGTTTGCGCCGCAGCGTGGCGGGGGTGTTGGGGTTGAAGGCGACCAGGTACCACAGCGGCTGACTGCGGTCGCGGCTCAACGAGGCGAGCGTGGCGGCGTCGGCGTTGGGATGGCGGGCCACGTTTTCGCGAATAGCGGCGTAGGGATGCTTGGCCAGCTGGCTGAGCGTGCGCGAAGAAACCCGGGGATGCTCGCTGATCAATCGCAGAAGATAGAAGTCGGTTTTCGGCGCATCCCGGGCCAGCTTGTCGAGCATCTCCGGCTTGGCATCCGCGCTCAGCACCAGCCCGACCTTTTCGTCCCAGGCGGAGTTGATATGGTTCAGCTCCTTGGTGCGCGCATGGATCAACTCTTCGAGCGCGCGCCGCTCGTAGACCAGCCGGCCGTTGGGCAGCTCGCTGCCCTCGAGCGAGTCCAGCACGCGCAGCAGGTGCTGCCGCTCGCCGAACACGATCTGTGTGGTCCGCTTGGTGGGCCCCTTATGCGGGTTCTGCACCAGATCCGAGCGTCTCATGGCACCCTCACGCGATCAGGCCGAGGTCGCCCGCCAGGCCGGCGAGCTCCTCGTCCCGGATCAAAAAATTTCGCGACCCCAGCGGCGTCCCCGCCTCGATTTGGCGACTCAACAGCAGCCCAGCCAAGTCAATCTTTTCCTCGCGGGTCAGGTAGCGCCGACCGCGATGGAACCTCCGCAGTGCATCACCGGAGATTCCCACGATGGCCTCCGCGCCAGCCACGTAGAAGAAATAGAGCTCGGGCTGATCCCCTGAGGCCAGGACGCCGGCTTTGCGGAACTTCACAGCTCGCCGCTGCCCGTCCGGGCCGGTGGCTTCGAACTCTGCATAGCGCGGCTCGTACGCCACGTTGGATTATCTATCTCAGTTTCAACCGAGTAAAGTTTGCACCCGTGGAGGAGGTTCCATAGCGGCAACACAAGGAACTAGTACCCCCTGGGGCCCTCGGAGTTCTGTCCACGGCGCTGCGGAAGCATCTCCGTATCTCATTGATATACAAACACTTAACTGTCTACTTGCGGGGATGCTCTCTGCGGGTCGAGATTCAGCTAGCTAACGGATGCACATTCGAGGCCGATGTGACCGCGGGCGACCTTCGGCCACAAAGGTTGCGGCTACGCCCGGAAGCGAGTAACTTGGCGAGGCGAGTTCGAACAGGAAGTCCTCGCGAGGAGCGACCGGATGTCCGCCTTTGACGAACACAAGGAAGAGCTGGAGCACTACGAGAAGATGTTGGGCCCGCATCGCGGCCGGTTGGCCGTGACGCTCGACCGGCTGACGAACGCCATGGTGCTGGTGGGCCAGCACGGCGTCTATTGCCACAGCCACCGCGATCCGGAGAAGCCCACCATGGACATCCAACTCATCACCCAGGAACTGCGCCAAGCCAAGGAACTCATCCAGAGCGTAATGGAAGAGCTCCGGGCACAGCGCGAGAATCAGCAGCGATTGAATTAGTGCAGTCGGACTATCCCCCACAGTGCAGCCACGAATCCCCCAGCGTCATCTCGAGCCGCGTCACCGAGCCAACAAGAGAAACGAAAAAATTCTCCGCAGACCAGCGGGATGGGGAAAGCAGAGGGAGGCTTGACCTCACGCGGAGCCGGGGAGTGAGGATCACACCGGGGAGGAATTGGTTAGAGACTGCGGAGAAAGGGATTGCTTTGGCGTTCCTCGCCGATGGTCGTTTCCGGCCCGTGGCCGGGATAGACCAGGGTGTCGTCGGGAAGGGCAAGCAACTTGGAATGGAGCGAGCGCAGGATCTGATCGAGGGAGCCGCCCGGCAGGTCGGTCCGGCCGATGCTGCCCGCGAACAGGGTGTCGCCGGCGAACAACCTTCCGGGCTCGTCGTCCTTTTCGGGCAGCGCGTCGGCGGGCAGGTAGAGGCAGACGCTTCCGCCGGTGTGCCCCGGCGTATGCAGCACACGCGCCTGGAAGCGGCCCCAGCGCACGGCGTCGCCCTCCTTCAGCAGTTCGTCCACTTCCACCTTGGCCGGGACGCGCATGCCGATCCAGGCGGCCTGCATGTCCAGCCGAGCGTACAGCGCGAGGTCTTCGGGGTGCATCAGCACCGGCGCGCCGGTGGCCTGCTGAATTTTTTGCAAGCCGCCCACGTGGTCAATGTGCGCGTGGGTGTTCAGGATGGCCCGCACACTTAAGTTGTGGCGGGTGATGACCTCGAGGATGCGGTCCACTTCGTCCCCGGGATCAATGACAATGGCCTCGCGGGTCGCGGGGTCGCCCACCACCGAGCAGTTACACTGCAACATCCCCACCGGAAGGATTTCGTGGATCAGCTTTTCGGCCATGAGGTCACCAATCGCGGCAAGTATAGCATTCCCACTCGGGGCGAGCCTGGCCGCGGGGCCGCGGCGGGCGGGCGCCTTCTGCTAAGATAGCTTGCAGGGAAAGGCGAGTCGCGGAGAGCGCAGGCGATGGGGACGGAAAGCCCCTTGCGAGCACAACACGAAAAGGCCGGCGGGCAGATGGGGGTTTATTTCGACTGCCTGCTCCCCGAACGCTTCACGGATACGACGACTGAATACCGCCTAGCGCGGCAGGCCGTGGCGCTGATGGACACGAACTGCCGCGCCTATTTTTATTTCGATGGACCGGACCGCGTGCGCTATTTGAACGCCGTGCTCACCAACAACGTCCGCGACCTTGCCTCCGGCCAGGGCAACGTCTCATTGCTGCTCAATCCCCAAGGACACATTCTCGCGGAGATCGAGGTCCTGGCCCTGCCCGACCGCCTGCTGACGATGAGCCACGCCATGGTCCGAGAGCGCACGGCGGCGACGCTGGAAAAATTCATCATCATGGATGACGTCACACTTGAGGACGCGACCGAGCGCCTGGGCAGCCTGGCGATTGAAGGCCCGCAGGCTGCGGCGGTGCTGCGCACGCTCTGCGGCGTGGAGCTCGATACGCTGGCCGATCGCGCTCACCGGGAGACAAAAGTGGGCCCGGTGGCCTGCCGCATTGTCCGGCGAGCGCAGTTTGGTCAGACGGGCGCGGAATTGATTGCCGAACGCGCCGAGCTGGCCGCGCTTTGGCAGGCGCTGGGGGATGTCGTTCGAGCGCAAGGGGGCGGGCCGATCGGCTATGCAGCACTGAATGCATTGCGGCTGGAGGCGAGCGTGCCCTGGTTTGGCTACGACTTTGACGACAAGACCATTCCGCACGAAGCCGCGCTCGAATTCAGCCACATCAACTACGTCAAGGGGTGCTACACGGGCCAGGAAATCGTCGAGCGGGTGCGCTCGCGGGGACACGTGAACCGCCGGCGCGTGGGCTTGCAGTTTTCGGGTTCGGGCGTGCCGGAACGTAATGCCAAGCTTCTCGCCGACGGCAAAGAGGCCGGACAGGTGACCAGCGCAGCGCTTTCGCCCGCGGCAGGCTGCGCCATCGGCATGGGCTACGTCCGCCGGGAACACAATTCTCCGGGCAGCCGGTTGCAGTGGTCAGGCGGCGAGGCCGAGGTAATCGAGTTGCCCCTGGCCGGAGCGAAAGCGGCGCTGGGCCAACCGGCGCTGTAGAACCAGCAGACGCACGGCTTCCTGCGTAGAAAAAAGAATGCCTGCCAGGATGCAGCAGGCATTTCAAGTTTCATTCTTCAGGAAAGATTCAGCGCTCTCCTGAAGCTCCCGCGCTCGGCATCAATCTTTTTCTGCAGCTGCAGGATGGAGTAGAGCAGCGCCTCGGGCCGCGGGGGGCAGCCGGGCACGTAAACGTCCACGGGGATGACCTGGTTGACGCCCTGGACGATGGCGTAATTGTTGAACACGCCGCCGGAGGTGGCGCAGGCGCCCATGGAGATCACCCACTTTGGCTCGGGCATCTGCTCGTAGAGCTGCTTGATCACCGGCGCCATCTTCTGCGAGACGCGCCCGGCGATGATCATCAGGTCGGCCTGGCGCGGGGAGGGCCGAAAGACTTCGGCGCCGAAGCGGGCGAGGTCGAAGCGCGACGCAGCCATGGACATCATCTCGATGGCGCAGCAGGCCAAGCCGAAACCCAGCGGCCAGAGCGAGTTCTTGCGCGCCCAGTTCACCGCCTTGTCGAGCTGGGTGAAGATAATGCCCTCGTCGGCGAGCAGCTTGCCGAGGTCCTCGGGGCGCTCGAGCGTCACGTTTTTGCCCAGCGACGTGCTCATGGTTCTCCCTGCTGGAACAGCTTCATTCTCTCACAGTCCTGCGGTGAGGGACAAACCGCGCCTGTTTGGAGGGAGCGATTCTTCGTCCCGACAAGGTCGGGACTCCGCATGACGCCGCGGACGGCGAGAGGCTTGCACTACGGATTGAGGACGATTTTGCCGAACTGCTCGCGCTTCTCGAGCAGCTCGTGGGCGTGGGCGCATTGCGCGAGGGGGAGCGTGCGATCAATTACGGCGCGAAGCTTGCGCTGGCCGAGCAGCTTGAGCACGGCGTAAAGCTCCGCCCGGCTGCCCATATAGGAGCCCAAGAGATTGAGTTGACGGCTGAAGAGATGGCGCAGATCCAGCCCGGCGTCGTAGCCGGTGGTGGCGCCGCAGGTCACCAGCCGGCCGCCGCTGGCCAGGCTGGCGAGGCTCATCTCCCAGGTGGCCACGCCGACGTGCTCGAAGACCACGTCCACGCCGCGGCGCTCGGTCAGGCGCTTCACTTCGTCGGCGATATTCTGTTTGCCGTGATGGATGAGCTCGTCGGCGCCCAGCTCTTTGGCTTTCTTGAGCTTGGCGTCGCTGCCGGCCGTGGCCATCACCCGCGCCCCGACGATTTTGGCGATCTGGATGGCGGCGCTGCCCACGCCGCTGCCCGCACCCAGAATGAGCACGTCCTCGCCGGGTTGCAACCGCGCCCGGCCCAATAGCATGTGCCAGGCAGTGAGGAAAACCAGCGGCACCGCGGCCGCTTCGTCAAACGAGAGGTCGCCGGGAATGGGGATCACGTTGGCCTCGGGCGAGCGCACGTATTCGGCACAGCCGCCGTCCACCATGTAGCCGAAAATGGTGTAGCGCCGGCAGCGGTTGTCCTCTCCAGCCGAACAAGCCGCGCACTGACCGCAGGCGATGCCCGGCGCCAGGAGCACCTTCTGCCCTACCTTGACGCGCGTGACCAAGTCGCCGACGCGAGCGACCTCGCCGGCGATGTCGCTGCCGGGGATGTGCGGCATGGGGATGTTGATGCCGGGGATGCCCTGGCGCACCCAGAGGTCCAGATGGTTGAGGGCGCACGCGCGCACACGCACCAGCACTTCGGTGGCGTTGATTTTCGGCTCGGCCACTTCGGTGTAGCGCAGCACTTCCGGCCCGCCATGCTCGGAAAAGACGACAGCTTTCATCGCAGTTCCTCCGGGGACTTGAGACGCGGGTACGTTAGCATCGGCTCAGCGACCTGTCTAGCAGGCGCCAACCTCGACCGGGTGGCGATTGACACCCGCGGCGGGCCACCGTAACCTAGTCCGAGCAGGAGCCTGTCGTGGATCTATTCGAAGAGATTGTGCGGCTGCGGCGCGAGGGGAAGCGCGCGGCGCTGGCCACGATCGTGCACACCAACGGCTCCATCCCGAGCTATGAGAGCTCGCGTATGCTGGTGCGCGAGGACGGATCGATGGCCGGCACGGTGGGGGGCGGTTGCGTGGAGGCGGAAGTGTGGGCGGCGGCCAAGGAAGTGCTGCGCGCCGAGGCCCCGCGCAAGATGGTCTTCAACCTGAACAACGAGGCCAGTTACGACAACGGGCTGATTTGCGGCGGCACGCTGGAAATATTTGTCGAGCCCATCCTGCCCCAGCCGACACTGTACATCTTCGGCGGAGGGCACGTTTCCATGGCGCTGGCGCAGGCGGCGCACACGGCCGGCTTCGCCATCGACGTGATTGACGATCGCGAATCGTTTGCCAATTCGGAGCGTTTTCCGATGGCGCGGGAGATTTACACGCGCTACGAGGAGGCCTTTGAGCGGCTGAAGCCGCACGCCTCGAGCTACCTGGTCATCGTCACCCGCGGCCACAAGGACGACATGCGCGTGCTGGGCTGGGCGGTGGGCACCGCCGCGCGCTATATCGGCATGATCGGGAGCAAGCGCAAGGTGCTCTCGGTTTACAAGGCGCTCGAAAAGGAGGGCCTGCCGGCGGAAAAGTTCGCGCGCGTGCACGCGCCGGTGGGGCTGGAGATCGGCGCGCTGACGCCGGAGGAGATCGCCATCAGCATCACTGCGGAGCTGATCGCCGTCCGCCGCAACGCCGCCGAGTTGCCACATAAAGCCGTCAAGCTAGTCAAGGCCGGCCAAACCACCGCCGGCTAAGGAGCCCTGTGCTCGCCGCTGTCATTTTGGCCGCCGGCGAGTCCCGCCGCATGGGCTCACCGAAGGCCCTGCTCACCCACCAAGGTCGCCCCTTCCTCGAGCATTTGACGGAAGTGACGCGTCACCCCAGGATCGGCCTGCGGCGCATCGTGCTGGGCGCAAACGCCCAGGATATTCGCAGTCAACTGCAGCTTGATCCAGCGACGGTGGTGGTGAATCCGAACTGGGAGCAGGGCCAGCTTTCTTCCCTCCATGCGGCCCTGCGAAGCCTCCCGGAGGGAGCCACCGATGGCATGGTCCTCTGCCTGGTGGACCACCCGCTCATCACCGCGCGCCTGGTGGGCGAGCTGATCGAGAATTTTTACAAGAGCGGCAAGCCCATCGTCCTGCCGCGCTACCAGGGCAAGCGTGGCCACCCGGTCATCTTTTCCAGCACGCTCTATCCGGAACTGCTCGCCGCGCCGGTCGAGACCGGCGCGAGGGCCATCGTTTGGAGGCACACCAGCGAGGTGCTCGAAGTCCCCACCGTCGAAGAGGGTGTGGTGCTCAACCTCAATGACCCGGAAGCCATCCAGCGCGCCCTCGGCAAGTCCTGACTCGGAACCGAGCATTGCCACGGCAAGGAGAGTTTCTCACGCTCGCAGGCCAGGGCCCGGGAAGGAAACCCCCGGGTCTGGAGACCCGGGCTAGAAGAACCGCCTGCTGCGGTGAGCCGCCCCTTTAGGACGGCAACATCACGACAGGGCGACGAGGAGGGTTTCCAACGCGTCGCAGGCCAGCAGGCTGCCATGAAGGGTGGCGGGCGGCAGGCCGCCGAGCGCCTCGGAGATTTGCGCAGAGGTGATGCGGCGAGCCTCGTCGAGCGTTTTGCCCAGGATCAGCTCGGTGAGAAGCGAGCCACAGGCAATGGCGGTGACGCAGCCGCGGGTCTTGAAGCGCGCTTCGGCAATGCGGCCCTCGAAAACGCGTACTGCGAGCTGCATGATGTCGCCACAGACAGGATTCGTGACCTCGACGGTGGCGGTGGCGCCGGGCAGCTCGCCCGCATTGCGTGGGTTTTTGAAATGCTCGAGCACCGCAGCGGTGTACATGCGGGGAGTATCGCAAGGCCGCTGCTGCGGCGCAACGGGCCGAGGCCAAGCGCGGCGCGGCCGATCTCTACACCACGAGAATCTTCGTGGCCCAGCCCATCGTCTCGGCGGTGAGCTTCAGGTTTGTGAATTGCGCGTTCTTCCCGACGAAATCTTGATCTCCCACCCCACGGGCGGTTGCGCAGGCCCGTCAAACGAAGATGGGAATTTTCAGGTCGATGACTTTGGCCAGCGCCTGGCTGAAGGGCGGCCAGCCCACCGGCGTCACACTATTGGAAACCGCCGTCCGCATCAGCACCGTCGCATCACCAGTCAGTTCAATACGCACATCATTTCCCGCTTCCTTTAAGGCTGCCGCCCAGAGAAACGGGAAATTGGCGCGGGTGGGATTTTCCGAGCCCACCAGACCGACCAGAAGGAATTTCTCTCCGGCTTCGACGCCGGGCGGCGCGGCGGCTAGGCTCATTGCGCTGCCTGCAATGGCACCTGCGCAGAGGTGGCTTGCGTTCCGGAGGAACGAACGGCGATTTCTTCCCGCTTTAGGTGGCATGGACAGATTCTCCTTTCAGGCAAACCAAATGCTCGCGAAAAGGTATGCCCTAGGATTCGCGATGTCAAGCACCGGGCACGCTTCTTGCCCAAGCTCAGATTTTCGCGGGTGTGTGAAAAACATAGAAGCAGGCCCCTCTGGGAAGACCTTTTCGATACAATTCCCGTGTTCGCGTACGCAGAAGAATCCAAAGGCGCTGGTGAGTCAGCCCGGTGGACAGAAACAACTTCCGAGGAGTCTTATTCTTCCTGCTTCTCGGGGTGCTGCTGGTGGCCCCCATCTGGATGGGTAGGTATCCCCCGCTGCTCGACTACCCGAACCATCTGGCGCGCAGTTACATCCTCGCCCACCTGAAGGACCCGGGCTCACACTTCCGCCAATTTTACCAAGCCGACTGGGGATGGTATCCGTATCTCGCGAGCGATGTGATTCTGGTAGGGCTCAATCGCGTGATGCCGGCGACGCTGGCCGGGCGCATTCTACTGAGCTTCGGCGTGCTCGCGCTGCCCCTGGCCGTGTGGTTTTTCCTCCGCCAGGCCAATCCGGGTCAAGACCACATGGCCCTGTGGGGGCTGGTGATCGCGCACAATATTTTCTTCCTCTACGGCTTCCTCAACTTCTATCTGAGTCTCTCGCTGTGCTTTCTGGTCCTGGGGCTGTGGCTGCGCTGCCTGGCCCGGCCCGGGCTGCTGCGCTGGTGCGGCACATTCGCGGGCGTCATGGCGCTCTATTTCACGCATTTGATCGGTTTTTGCATTGTCGCAGTTCTCGTGGCAGGCTACGCCCTGCTCAGCCGGCAACGGATGCGGACGGTGATTCTGTCCGGGCTGCTGTTTCTGCCCGGCGCGCTGCTCTACCTGCACTCGTCCCGCGTAGGCGTGGGGATAAGCGACCCCATGGCGTTCCACAGCTTCCCCGAAAAAATCCATGCGCTCTCGTCGATGATGCACGGCTTTTCGCCGTGGCTGGATGCAGCGACCATGCTGGCGTTGGCTGGCTATTTTCTCGCGGCCCGCTGGCGAAACCCTGAATTCCGCTGGAATGCCCGCTCGCTGGGTCTGGCCGCCGTGCTGTTGGCCATGTACGGGGCGCTTCCGGAAGGGTACGGCGACGGCGCCTATTTCGACATCCGCGTTCTGCCTATTTTGTTCGTGGTGTTGCTGGCCACCGCGCAAACGGGGCGGCGCGGGCGGCGACTCGCGGTAGTGGCCGTGGCGCTGTTCCTGGCGCGCACCGCAAATCTGACCCAAAACTTCGTCGCGGAGCAGCCCGAGTTGGCCGGGCTGGCGCGGTCGTTTGCCTACACCGCGGTCAACGCTCGCGTGCTGCCGATCGTGGAAGCCGACGATCCCGGCGAGGAGCACGTGCGGCACCCGTTTGCGCACTTCTGGGCCTATGGCATCATCGAGCGGGGCTGGTTCGCTCCCTACCTGTTGGATTTGAAAGGCGTGACCGCGCTGCACGTCCGCCACCAGGCCTACACCAACGACGGCTTCTGGGGGCTCTTCTATGAAGACCCGTTCGAGTGGGAGGACGTGCGGGAAGATTACGATTACGTCTGGGCCTATAACGTGGCCCGGTTTTCCAACGAACTGCAAAAGATCGGAGAACGCGTGTACGCGGACGGGAGGCTCGAAGTCTATCGCCTGCACAAGAGCGAGGACGAGCCCTAAGGGGGTGTTCTTGGCAGTTGGCAGATGGCTTCCCCGCTGCGGAACCAGCGTTGCCCGGTCTTTCCGGCTGTGCTCTAATGCCCGCAGCCGGTGAAAGCTGCCATGAAGGATACATCAGGAACAGGGGCGAGCCAATATTGGAAGAAACTCTTCCGGCGAAAAGAGTTCGAGTCACTATTTTTGTTTGTGACCTCGCGGTGCAACTCGCTTTGCCGCACCTGCTTCTATTGGGACAACCTGAACAAAAACCAGGACCTCAGCTTCGAACAGATCGGAACCATCTCGCGCACGGCGCCGCAGTTTGCGAAGTTGTGGCTTTCGGGCGGCGAGCCGTTCCTGCGACAGGAATTGGACGAAATCATCTGCCTGTTTTATCGTCAGAACCAAATCCGCCACCTGAACCTGCCCACCAACGGCCTGCTCGCGGACAAAGTCCATGCAGTGATCGCCCGCGTGTTGCGCGACTGCCCCGAGCTGACTATTGACCTGAACTTTTCGATGGACGGCCTGGCCAATACGCACGACACAATTCGCGGCGTGCCAACAATTTCGAGAAAACGCTAAAGACCATCGAGCGGATGAGCGCCTTCAAGGGGGAGCGGCGGCTGCGCCGCGGGGCGCATCGTGGGGAGAGAACCTGCTGCCAAGCGCCTTATGGCGCGAATGCGGAAGGGGTTTGCCGAGGTGAGGAGCAAAGGCTTGAACACAGAGAGCACCGCGGCACGGAGACGGCTGCGAGTATATTGCGAGGCTTGGCCGCATCCGCGGATCAGTTCCCCTCGCTGGGTGGCCGAGCTTGTGGAGATGGCCGGCGGACGGATGGTGCTGCCCGCGGGGAAACGCGTCACCGACGAAGAGGTGGCGCGTGCGCGGCCGGAAGTCATCGTGCTTGCCTGGGCGGCAACCGGCGCGCGGCCGCGAGTGAATGCGACCCTGGGGAATCCCGCCTGGCGGAATGTGCCAGCGGTGCGGGACCGGCGCGTTCACGTCGTGCGCGATGAACTGCTGAATACGCCCGGCCCGCCACTGGTGGAAGGCGCGCGGGAGTTGTTCCGCATCCTGCATGCAGGAGCTTCGGCGCCGGCGTCGGAGCGAGGCGGGGGCGAGCATGGAGATTGAGAAGGGCAAGGTGCACGCGCCCGAAATCGGGCGGATGTGGGTGAACTCGCCGCCGGTGACGTTGGGCGAATTGCGCGGGCGCGTGGTACTGATCGACTTCTGGGACTACACCTGCGTGAATTGCATCCGCACGCTGCCCTATGTGATCGAATGGCACCGGCGCTACGCCGACAAGGGCCTCACCATACTCGGCGTGCACGCGCCGGAGTTCTCCTTTGCCCGCACGAGGGAGCTGGTGGCGGCCGCGGTGGAGCGCTTCGGCATTCCGTACGCAGTGATGATGGACAACGGCTACCTGGTCTGGCAGGCGTTCGCCAATAAGTGTTGGCCGGCGAAGTACTTGATCGACAAGGACGGCTACGTTCGCTTCTTCCACTTCGGCGAAGGGGATTACGCCGGCACTGAGCAGGCTATCCAGAAGCTGCTGCGCGAGGCCAACCCGGAGGTGGAGCTCGGCACGCTGATGGAGCCGGTGCGCGACACCGACCGCCCCGGCGCGGCGTGTTACCGCACTACTCCAGAGCTTTACCTCGGCCACAAGCGCGGGCGCATCGGCAATACGCCCGGATTTCTGCACCCGGGCCCTCCGCCGGGCTCGGGGCCCGCGGAACTTCGCGCGGGCGACTACAAACTCCCCGAAAAGCTCGAGGCCGATGTGTTCTACCTCAGCGGGCCCTGGCGCACCGGGCCGGAGTCCATCCACGCCGCCGCGGATGGGGCCGGCGAGCAGTCGGGCCTGCTCGTGTTCTACACCGCCAAGGAAGTCAACCTGGTGATGGCGCCGAACGGCGAAGCACAGACCGCGGAGGTGCTGCAAGACGGCCGACCACTCGAGCGAGGCGACGCCGGCGAGGACGTGCGTTACACGCCGGCGGGCGAGAGCCGCGTGGAGGTGGCCACGCCGCGGATGTACAACCTGGTACGCAACGCGGAAATCGGCCAGCACCTTCTGCAACTAGTGACGCGGCAGGCGGGCCTGGGGTGCTTTGCCTTCACCTTTGTGAGTTGCGTTGCGGGCTTTGAGGGCAGAGCAGAACCCGCGGCCGAATGATTGCCACCGCGTGACCGGGGAGAATCCGGGATTCCAGAGGGCGGTCGCTCAGGCGGTCAAGGGGTTCGGCTTTTGAACGTTGATGCCGAGCTCGCTGATGGCTTTCTTGAGCAGGGCCGGTTCGATCTTGCCGTCGCGAAGGAGTTCTCTTAGCGTGGCCAAGGTGATGAAGCGCGCGTCCACCTCGAAAAAGTCGCGCAGAGCGGCGCGGCCATCGCTGCGGCCGAACCCGTCGGTGCCCAGAGAGGCCAGGCGCCGCGGCATCCACTTGGCCACCAGGTTTGGCAAAGCCTTCAAATAATCCGAGGCGGCCACAAGCACTCCCGGCGCATCCGCCAGGCATTGGGATACGTAAGGCAGACGCGGTTTCTCGGCCGGATGGAGCAAGTTCCAGCGCTCGACCTCGAGGCCGTCGCGATAGAGTTCCTTGTAGCTGGTCACACTCCAGACATCGGCGGCGACACCGAATTTTTGTTCGAGGATTTGCTGAGCCTGTAGCGCTTCCCGCAGGATGGCGCCGCTGCCGAAGAGTTGCGCGCGCAGCTTGAGCTGCTTGTTCTCAGCCGCGCGGAAGCGATACATACCCCTGAGGATGCCCTCTTTTACGCCCTCGGGCATGTGCGGCATCACGTAAGGCTCATTCATCACCGTGATGTAGTAAAAGATGTCTTCCTTCTCCTTGTACATCCGGCGGATGCCGTCCTGGATGATCACCGCAAGCTCGTAAGCGAAGGCCGGATCATAGGCGCGCAGAGTGGGGATGCCGAGCGCGAGGACGTGACTGTGGCCGTCCTGGTGCTGCAGGCCTTCCCCGGCAAGCGTGGTGCGACCGGAGGTCCCGCCCAAGAGGAAGCCGCGGCAACGCATGTCCGCAGCGGCCCAGATCAGGTCGTTGATGCGCTGGAGACCGAACATGGAGTAGAAGATGAAGAAAGGAATCATGTTCAGTCCGTGAGTGGCATAGGCTGATCCGGCGGCCATGAAGGACGACATGGAGCCGGCTTCCGTAATTCCTTCCTCGAGAATTTGGCCGTCTTTGGCCTCCTTGTAATAGAGGAGGGTATGCACGTCGACCGGTTCGTAGAGTTGGCCGACGTGGGAGTAGATGCCGACTTGACGGAAGAGCGACTCCATGCCGAAGGTGCGGGCCTCGTCGGGAACGATGGGCACGATCAGTTTTCCGAACTCCGGATCGCGCAGCATTTTGTGCAGCATGCGGACGAACACCATGGTGGTGGAAACTTCACGAGGCTCGCTGCCCTCGAAGAATTCCTGGAATAAATCGTCGTGCTGAGCCAATTGAAGAGGCTTCGCCCGTACGGAGCGCTGGGGCACGTACCCACCGAGCCCTTTCCTGCGGGCACGCAGGTATTGGATCTCCGGGCTCTCTTCGGGGGGCCGGTAAAAAGGCGCCTCGGCAACGTCCTCATCGCTGAGAGGAATGCCGAAGCGGGAGCGGAATTCACGCAACTCGTCTTCGTTCAGCTTCTTTTGCTGGTGGGAGATGTTCTTGCCCTCGCCGATTTCGCCGAGCCCGTAGCCCTTGATGGTTCGCGCCAGGACGACGGTGGGTGATCCCTTGTGCTCGACGGCGGCCCGGTACGCAGCGTACACCTTGCGCGGGTCATGGCCGCCCAAGCGCAGCTTGCCCAGCGCCTCATCGGGAATCTCCTCCACAAGCTTCAACAAACGCGGATCGCTGCCGAAAAAGTGCTGACGGACGTAGGCGCCGGGTTCGACGACGAACTTCTGGTATTCGCCGTCCACCATCTCTCCCATGCGCCGGACCAGCAAGCCTTCGGTATCCCGTTCGAGGATGGAATCCCAATCGCTCCCCCAGATGACCTTGATGACATTCCAACCGGCGCCGCGGAAGACGGCCTCGAGTTCCTGAATAATCTTGCCGTTGCCGCGCACGGGGCCGTCCAGGCGCTGCAGGTTGCAGTTGACCACGAAGATCAGGTTGTCCAGCTGTTCGCGCGCCGCCAGGGTGATGGCCCCCAGGGCTTCGGGCTCGTCGGTCTCGCCGTCGCCGATGAAGGCCCAGACCTTGGCGTCGGTTTCCGGCTTCAGGCCGCGGTCGGTCAGGTAGTGATTGAAGCGCGCCTGATAGATGGCCATGATGGGGCTGAGACCCATGGAGACAGTGGGAAATTCCCAGAAGTCCGGCATCAGCCAGGGGTGGGGGTAGGAGGAGAGCCCGCCGCCAGGCCTCAATTCGCGGCGGAAATTTTCCAATTTTTCGACGGAAAGGCGGCCTTCGAGGAAGGCGCGGGCATAGACGCCGGGCGCCGCATGGCCCTGAAAATAGACGGTGTCACCCTCGAACTGATCCGAGCGCGCGCGGAAGAAGTGATTGAATCCGACTTCGAACAGCGTGGCGGTGGAGGCATAGGTGGAGATGTGACCGCCGATGTTGTGCTCCACTCGATTCGCGCGCACCACCATGGCGAGGGCATTCCAGCGACTCAGACTTTTGATCCTGCGTTCGAGCTCCTGATCGCCGGGAAACAGGGGCTGCTGGTGGACAGGGATCGTGTTGGTGTAAGGGGTGTTGGCCGAAAATCGAGTGGGGACTCCGGCTGACTGAGCGTGGGCCCGAAGCCGCTCGAGGATCTCGCTGACGATTTCGGGGCCCTCGTCCCGCAGCACCTCATCGAGCGACTCGACCCACTCCTGGATCTCGACCTCTTGGACCTCGGGAACTCTTGTTTGCCCGCCGTTGTTCATCGTTTCGTCTTCATTCCTCCTGTGGAATGCCCCGAAGAACCGTTCCCGGCAAGGGGCGAAGTCCGGTCACCCTCAACAGAACAGAATATACCGCAGAGAGCGTCGGCGGTACATCGCCGAAATCTTTCCGGCGCGGAATCCGCACCGGCCGGGGAAATCAAGTGAGCGCGCGGCCGCCGTCCACGACAACCACCTGGCCGGTGATGAAGGTCGAGCGAGCGAGGAAGGCGACCGCGGCGGCGATGTCCTCGGGCGTGCCGGTCTTCCGCAGCGGAGCGCGGCGAACGAAGTCCTCGTCGGGCAGCTCTCCGGGAAACCGGATGGTGCCCGGGGCCACGCTGTTCACGGTGATTTCGGGAGCGAGGGCGCGCGCCAGACACCGCGTGAGCATGATCACGCCGGCCTTGGAGACGCAGTAGTGCGTATACTTCGGCCAGGCTCGCAGCCCGCCGAGCGAGGAGAGATTGATGATGCGGCCGCGGCCGGTGCGCTTCAGCAGCGGCGCCGCCGCCTGCGCGCAAAGGAACTGCGCCTTCAAGTTCGTGTCGAGCATGGTGTCCCACTGTGCCTCGGTCAACTGGTCGAACGCCGCCGGGGAAAAAATCCCCGCGTTGTTCACCAGGATGTCGAGCCGGCCGAAGACGCGCTCGACCTCGGCGACCATGCGCAGGACTTCCTCGCGCCGCGAAACGTCAGCCTGCCAGGCCATGGCGCGCCGCCCGCCGGCAACGAGCTCCGCCACGACTTGCTCCGCTTCCGACTTCGAGCCGCGGTAGTTCACCACGACCCCGGCACCTTCCGCCGCCAGCCGCAGCGCGATGCCGCGGCCGATCCGCCGGGCGGCGCCGGTTACCAGCGCGACCTCTCCCTCCAACGGCAGTGCTGCCACTGCAGGCCTCCTCGGTGGAATGCGATGCCGAGCAGTGTACCCCGGCTGAGGGCGCCAATCGAGCCTTTGACGCAGCGCGCGCCGATGCCTACAATCGGCGCCGGCCTGCCAACGCGCAGGCGGTGTACCGGAGGGGCGATGAAACTCGATCTGCTGGCCATTGCGGCGCATCCCGACGATGTGGAGCTGACCTGCGGCGGAACGCTGATCCGCATGGCCCAGCGGGGATACAAGGTGGGCATCCTGGACCTGACCGAAGGCGAGATGGGCAGCCGCGGGTCGGCGGAAATCCGCCGGCGGGAAGCGGCGGCTGCGGCGCGCATCCTCGGCGCACACCTGCGGGAAAATCTTGGCCTGCCCGACGCGCGCCTGGAGGCGAATGAGGAAAGCAAGCTCGGCGTGGCGCGGAAGATCCGCGCCCTGCGTCCGCACACGGTCATCCTGCCTTACTGGGAAGGCCGCCACCCCGACCACTACAACGCCGCTCGCCTGGCCTACGAGGGCTGCTTCCTGGCGGGACTGAAGCGGCTGCCCATCGAGGGCGAGGCCTTTCGACCCTTCAAAGTGCTCTACTCGACGGTGTACTACCCCGTGCGACCGACGTTTGTGGTGGACATCAGCGCGCAATTCGAGCGGCGCCGGCGCGCCATCCTGGCTTACCGCTCGCAATTCGCTCCGCCGCGGCGCGAGCGCCGCTCGAGGGTGCATCTCCCACTGGACGAACTCGAGCAGGAAGTGCACTTGATCGCCCGCTACTATGGACAGATGATCGGCGTGAAATACGCTGAGCCATTCCTGGTGCGCGAGGTGATGCAGGTGGATGACGTGGTGAAACTGCCGGTGCGTTCCCTATAGAAGGCGAGCAGCCGGCTAGAACTCATCCGACTCCTGGGTGAAGGAAAAACCGGGCAATTGCTGGGCCTCGCCCGCGTGTTCGATCTTCACGCGGAGAAGGGCTTCGGTTTCGGCGCCGGTCTTGCGCAGCACGGCAAAGGTGGCCAGGGCCTCGTTGTAAAGTTTGGTGACGAGGTAAGTTTCGCCAGTCTCGTTTTTTTGCCACAACTGGCCGATTTGGATCTTGCGCACAGGCATCGTCTGACCTTTCCTTCGACTGTAAAAGGAAGCGGAAGTGCTGTCAATCGCGACGGGCGCGAGGTTTCCTGGAATGGCCTGATTCCGACGCACTGTTTGAGAGGCGTGGCTCTGTCCGGCGGGATGAGCAGCGGGTGGATTGACCGGCGGAGGCCGGCAGTTCGAGGAAACCCATTTCCGCTCAGCCACATCCCATAGCAAGGAACGAGCACACCCAGTCCCCCGGGCGGGTGTATACTGCTGGGCAGGGTATCCTGGAGGTGAGGATCATGAATCGGCTCACCACGCGCTTCCTGGCTGGCTTGTTGGCTTCGCTGCTGGTATGCGGACCGGCGCTTGCCGCTCCGCAGCAGCCGCAACCGCAGGACAAGCAGGATAAGAAAAAATCCAAGAACGACGTGGACCAGATCGGCAATCGCAACGTCGGCAAAGGAATTAATTTCTATTCGCTGGAGAGAGAGATCGCCATTGGCAAGCAGTACGCGCAAGAAGTGGAGCGCTCGGCGAAGCTGGTGGACGACCCGGTGGTGGTCGAATACGTGAACCGCGTGGGGCAGAACCTGGTGCGCAATTCCGACGCCCGCGTACCCTTCATCATCAAGGTGATTGACTCGGACGAGATCAACGCGTTCGCGCTGCCCGGCGGATTCTTCTACGTGAATAGCGGGCTGGTGCTGCGCGCCGATGAGGAGGCCGAGCTGGCCGGCGTCATGGCTCATGAGATTGCTCACGTTACTGCCCGCCACTACGGAAGAGAACAAACCAAAGGCACGCTCACTCAGCTCGCCCTGATCCCGCTGATCCTGCTGGGACCGGGCGGCTGGGCCGGCTACGGCATCTATCAGGGCCTCAATTTTGCGATCCCCATGGGGTTCCTAATGTTCCATCGGGGTCTCGAGGCCGAGGCCGACTTCCTGGGCCTGCAATACATGTACAAAGCGGGCTACGACCCCAACGCCTACGTGAGCTTCTTCGAGAAGATTCAGGCGGAAGAGCGGCGCAAGCCGGGGAGCATCCCCAAGGTGTTCTCGAGTCACCCGCCCACGCCCGAGCGCATCCAGAACACGCAGAGAGAGATCGCCAGCATCCTGCCGGTGCGGGAACAGTACATCGTCTCGACCTCGGAGTTCGACCAGGTGAAGGCGCGGCTGCGCGCGCTGCAATCCGGGCGCAAGGCGCAGGACCAGGGCGCGGATAAGCCCACGCTGCGCAAGCGCACCGAGCAGCAGGACAAGGACAAGAAGGGCAAGGGGCAGACCACCGACGATACGGACGACGACCGGCCGACGCTCAAGCGGCGCCCTTAACCGGCTTCGCAAACAAAAAGGGACGGCCTCGATAGCCCGCCCTTTTTCTATTTGTGCGAATGACCTTTACTGGCGCTCGACCTGGTGCACCACTCCCATCCGCCTCAGCTCTTCGTTATAGTACTTGCGGTAGAGGATGTCCCCCTCCTCGCTGCCCTCGAGGATTTCGCGCTTCTGCGAGCCGATCTTCTTGCGGACTTCCGCGTCCACCTGTTCTTCTTCCTTGAGCATGGTCTGGAGGATCTGCACGATCTCCTGGCGGATGGTGTCGCGGTCCTCGATGAACTCGACGTCCTCGCTGGCCACCAGGACGTCGGTAAGCGCGTGCGAGATTCGAACGATTTTTTCGCGGCTCAGGCGCATGGACTCGGCTTAGCGGAGGATGAGCTTCCTTTCCCGGGCGAGCTGCGACTTCACTTTCTTGTACATTTCCTGGTAGGAGGCCCCGGAGCGGCGCATTTCGTCGGCGTACTGGCTGAGGATCTGGCGCACCTCCTCGTTGAGGCGGTCCTCCACAGTCAACTCTTCGAGCATGGTCTGGCGGACGCGCTGCACCAGGGTTTCGGCCGCCCGGGCTTCAATCATCTGGGCGGCCACCAGGCGCTTGACCACCTCGCTGGCCATGTAGCCGACGTAATCGCGCGACAGCAGCATTCCCGGCTCGCTCCTTTGCGAGCAAATAAACATGGCAGTCTACTGTTTTGCGCCGAAAAGTGTCAAGGAAACCGCCGCGTGTCAACGCAAAGTAGAAATGTCCGGTTTTTGGCAAGATAGAAATGTCCGCTTCCAAGGTTTCCTCCAAGGGTGGTCGGGAGGCGGGGTGTATTTGGGTTTGGTCTTGGTTGGGGGTTTTGGTTTTTCATTGGCAAGTCC
>OBEQ012513764.1_pt1 | contig 72764 bp, 36 predicted proteins | sample 1670901 | NCBI WGS metagenome assembly OBEQ01 (sample SAMEA104232315, study PRJEB22302) | groundwater metagenome | biome: forest; feature: aquifer; material: groundwater | place: USA | collected 2011-08-07 | depth 5.4 m
ACTTTTCTAGCTTGAGTACCGCCGATGTCAATCTCATGGAAACATGGCTCAATAACCGTCCGAGAAAATGTCTTGGCTTTAGAACACCCATCGAAGCTTGCCTGGATGAGTGCTGCACTTAATCATTGAATGTAGGCATCGGACATGGGTATCCACCGGAGCGGGAACCGATTTGGAGCAATTCAATGGAAACCTGCTGCTAAACCCGCAAGGCAAGATGCTTAGGAAAATCAATCCTGATGCCGGCACCGTCGGAGCCATCCCACCCGGTTGCTATTTTTTGATTCCTGAACGCTAATCCCTCAGACAAGTACGATTGTTTGATTCTGGATAAAAACACGGACGTGCTTTTTCCATCTTGATATTTGCGCACAATTCAAGCCAATCGCCGATTTAGAACTGGCCTACATACTGGAGGAGCCCCAATCGTCCGGTCGATGCATCCCACCGCGAACCATGAAATCCCGGGTTAAGGGATTTGATCCGCCAGGAATGCCTTGATGCGAACGGATACGAAGGGAGCCGTGGCAAACAGGAAGACCGAAAAGGGGACTTGGAAATAGAGGCCTTGCATGGTCCAGATTCCGAATGCCCGGAAATCAACAATCCCCACGACCACATTGACCGCCACATCGGTCAACATGACGACCTGGGCCAGCCGGAGTCCCCAGATAGGCCGGATCAACAGCAACAGGATGGCGGCTGGGTCTATAAATGCAAGCGCCAACCAATAAAGGTTGGCCGCCAAGGCGCATTCCCGACAGCTTTTCCATCCATTACTTAGGATGTCCACCCAATGCGTGGACGTTCCAACCGCGAAAGCCAGGATATAGATCGCATATGCAATTCGGACCAAGGCGAACTTCGGCCGCTTCATTTGCAGCAGCGCCGCAGCGAAAGACCTGGAGCCGAAATACGATGAACCGATCATGGTCTTAAAAATAAACACTATATCCGGTTCCCCGCGGGGTTGGCTTTCGGCTTTCCTCCGCCGTTCCGGCTCAACCCCAGGCTGCCGGAGAACCGCATCCAAATCGAGAGCAAAATCATGATCCCTGAAACCATGAGCAGGAAGAAATGCGCGGGCACGCGATCCGTCAACCAGCCAGCCATCACCAGACCGATTCCGATCGCCGCATTCGATAGCGATCCGATCAGCCCGAAAACCCTGCCCATCATATCCGATCGAACCCGGGACTGGAACATGACGTTGGCGGGGATCAAGCCCATGGCGGTGAAGGCTCCGGCGGCGAACGACAATAGGTAATATGCGCCCACCTTCTGCCCGACCTTGGGAAGGAAACCCGATTCCGGCCAGATGGGGATGACGAACAGGAACAAGGTCACGGAAGCGAAGAGGATGTTCATCGATACGCGATTGCCAGGCCGTTTCGTATGCGCCAGCCGGGAACATACGAGGCTTCCGAAGGCGAATCCCAGTGAGAGCGCGCCTTGCGCATAGGACAATTCAGCCAATGGGGTGCGGAATACCCTGCCGAAGATGAGCGGGAAGACCACCTCAATGGTGGGCACGGTGAGCATTCCCAACGCCACGAGGAACCAAAGCAGTGCATAGAGTTGTTTCTCACCGCGTAGGTACGCGAAGGCTTCGCGCATTTCCCTGAGGATGCCTGGGAGGGAAAACCCGGAGGAGCCTGCCGGCCGGAAGCCAACGGAACCGTTCCATCGTTCTACCAGCATGGACTGCGATACAGCTGAAACCAAGAACGAACCTGCCCCAACCAGCAGAATGCCCATCAGACCGAGGATACCATACGCAAGTCCGGCCGCCGTCACCCCGACAATCTTGGCGATATGGGAAACCGAGGTTTCCAGGGAATTGGCCTTCGCCAGGAAATCCGCGGGCACCAGGTCCGGAAGCAGGGCGCTGCTGGCGGGATGGTGGAGCGAGGCGGTCAAAGCCAGCAAGGTCGATCCGGCGAACATGGCTCGCATCGTAAGGCCGTCTAGACGCAGCAGCAGGGCCAATCCCGCGATTACGGTCGCGCAGAGCAGGTCGGAAACGATCAAAAGGGATTTGCGATCGAACCGATCCGCGATGACACCGGCCACCGGTCCGAAAAACACGGAAGGAAGGATGTGGCAAGCGACAAGCAGGGAAACCTGCACCGCCGTGCCGCCCGATTCAAGGATGAACCATATCAGGGAGAAGTAGCAGATGGAATCCCCGGTTATGGAAACGAACCGGCCGAAGGCTATCAGCCCCAGGTTCCTCCGGACGAACGGGCTCCGGCGAATGGAACGAGGCGCTTCGATTTCAGCGACGGGCATCAGCTGCGACTCCTGATAGGGCGCGTAGGATGGATCCGGAACGCCTACGGTTCCGGGACATTGATTCCTGCCCATCTCCGCTTTCCCAATCCTTTTCCCGCTCTCCCGCTTCCGCTCTGAGGGCCGTGACAATCCCAAGCAGACTGCGCTTGTAGTGGATTGCCAACGAACGCATCTGCGCTTTGGAAAAACGATCGCGCGCAAACGTCAGGGTCATGTAAAGGCGCCCGCCCGTGATCGATCCGGCCACGTCAAGCGCGGGAAACCAGCGATCTCCACCTCCCGCGTCCTCTCCCGTCTCCAGGTTGGAGAAATCCAGGCCGGTTCCATCCAAGGTCTGTGAGAAATCCCCCAGGTAGTTGAATGCGATTTCCGGGAGGGGCATGAAGGCGAAGGGAATCCCGTCCCGTTGGACGATATGCCGCAAGATCCCGTAGCCGATGCCCTTTCCTGGCACTTCATCCAAGACGGCCTGAACGCGCCTCGCCGATTCTCCAACCGGTTCGGGCGCAGGAAAATCCAGCACGACCGGATAATGCGATGTGAACCAACCGACCGTCCGCGACAAGTCGATCCCCTCCGCAATGGGCTCCCGCCCGTGCCCTTCCATAAGGACCGTAGCGCGCCCGATACCGGACCATTCCTTGATGGCCAGGCCCAATGCGGTAAGCAGCAAAGCCGGCACGGATGCGTTATAGTCTCCGCTCATCCCGTTCCGGATCGCCGCCGTCTCCCGTGCGTTTAGCGCGATATTCAGGCTTACTATCCCGTCCGTCCTATTGCGGGGGGGAGTTTTCCCCGGTAGGGGCGTGCGGGGTGTTTCCTCGGCGCGCCTCCAGTATTCGATTTGATCGGAGAGTGCCTTCGAAGCGCCGAATCCGTGCTGAATCTTCGCCCAGGCCGCATACGAAGTCGTCTTGGCGGGAAGGATGACCTCTTGATTCCGGATGAGGCTTGCATACGCATCCGCGAAATCCTCCATCAGGATCCGGGCGGATACCCCGTCTATGGCCAGGTGATGAACGGTTATGAAAAGATGATCCCCCGATCCGGTCTTGAACAAGGCCGCCCGTATCAATGGGCCCGCTCCGATATCCATGGATGCCTGGATCTTTGCGGCCTTCCGCAATGCCGCGGCCTTCCAATCCGGATTTTCCCCGAAATCATGAACCTCGAACGCGAGGCAATCCGGTGTCATGGGCCGGATGGTTTGTCGCACGGCGCCTTCCCGGATCTGATAGGCCATCCGCAAGGACTCGTGATGATCGACAAGGGCCGACAATGCCGCGCGGCCCGGCCCGGCTTCGAATCCGTTTCGGTTGTAGAGGGCGACGGATTGATTGAAATGGTTGGTTTCGTTTCCCGCGGTTTCAAAGAACCATTTCTGGATGGGAGTCAATTCCACTTCACCCGATCCGCAGGTTTCGTCTACGTCGCGCACTTGCCAGCGGGTCAGGGCGGCCGCCATTTCCGATAAGGAACTCTTCAGGAAGAAGATCTTCAGGTCCAGGGTCAAACCCGCTTTTCGCAGCAAGGCCATCACTTGGATCGCCTTGATCGAGTCGCCTCCCAACCGGAAGAAGTCCTGCTCGCGCAGGATGCCCTTGACCCCCAACACCTGCTCCCAGATCCCGGCCAGGCGCCGCTCCAGCTCCGTAACCGGCAAGGTACCTGCCGCATCCTCCAACGCCCCCGGCTCCGGCAACGCACCCCGGTCCACCTTCAGGTTCGACGTCAGCGGCACCCGCGCCAGTTCCACGTAACGCTCAGGCACCATCACCTCCGGCAACAGTCCCAGCAGATGCGTACGCAGCGCGTCGCTCTCCACCGACTCCCCTTCCCGGAGCACGTAGTACCCCACCAGACCGCCATGCTTCAGCGCCACCACCGCATCCTGCACGGATGCATGGCCCCGCAAGGCCGATTCGATCTCGCCCAGCTCCACCCGGTGGCCACGCACCTTCACCTGCGCGTCGCCCCGGCCCAGGTACTGCACCTGACCGTCCGGCAGCGCCCGAACCAGATCCCCGCTCCGGTACATCCGGCGGCCCGGCTCGAACCGGTCCGCCACAAACCGCTGCGCGCTCAGTTCCGCTTGGCCCCAGTAGCCTTGCGACACGCCTTCCCCGCCGATGTACAGCTCACCGGCCAGGCCTTCCGCCTGCGGATTCCCCCACCGGTCCAGGATGTAATACCGCATGTTCGGCAACGGGCGCCCGATGGGCACCGGGCCCTCGCCCCAGCCCGCGTCCCCTTCCATCTCGTAGTAGCTGCTGTCGATGGTCGCTTCGGTCACCCCGTAGCTGTTCACCACGCGGTACCGGCCTTGGGCCTGCGACACCAGCGCCAGGAAGTCCTCCCGCGCGCACACGTCCGAGCCCACCACCAGGACGCGCAGGGACGCTAGCGGGTGAAGACCCTGATGCTCCATCACCAGCTTGACCAGCGAAGGCGTCGACTCCCAGACCGTGATGCCCCGCTCACCCATCAGGGCGCAGAGCCCCGGTACGTCCAGGCGCAAGTCCTCCGGGCACAGCACCAGCTCCCCGCCATGGTGCATGGCGCGCACCAGGTCCCCGACGAAGACGTCGAAGGCGAAGCTGGCCGTTTGCAGGATGCGGCTCGAGGCGGAGAGCCCGTAGCTCTCGCCCCATCCATGGGACGCGTTCACGACATTGCGATGGGAGACCTTGACCGCCTTCGGGCGGCCCGTGGACCCGGAGGTGTAGATGACATAGGCCAGGTCCGACGCCGTGGCGGAGGATCCCGCCGTGGCGGAGGATCCCGCCGTGGCCGACGACTCCGGCGAGGACGCGCGCGCGGCCCGCGAGGCCGAGGCCTCCCCGGCTAACGCGGCTTCAACCCGCGGCACGACGACGCCCGCGAAACCCAGACCCTCGGGCAGACCCTGCGAGCCGTCTCCCTCCACCAACAGGAACCCGCTCTGCGAGTCCGCCAGCATGTACCCGAGCCGCTCCACCGGATACCCCAGATCCAGCGGCACATACGCTCCGCCCGCCTTCAGCACCCCGAGCACGCCCACCGGCAGCCAGACGCCCCGCTCCAACAACACCGCCACCCGTTCCCCCGGGCGCACGCCCAGGGCGCGCAGGCGAACCGCCAGCGCCTCCGCCAGGCCATCGAGTTCGGCATAGGTCAGATGCACCGCGCCATGCCGCACGGCCACCGCCCCGCCCCGGGCCCGCGCCTGGGCCTCGAACAGGCCGTGCACGGTCGCGGTCAAATCGTACGCGCGAACCGGGCCATTCAAAATCGAACCGGCCGTTTCCGAATCACCCGATGGGACGAGCCGCATCTTTTCGACGGGAAGGAACGGATCCTGGGCGAATTGTTTCGCCAGGCCGAGAAGATGTTCCAGGGCCACGGCCATGGTTTTTTCCGGAAAGAGATTCTTGTTGAAGGCGATTTTGACGCGCAAGGATTTCCCCGGAATCAGGGCCACATCCAGGTCATAACCGGTATGCTCATCGACTTCCACGCCGGTGACGGAAAGGCCGGATCCGAGCAACCCCGAAAGGTCGGACATCTCCTCGCTCAATGGATAGTTTTCCACCACCACGACATGGTTCATGGACAGCCGCTCCAGCCCGCACTGGGCTTGGATTTCGGAAAGCGGGAGATATGCGTTCTCCTGCACAGCCGCCGAGTCGGCGTGGATGGCCTTCATGACGCGCGCGAGCGGAAGGCCATCGGGGAAACGGATGCGGAGCGGGACGGTATTGATGAACAATCCCACCATGGCCAGGCTTCCCTGCAATTCCGGGGGACGGCCGGAAACCACGACCCCCAGCACCACTTCCTCCTGATTGTTGTATTTCGCCAGTAGCAATCCCCACAACAATTGGAAAAGGCTGTTGAGAGTGACCTGGTGTTCTTTGCAAAGGGCTTCCAGCTTGGCGGCCAAGGCGGGTTGGAAGATGAGCTCGGCTTCGCCCGCTTCATATCGGCCTGGGCCGGAAACGGGTCCGGCAGGGAACGGGGTAGCGGAGGAGATACCCTCGAGATATCCCTTCCAGAACCCTACCGCGTCCGCGGAATCCTTTTTCGCGGACCACTCCAGATATCGGCCGAACGGAATGGGCGGAGGCAGCGAGGCTTCCTCTGACCCTATGAGCTTGAGGAATTCCACCATCAGAATCCCCAGGCTCCAGCCATCCAGGATGATATGGTGGAAATCCCAGACCAACCTCAAATCCTCCGTACCGGTCCGATAAACGGAAAGCCGGAGAAGCGGATCCCTTTCCAGATCGAAACCGCGTATCCGGTCCTCGGCGCTCTGGGTCCGTACGCGTTCCGGCACGGAAGCCGAATCCAATGCGGTCAAATCCTGGTAACGGTAACCGGGCATCCGTTGCTTCAACACCACCTGAACGGGAAGCCCGGACCCGAGCGGGAAAAACGTGCGGAGGGATTCATGCCGTTCGGCGAGGGTCTCCATGGCCTTCCGGATGTGGGAATCCTTCAACCGGCCGTGCAGGTCGAATCCTATTTGCACAAGGTACGCCGAGGGATCGGCCTGCAATCGATGGGTGAACAGCATGGCGCCCTGCATGGGACTCAAGGTGTGCATGCGTTTGAGCGCATCCCAGCCTCCCGGCTGGCTGAGCGCGGAAGCCAGGACGGCTTCGAATTCCGACCGCAGCATGCGGACGTCTCCGAGGTCGCTGGGAGTCGGCTCTCGGTCGACCTTGCCTGAACAATGCCGGATGATCCGACGAAGCTCCTCCATGAAATACCCGGACAGGTTACGGATCCCCTCGCGGTTGAGGCCCTGATTCGCGAAACCGAATCGGACATGTAAACGCTCCCCAACCAGGATCGCATCCACGCCCAAGGCCTCCGGCCTCGGCAGATCTTCGCCGACGGGGCTGCCCGTGGGCAATAAGGAAAGTGCGCCCAGGGCCGCGAACGCGGTGGAATCGAATTGGCCGAGATAGTTGAAACTGATCTCGGGATCCACTCCGAAGATTCCCTCGCGGGCCGAAGTCTCGCCGAGATGGCGAATCGCCCCGTAGCCGATCCCCTTCCTTGGTATGGCGCGGAGGTTTTCCTTGGTATCCTTGATATGCCGGCCGAGATCCGCATGAGCGTCCGCGGTCAGGACGACGGGAAAACGGGTGGTGAACCAACCCAGGGTGCGCGAAATGTCCAACCGGCCGCCGATATCCTCGCGGCCATGGCCTTCAAGACAGACCAGGTAACGCGTTCCGCCCGCCCAACGGCGAAGCGCGAGGGCCAGCGCGGAAACCAGCAATTCATTGACATCGGTCGAATAGGGGCGATGGCATTCCCGGATCAGCTCCGCGGTGGCCGCCGGATCCAGGACCGACTCCTCGCTTCCTGTATCGGGGCCACCGGATGGAACGCAAACGCGGTCGAGGGGCAGACCGGAAACATTCCGGAAATCGATGCCGTTCCAATACTCCCGCTCCGCCTTGGGAATGCCTTGCCGGGCGAAACTTCGGAGTTGCCCCGCCCATTGCCCGTAGGAGGCGCTCTTCCACCGGATGGGAGCCGATTTGCCTTCTAAGAGGCGGCCGTAGGTACCGGCCAACTCCTCCAGCAGCACCCGCCAGGAAATTCCATCGATGACCAGGTGATGGACGCATAGAAACAGAAAATCCCCGGAAGCGGAATGCAGAACCGCGGCATGGGCCATGGCTCCCGAAGCGATATCGAAGCCCTTTTGCAGGCGTGCCGTCGCGGCTTCCAAGGACGCGGCCAGATCGCCCTTTACCGGCAAGGCGATTTCCGAAAAGGACCAGCCTGCGCGGCCCGGCTCTTCAATGAAACGTTTGAAGGCGCCCTGTTCCGGACGGAACGAGGATCTGAGCACATCATGGCGATCCGCGATTTGGTCCAGGGAGCGCTTCAGATGCTCCAGCGAATAGCATTCCGGCTGATGCAACAGGACGCATTGGTTGTAGTGATTCGCCTTGGCGCCGAAAGTCTCGAAGAACCAGTCCTGGATCGGGGTCAATCCATCCGTATTTCCGGCCTCCGGACGCGCATCCGCAACCAGCTCCATGGGCTTGAGACGCCGCGCCATTTCCCTCAGCACCGGATTTCCGAACATCTCGCTGAGCTCCAACCACCAGCCCTTGTCACGCAGCAGGGCGGACATCTGGATCGCCTTGATGGAATCGCCACCGCGTGAAAAGAAATTATCCCGCGCGCCCAGCGGGCCGGTTTTCAAAACGCCTTGCCAGGACTCCGCAAGCAGGATTTCCAGGTCGCCGACGAGTGGTTCGTCGCCGGCAACCGCGGTCGGGGCGTCGGATGCTTCCGGCAATGCCTCCAAATCGATCTTACCGTTGCCGGTCATCGGAAAGGCCGATAGCTTGACGAAGACCTCCGGGATCATGTAACCGGGAAGCACCGGCCTGAGCGAGTCGCGCAAAGCCTCATCGGAAATGGGTTCCCGTGCCACGAAATAGGCGTACAGCCTGGCCTCCGCTTCCACGCCCGTCTTGCGGCCTAACACGAGGCAAGCCACGATGGAGGGATGCATGCACAACCGCGCTTCCACTTCGGCGGTTTCGATCCGATATCCCTTCACCTTCACCTGTTGATCTTCCCGGCCCAGGAACTCCATCCTGCCTCCAGGCAACTCCCTCGCCAGATCGCCGCTGCGGTACATGCGTTCTTCCGGATGGAATGGATCGGGCAGGAATCGCTTTTCGTCCTCTTCAGGCCGCTTCCAATACCCCCGGGCGACGCCGGCGCCGGAAATAAAAACCTCTCCCGTCGCGCCTTGGGGCACGGGATGCCCATCCCGATCAAGCAGGTAGATGCGGCCGTTGGGGCAGGCGACGCCAATCGGAACCGATGGCCTTGTGTCGCGTTCCGGATCGAAGCGATGGATCATGCATCCGACCGTCGTTTCCGTGGGACCATACTCGTTGAATATCTTCGCACCCGGCTTGCATCTGAGGAGCACGTCCCCGGCCAATCCGGTATCCAGGTCTTCTCCGCCGACAATCAGGATCCTCAGATTGGGACTGACCCGGTCGAGGAAGCGGAGCATGCGAAGATGGGATGGGGTCGCTTTGATCGCAGTGATTACGGGATCCTGGAAGGCCATCACCGCCAAGTCATGCGAAGTCTTTCCGGAAAGGATGCGGATGCTGTTGCCGGTAATCAACGGAACGAAAATGGAGGTTACAGTCAAATCGAACGCCAGCGAGGTGAAGTATGGGAAGCAGGCGGGCTCTCCCGCCAGGTACTGCTGCGCCGCCCATACCGCATAGTTTTCCAGGTTTCCCTGTTCGACGATGACACCCTTGGGAAGGCCGGTCGTTCCGGAGGTATAGAGAAGATAGGCGATGTCGGAAGGCGCGGACTCGGGCAGGGGCATTACCGGCAACGGGCCGGTGGGAGGGGTGCAGGGATCCACGATCAAACCCTGGAAGCCCACCACCTTCTCCCGGGAAACCAGGACCGCGGCTCCGCAATCGGTCAGGATGAAGTTCCGCCTCGCCTCCGGGGCCTCCGCGTCGATGGGAACGAAAGCAGCTCCGGCCTTGAGAATGGCCAGCAAAGCCACGATGTCATCGGCCATCCTGCTTGCCAGGATTCCGACGCGGTCACCCGACTTTACTCCAATCGACTGCAAGCCCTCCGCCAAGCGGCGGGAACGCGCGTCAAGCTCGGCATAGGTAATGTCGCCGCCGACATCGCAAGTGAGCGCAACCGCGGAGGGATTCCTCTTCGCCACCGCCTCGAATCGGCGATGCGCGGGAATGCCCTCTGGCGGGAAAGCCGCCAGAGAGGGCTCGCCGGCGACCTTGGCCGCATGCTCTTCCCCGGAAAGAATCCCGATGCCGGAAAGCTTCCGGCCCGGTTCCGACAAAACGGTTTCCAGGATGCGACGGTAATGCGAGATGAACCGCTCCATGCTTTCAGGTTCGAAAAGGTCCTTCGCATACTCGAGAAAGTAATCGATCCTTCCGTTTTCCCATCGGCAATCGAGCAGAAGATCGAACTTGGCGATTCCCGAATCCGCATCCACGGGATGGAAGGAAAGTCCCTCCGGCCAGCGTGGCGCTTCCGCGTTCTGGCGGAAGGAGAAGACGATGTCGAACAGGGGATGGCGGCTTCCGTCCCGCTTGAACTCCAGCGCGTCCACCAAATCATCGAATTGGAAATCCTGGTTTTCGAAGGCGTCCAGGAACAGGATTTGCACTTGTTGCATCAAGTCGAGGAAACTCAGGTCGGAATCGATCCGCTGGCGCAAGGCCAACGTATTGGCGAACATGCCGATGATGGCTTCGACCCCGGGGATCCGTCTTCCCGTAGTAGTGGTGCCCAAGACCAGATCCTCCTGGCCCGTGAATTTGTAGAGGGTGAAATAGAAGGCGGAAAGCAGGAATACGAAGGGCGTGGAACCCGCGGTACGGGCGCATTCGGCAATCCCATGGGAGACGTCATCCGGGAGGAAGCCCCGGATCCGGGCTCCGGAAACCCCTTTGACGGATGGGCGCGGCTTGTCGGCGGGAAATTCAACGGCTTTGACCGGGGCGCGGTACATGTCCATCCAGAACCGTTTCTGTTCCTGGATTTCCGCGGCCGCGCCGATCCCATTCTGCCACCAGGCGAAATCCCGGTATCGGAACGGCAACGGCGCCAACTCGGAGTCCACATAGAGATCGCAGGCCTCGCGCACGAGTATTTCCGCGGAGACGGCGTCCGAAATGAGGTGGTGCATATCGAAAAGCAGGAAATGATCGGCATCTGAATTCCGCAGCATCAGGACGCGGAGCAGGCCCGGCTTGCCGATGTTGAAAGGCTCGATGAAATCCGGAAGCCATTGATCCAACGACCGGTTGCGGCCCGCTTGGAAATCCAGGGAGAATTCCACGTCGTCATGGATCCGCTGCACGGCTTCGCCATTGCGGATCTCGAAAGAGGTCCTCAAGGCTTCGTGGCGCGCGATTAATTTCCGGAATGCGCTCTGCATCGCATCGATATCGAGCCGGCCGCGGATTTCCAGTGCGCCGGGCATGTTATAAGCCAAGGATCGGGGATTCATCTGATGCAAGGTGTAAATCCGCTTCTGGGCGGAAGAAAGCGGATAGACATCACGCTCCGGCGAATGGTCGATATCCTTCCAGGCCGTCGTGCGCGCCTCCATGATCCGCCCCGCCAAAGCCGCCAACGTCGGCTCACGAAAAAAGGCACGCAAGGGAACCTCGACCCGAAAGACTTTTTCGATTTCCGCGAGCAACATCACGGCATGCAGGGAATGTCCGCCCGCGTCGAAGAAGGATTCCCTGGGAGAAGCCGTAGGAATCGCCAATGCCTTTCTCCATAAGGGTAGCAGCCGGGTTTCCCAGGCTCCGACAGGCAAATCGCCGGAGGCGGAGACCGGATCCGTCCCTGCCCCATCGAAACCCGGAATAGGTAACGATCGCCGGTCGACTTTTCCGTTCGCATTCAAGGGAAAGCGCTCCATGCGCATGAATCTTGCGGGCACCATGTATTCCGGAAGCCGGGCCGAAAGGAAATCCGACAAGGACCGCGCGGTGATTTCCGTTTCCGAGATGAAATAGGCGCAGAGAATCGGATTGCCATCGCTCGCTTGCTTGCCGGCCACCACCGCATGCCGAAGCTCCGGAAAGGAGCACAATACGGATTCAACCTCGCCTGGCTCAATGCGGAAACCGCGAACCTTGATTTGATCATCCGCGCGGCCCAGGTAGTCCAAAAGGCCGTCGCCGCGCCAACGAGCCAAGTCACCCGTACGGTACATCCGCTCTTCCGCGTGGAACGGATCGGGAAGGAAAGCGGAAGCGGTCAGCTCGGGCCGTCCCTGATAGCCGCGCGCCAAACCCTTGCCGGCCAGGAAAAGCTCCCCCGTTACGCCAACTGGAAGCGTCCGGAACCGCGAATCCAGAACGTAGGCCCGGATATTCTCAAGCGGCCTGCCGATGGGAACCAGTCCTTCCTTGAGAAATCCGCTAAGCGAACAGCCGGTCGCATAGACGGAACACTCCGTGGGACCGTAGAGGTTTTCCAGGGTAGTGGCGAGACCCAGGGAATTGTATCGGATCACCAGAGAGGAGGGGATGGCTTCTCCCGCGGAAAAAATCCAACGGACCTCGCGCAGGCACGTCCCGATTTTTCCGCCCAGCACGGCCAGGAAGACGTCCAGCATGGACGCCACGAAATTCAAATGGGTTACCGATTCCCTGCCCAGAATCCGGGCGATGCCGTGCGGGTCCTTCTCCTCGCCTTCCTCCAGGATGACCAACCGTCCTTGTCCCATGAACCAACCGAAAATCTCCGTGACGGAAACGTCGAAGGCAAAGGATGTCTTGAACAGATAGGCATCAGCCGCGCCGACCGAATACCGCCGTTCCATGGATTGCAGGACATTCAGTGCGCCGCCATGATTAACCATCACCCCTTTGGGGAGTCCGGTGCTTCCGGAAGTGTAGATGACGTAAGCCAAGTCTTTGTGGCTTTCCCTTTCCGGAAATGGATTTCCGGATACCTTATCGCACTCTCGCCCATTCCACGGAATCGTTTCCCCGGCCCATGGGGATGGGGGCGCAACACCTTCGGGAGCCAGCAGCCAGCGCGCTTCGCTGTCCCGCAGCATGAACGCTTTTCTCTCCTCGGGCAGGCTTTCCGGCACGGGAAGATAGGCTCCTCCCGCCTTGAGGATGCCGAGAATGCCCGCCACCAATTCGAAACCCCGGGGGCCGGAGATGCCCACCACGGATTCCCTTTCCAGGCCTTTCGCGATCAAGGCGGCCGCGATGCCGTTGGCCTTGGAATTGAGCGCTGCGTAAGTGAGGGTGCGGCGTTCCGACCCGGAATGGAAAACCAGCGCGATCCGATCGGGAAACTCCCTCGCCCGGGCCTCGAAGGCCGCATGCAACGACGGCCATGGCATGGGTTCCGGATCCTGCGCGGCATTGAATGCCTCCAGGACCTGCTCCTTCTCCTCCGGGGAAATCAGATCCGATTCGTCGAGACCGGCGGCAGGCCGTTCGAATGCGGCTTTCAGGAGCCGTTCCAGATGATCGAGGCAACGCGCCACGGCCGCGGCGCTATGGGTCTCCGGCCAATGCTCCACCTCGATCTCCATGAGGGAACCGGAGAATCCGATCCGGAACAGGATCTCGGCGGCGTCCCAGGCGTTACCCGGCTCGCCGTGAAGAGTGGAGGAAACCACCAGGGTTTTCAGCATCGCGCCGAAGGCCCCCTCCGGCAATCCCAGCGCCAAGGTGACGGCCTCCAGGGATCCGCTCCGATGCTTGTTCGCCGCCACAACGGCGGTCTTCACCGCTTCCAGTAACTGTTTGAGGGAAAACGTTTCTTGAACCGCGACGCGGATGGGCAGGAGGGGGCCGGACGATCGCACCGCCGGCGCTTCCGGCAGGGCGGGCATGCCGAGGCACAAATCATCCTGACGGGAGTAACGGCGCAGCAGGTAGAAGAGCGATGCGGAGACCAGCAGATAGGCGCCTACCGGAGAGCCGCCAACGGCTTTTTCGATTTTGGAAGAAACCGATGGTGAAAACGCCTTTTTGATCCGGCCATCGCGGCGGGAGGTTTCGCCGCGGCCTGAAGGCCGGATTTTCCGTATTCCATCGGCCGGGAATCCGGGAAATGCGCCGGCGCCAGCCAAAGCGTTCATCCAATAATCCCTTTTCACATTCTCCTTCGTCACGTCAATCCTCCCGACCTGTCCTGCGATTCCATTTCCGTCCAATCCGATTCCCATCCCGGCCACCTGAAGCTAAAGCGTGAATTCAAAATCCCCGGTACCGCCGGACGAAACTTCATCGGGCGCAGTCCTCCCGGTCAAAACCCGCAAGGACAACTCCGGATTGGCCGCCGCGGCGTCCAATATCCTCAGGAAATCCCCAGCCATGGACTCGACGGTCGACCTGGCGAACAAGGTGGTCCGGTATTCAAAATGGAAGGCCAACCCACCTGATTCCTCCGAAGCGAAGAGGCTGAGGTCCAGCTTCGCGGCGGTCGAGCCGCAATCCATCCGGGTGATTTTCAAACCATCAGCCTCGATGGCCGGCATGCTCATGTTCTGCAGGACGAAAAGGGTCTCATACAAAGGCGTCCGGGCCGGCTCCCGCGCGATTTGCAAGTCTCCGAGCAGGGATTCCAAAGGAAATTCCTGGCGCTCGGCCGCTTCCAGGACATCGGCCGATACCTCCGACAGGAATTCCCGAAAGCGTTTTTCCGATACGGGAAGGGCCCTGAGCACGAGCGTGTTTACGAACATGCCTATCAGCGGCTCCAGATCCGGATGGATGCGGGCGGCCATCGGCATGGCCACCAGTAAATCCTCCTGGCCGGAAGCGGCCGAGAGCAGCACCGCATAGCCTGCCATCAGGAATGCATAAAGCGTGGTTCCAGCCGCGGCCGCGGCGGCACCATAGGCGGCAAGCCGATTCGCCTGCGCATGGAACCGGATGGACGCTCCCTCAGGTTCCCGATCCCGTGGGCGCGGAAAATCCGTATGCAAATCCAAGACCGGAAGGGGGCCTGAAAGTTTCCCAAGCCAGTAGGATCGATGCGCGGCGAATGCCCCCGAGTCCAGGTTCCGGAGTTGCCATTCCGCGTAATCACGGAAGCGCAATGGGACTTCCGTCAGGCCCGGACCGCCATCTTCATAGGCGACCTTGAAATCGCGGATGAATGCCGACATGGAAACGCCGTCCGAAATGATATGGTGGAAATCGAAAAGCACCCAATACCGGGATCGCGCGGTTCTGACCACGCGGGACCTGAACAAAGGGGCTTTATCCAACCGGAAGGGACGGACGAATTCCCGCAGCACCATATCCAGATCCGCGCCGGGCATATCCTGCTCCTCCACTTCAATGGGCACGACCTGGTGGATGATTTGCACGGGCCGGCCGCCTTCGATGGAAAAGGAAGTGCGCATGGGCTCATGGCGCCAGGCTACCGCGCCTAGGGCGGCACGGAATCGGGACATATCGATATCCCCTTCCGCCAAAAGCGCGACGGGAAGATTATAGGCCGTGCCCGGGCCCTCCATTTTGCAGGAAAGGAAAATCTGGATTTGCGCCCAGGACGCCGGATGGAATCCGCGATCGGGAACGCGCTCGGGACCCGGTGCCGTTCCGGACACCGCGGGAATTACGGACATGTCCCGGGCCAGCCGCCTGAGCGTGCGCGCCGAAAAAATCCGGGCCAGGCCGACTTTTTTTCCGAACCGCTTTTGGATCTTCAGCGCGAAGGACGCGGCCTTCAGCGAATGGCCTCCCATTTCGAAAAAGTCATCGTCGATGGTCAGGCTTTCCACTTTGAGGACTTCGCGCGCCAGGGGAAGCAACCGCACCGCAAAGGCATCGTCATGACCCGATTCCGGAATCGCTACGCCTTCCTGTCCGGGTTTCGGAAGGGCTTTGCGATCGGATTTTCCGTTTGCCGTGAGCGGCATGGCGGGAATCCGGATGAAGTGCGCCGGAACCATGTATTCCGGCAACGCCAGCAGCATGTGGTATTTCAATTCCGGCACGGCTAACTGGACCTTGGCCACGAAGTAGGCGCAAAGCCGGACGTCGCCATCCCCATCGGTTAGCGCCAGGACCAGCGCTTCTTCCACTCCCGGATATTGGGACAAGCGCCTTTCGATTTCGCCGAGTTCTACCCGGTTGCCCCGGATCTTCACCTGGAAATCCAAGCGGCCCAGGAATTCAATCTGCCCGTCACGGTTCCAAAAGGCCGAATCGCCGGTACGGTACATCCGTTCGCCGGGATGGAATGGATCCGGAAGGAATTTCCGTGCAGTCAGCGACTCTTGGCGGAGATATCCCCTTCCGACGCCGGTTCCGGATATGTACAGCTCGCCAGGCAAGCCGATGGGCCGGGCCTTACCGTCCTTGCCGAGGATATGGATGCGGGTATTGTCGATCGGCCGTCCGATGGGAATGACGTCGGCCGGTCGCACCGGAGGGCAATCGAAATAGGTCACGTCCACGGCGGCCTCGGTGGGGCCGTAGAGGTTGTGGAGGGTGGGCGCTCCGGTCGTTCCGAAAATGCCGTAAAAGGATCTCACGGTTCCGGGATGCAGTACGTCGCCGCTGCAGAAGACCCTTTTGAGACTGGGGACGGCTGCCCGTCCACCGTTCAACTCGAGGTATTCCAGGAAGATCCGGAGCATGGGAGGGACAAAATGCAGTACCGTAACTCCCCGGTTGCGTATGGCGGCGGCGATGGCCGCGGGATCCTTCTCTTCTCCCGGCGCGAGGAAATGGACGGACGCTCCGGCCAGGAACCACCAGAAGAATTCCCATACGGAAACGTCGAAGGTGAACGGGGTCTTCTGGAGGATGACATCCCCGGATGACAACGGATAGGCCTTTTGCATCCAATGGAGCCGGTTGACGATGCTGCGGTGCTCGATGAGCGCGCCCTTGTGATTTCCCGTCGAACCGGAAGTGTAGATGACGTAGGCCAGGTCCAGCGGACCATGAGACCCGGGGCAGGAGGCCTCCGGAAACTCCGCATCCATGGAGGTGGCGTCACCCCAGGGTCCCGATTCCAAATCCACAATCGGGCAACCCACTTCGGGGAAATTCAGGAACCGGCCTTGGGAGAGGAGGAAGCGCGCGCCGCTATCCTCGATCATGAAGCGCCTGCGTCCCAGGGGATACGCCGGATCGACGGGTAGATAGGCCCCGCCGGCCCGCATGATTCCCAGCAGACCCACCATCAGCCCCAAGGATCGTTCCGCCATAACCGCGACGATGTCGCCCGTACGAAGACCACGGGAGACAAGGAATCCCGCCAGCGCATCGGCCCGACGGAGCAGTTCGGAATACGTGATGCCGGGAAAACCGCCGAGGGAGGCGAAGGCGTCCGAGTCGGCGAAGGTAGCCGCCTGCGCCCGCGGAATCAGGCCTGATTTTTTCGCGAAGATTCCGTCGAGGGTTTCTTGATCCGGGAACGGGGCCCGGGTGTCGTTGAACTCCACGGAGATGCGGCGCCGCTCCTCCCGGGTGGCGAGGTCTACCTCCCCGATCCTGATTTCCGGAAGGGAAATGACCTGTTCCAAGACACCCAGGAAGCGCTGGGAGAATTCATCCATGGTCCGGCGTTGGAAAAGGACCGCGTTGTATTCCAGGAATACCGATAAGCCCCCCTCCCCGTCCGCGGTCACATCGATGCGCATATCGAGCTTGGAATGGCTTTCATTAAGGAGCTGGAAAGGCCGAAGGGATATGGGTCCGGCGGGCGTTGACTTCACCGGATCGAATTGCCCGTGGAAAATAAGCATGACGTCGAAAAAGGGATTGCGGGACGGATCGGTCCGGCGATGGAAGGCTTCCACCATGCGGCTGTAGGGGAATTCCTGGTTTTCGAAAGCGTCCAGGAGCGCACGCTTGGTATTGTCCAGGTGCGCAAGGAAAGGGCTTCCGGAATCGATGCGGCAGCGTATCGGCAGGTAATTGTTGAACATTCCCATGATGTCATGCAGGCCGGGATGATTCCGGCCGGCCACCAGGGAGCCGATTACCACCTCGTCCTGCTCTCCATACTTGTGCAGGACCAGAGCGTAGATTGCGAACAGCACATCGTTGAGCGTCGTATTCCTAGACTTGGCCAACGCGGCCATGGCGGCCAGTTCCGCGCGACCGATTCCGAAGCGCAGATTGCCCCCGCTGAAGGACCGGGTTTCGCCGCGATTCGCGTCCCAAGGCAGGATGATTTCCGGCAAGTCCCCATTGAGCGCATCGCGCCAAAATCGGAACTGGTTTTCCAATTGACCGGATTGGCTCCGACGCTCCTCAAGTTCCGAGAAATCACGATAGCGCACCGACGGCAAGGGGGGCGCATCGCCCCGGTAGATGGCCGCGAAGTCGCGGATGAAGATATCGATGGAGATGCCGTCGGCGATGATATGATGCATATCGACGAACAAGGCGCGGCCGCCATTGTGGGATTCAAACAGGCATCCCCGCACCAGGGGCGCGCGCGCAAGGTCGAAGGGCTTGACCAGCGTTCGGATCAATCCTTTCCAATCCTTCTCAGCGGCCTCAAGGAAGGTGAATTCACAAACGGCATCTTCCTGGATCAATTGGACCACTTCGCCGTCCCGCATCTCAAAAGCCGTGCGCAGAACCTCCTGTCGTCGCACCACTTCCAAAAAGGCGGATTTCACGCGGGCACGATCCGTCGCGCCTTCGATGGGAACCAGGAAAGGAAGATTGTAGGCCGTTCCCACTCCCTCGAATTGTTCCTGGGCGTATACGGCGCGTTGCGAAGGCGAGGCGGCGTAGGAGACCTTTTCAGCCGCGCGCCGCAAGCCCTTCGGCTCTCCGCCCTGGCTTACGGACCCGATATTCCCATCCAGCCGCGCGGATAGTCCGGCGATGGTGGGGTACCGGAAAATCTCCGGGACCGATACCTGGATACCGGTCTGACGGACGATTGCGTCCACAACCTTCATGGCCATCAGGGAATCGCCGCCAAGCTCGTAAAAGTTGGAGGCCACGTGGATTTCGGCATATCCGAGCGCCATACCCCAACAGGCCCCCACCTTCATTTCCATGTCGGAATAGATTCCGTTTTCCCTTCCCTTCAATGCTACCGGATTTATCCTGACGCCGTCGGCGCCGGCTGCGGTATGGGGACCGGAGGCAAGGGCGCGGTGCAGGTTTTTCCCCAGACCCACCCGGAGAAATTCTAGGAACGCGGGCGCGGGCCGGAATTCCCCGACCCAGACATGCGCCAGGCGTTGACGCAAGGCCGATGCCAGCGCCCTTTTTCCCTGCAGGTTGGTGATGGCCGCGAATAGAGTATCACGTGCGTTACCCTCCCGGACCGCCATGCCGGCTTCCTTCCACGCCGGCCAGCCGATGGACAAGGCGGGCCGGCCCGCGGACCTCCGGAAAGCCGCGAAGGAGTCCAGGAAAGCGCTCGCCGAAGAATAATCCCCCTGTCCCGGAAGGCCCAGCAAAGACGCCACGGATGAAAAGAGGACGAAGAGATCCAACGGATCATCCTTGGTCAGTTCATGCAAGTTCAGGGTCCCGCTTATTTTCGGCGCCAGCACTTCCAGGAAGGTCGCCTCCGATTTCAGGGCCAGGAAACCGGAACCGGCGATGCCGGCCGCATGCACCACGCCTGAAATCTTCCCGTATCGGCCTCGGATGTCGGCCATAACTTCAGCCAGCCTATCGGTGAGGCAGACGTCGGCCACGTGGCTCTCCACCACCGAGCCAGCCGCTTCCATGATCGCAATGGCCGGCCGCATTTCCTGGGTGACCGCTCCAGTCCGGCTCAGGAGATGGATGCTCTTGGCGCCCATGCCGGCCAGCGTTTTCCCCATTTCCAGGCCCAGACCTCCCGTTCCGCCGGTGATGATGTACGCGCCATCCCCCTTGATCGCGAAAGGCGCGAGCGGCGATGCTTCCGGCTCCGCCGCCTGCAACTCTTCCACATGCCGGACATTTTCCCGGTAAGCGGCCTGCCTCTCGGAACCGGTGCCGCCGATTTCGACGAGGAGGGATGCCATGCGGAATTCCCCGTCCACATCCAGGGAAAGGCAGCGCAGTCCGGGATTCTCCTTCGCGATGACTTCGCCCAAGGCGAGCAGCGATGCGCCGATCGGATTCGGCTGGAGCTCCCTGCGGGTAACCATATGGGCATTCTTGACGATGAGAGAAACCATTGGCCTGGAATCGCCCGGACATCCGGCCAGGATCTTAGCCAAACGCAAAACGGCCACATGACCCTGGAGGCGGCGGTATCCGTCCTTGTTCATCGAAAGGTCGCCATCCTCCTGGTCCGCGAAGAAAGCCACTTGGCCAACGCGTTCCTTGCGTATGATTGCCTCCCAGACTGCGCCGGCTTCCGGATTGCTTTCGGCCTCAAGTACGGTGCAACCGAGGGCCGCCAGGTCAGAACAGGCCGATCGCGCGAAGGCGGAACCGCCGTGGATGATAAGGTAGGGGCGACTGAGAGCGTCGGATGGCGCCTTCGTGGAATCCACCGAGACGGCCTTGGGGATCCATGCGATGCGGTGGAAGCCGTTTAACGGCGTCAGCCACTTGGAATCGCGGACCTTTTTGACGGAATAGTCCCGAATGGCGGCGATTGCGCGTCCCTCCGCGTCATAGATATCGACGTTAAAATGGATCGTCTCGCCGTCGTCTCGATCCTCGCCGGTTTCGATACGGCAGTAAAATCTGCCGGGTAACGGGCGGAATACCTTCATGCTCCCGAAGGAGAAGGGCAGGTAGCGCTGGGAGGCTTCATTGGCGAGGGCCAAGGTCATGGTATTCACGCCCATGTCCAGTAACCCAGGATGCAGGATGTATTCCTTCAAATCGGATTCCAGATCCGCGGCCAATTCAAGTTCCGCGACGGCTATTCCGCCCTTGCTCCAGTATCGGTGGCGATGCGTCCACCTTGGTCCGAATTCAATGAAGTCCGCCGCGAGCACGTTCACGTCCACCATGCACGGAGGATCCGGAAACGCAGCCAGCATCGCTGTGATATCGACTCCGGAGGGGATTTCGGAATCGGGCAAAGGGTGGATCTCCCCTTTAACATGCATGCGTCCGTCAAGGTCCGCACCCACGGCATCCCTGCCCCCAAAGGCGGTGACGGAGAGGCTCAGGCCATTTCCAATCCGAATCGCTTCCGCAAGGATACCAGCCACATCCGCATCGTCCTCGAGGATGACTGGAGCATGGAACGAGAACGCCCTCAGCTCAAAGGCGCCTCCCATCCCCATGTGTCGCGCGATCTGCGCCGCCATTTCCGGATAGGCGAAACCCGGAACGACGGGATATCCCATCACCCGATGGTCGCTCACGATCCAATGCGTGGCGGCGCGGATATCGGTCCGGAAGGACTCCTCGTTCCCATGTGGAGCCCTCCTGTGTCCCAGAAGAGGATGAAGTGTGGACGCAGGGGCATCAGCGGCCGCTTCTCCAGGCAGTCGCACCCAGCAGCGCGTCTTCCGGAAGGGGTATCCCGGCAAGGGAATCACTCGACCCGAACCGGAGGCGAACGCGCTGTCCCATTCCACTTCAGCGCCCCGGACATATAGTCGGCACAATTCCTTCCGGTCTTCGGAATCGGCGCTTCCATTCACCATGGCTGCAAGGAGACTCGCGGCTTGCGCGGACAAGGACTGGGCTTCACCTGGTGTAAGCGTTCCCGGCTCCGTCCCTTCCCCACCCGAGAATACGACCGAATGGCGCCCGTAAAAGACGCCCTCCCCTTCCCCGTTTTCCAATCCCGATTCGGCCACCCGGACAAGACGCTCTCTCAATCCGGAAAGGCTTTCCACTTCCATGGCCAATCGGTGCGAATAGTGGCCGCGACCCACGCTCAAGGTGAAGCAAAGCGAATCCAAGGAAATGGGTTCCCCGGAAAACAGGCGCGCAAGCATCCTTTCCGCCGCTTCGAGTAGACCCGGCAGGGTTTTCGCCGATAGGACGAAAACCCTCGCCTCACCGGCCTCACGGATGGGTATGCGCGGGGGAGCGGCTTCAAGTACCATGTGCGCATTGGTTCCGCTGAACCCGAAAGCGCTGACTCCGCAACGGAGTGGCGCGCCTTCCGGATTCCAATTCTGAAGGACATCGTTCACATAGACGGGAGAATCCTCGAATGCGATCCTGCGGTTGGGCGTGGCGAACCCGATTGAAGGGGGGATCTTGCCCGCATGCAACGAAAGGATCGCCTTGATCAACCCGGCGATTCCCGGCGCTTCGAAAAGATGCCCGATATTGCTTTTGACCGATCCAATGGCGCAAAATTGTTTTTTCCGGGTCGACGCGGCGAAGGCGGCGCGGATTCCCTCGATCTCGATGGGATCCCCCAAGGAGGTCCCGGTTCCATGGGCCTCGATGTAGCCGATGGTCTCCGGATCCACGCGGGCATCCTCCCAAGCCGCCCGCAATACGCGGGCCTGGGCGTCTAGATTAGGCACTGTGATCCCGGCGGATTCCCCATCCTGATTGATCGCGCTTCCCTTGATGACGGCCCAGATATGATCGCCATCCTCTAGGGCGCGGCTGAGCGGCTTCAGCAGCAAGGCGCCGACACCTTCCCCGAAACCGGTGCCGTCGGCGGAATCGTCGAAGCTGCGCGTGCGGAAGGTGCCGGACTCAATCCCGATTTTCACTCCCGCATCCACAGGGTGAACCGAAAGTCGTACGCCGCCGGCGATCGCTTGCGCGCATTCTCCCGATCGCAAAGAGCGGCAGGCCAGATGTACGGCAACCAAGGAGGAGGAACAGGCCGTATCCACCACGAGGGCTGGACCGCGCAGATCAAGATGGTGGGCGACGCGTCCTGCGATGACGGAAGCCAGATTGCCGGGAACGGACAGGGACAGGTTCGCGTGTTCGGCCTGGGCGACCATGCCCGCATAGTTCGAACGCATATCGTCGGAAAAGCCCACGAAAACGCCAGTATTGCTGGCCTTGAGCCGCTTTCCACCATAACCCGCATTATCAATGGCAGCGCAGGCGGTCTGTAGGAACAATCTTTGATGGGGATCCATCAAGGATGCCTCGCGGGGCGAGATGCGGAAGAATTCCGGATCGAAACGATCGACCTCATCGAGGTAGGCGGCATCCGGTACGACCGGGTTCCCGTTCCCGGAACCTTGCAGACCGGCCAGTGCCAAGGCATCCTTGACCCGGGGTTCGGGACACGGCCGTACACAATCCGTTCCCCGCGTGAGGTTGGACCAGAAGGACTCCGGGTCCGGGGATTTGGGAAAGTTGCACGCCATGCCGATGATGGCGATCTCCCTTTCGCCGGGTTCGGGCCGCGCCCTCAGCGTTTCGAGCAATTGAAGTCCGATCTGTTTTTCGATCCGGCCTTCCATCGTCTTTTCCAAGATGAACCTGAGCAATTTTTCCATATACGCTTTCGGGTTGCCTTTTCCGCCCCTTCAGGGCTTGGACTCCATCAAAGCCTTTACCGCATCCCCCAAACTCAACTTCCCACCCTGCGCATCCCGGAGGATGTCCTCGACCGAAACGGGTCGCGCGGCGGCCGCGGGGGCCTCGACTGAAAGCGCACCTTCATCCAGGAACGCGGCGAGCCTGGCGATGGTCTGGAAAGTGAACATGTGGGAAATCGTCAGCCTTCCCGGGAATGTTTTCTGCAGCTCATCGTGGATGCGGGCGAGTATGATGGAGTCCGCGCCGATTTCCAGCAGATTGTCGTCCACGTTCAACCGGCCCAATCCCAGGAATCCGGCGCAAACCCGGGCGATCTCCTCCTGGGTGGCAGAAACCTTGCGGTTACCGTCTCCGATTACGACGGGCTTCCCCACGTGGCGGTATCCGTGATTGTTTTCGCGTTTCCCGGCGCCTGCCGGCGGAGGAACGGCGCCCAGGATTGGATACCGGGTTTTCCAATGCCCGTCGGAACCGGCCGGGGCGAAAACTCCGACCAACGCGCGGGGTATGGCCCGCAACCATAAGGCGTCAAAAGCCTTCCTGCGTTCATCCGCCTCCAATGGCAGAAACAATCCGGGACGGGCTCCCCGGAAATCCTCGGCCATTCCCTTGCCTTTCCATTCCGCCCAATCCCAAACGGAAATCCGGCCTTCCGCTCCGGTCGACTCCCCGAACCCGTCCAGGTAGGCGTTTCCGACCGAATAGCTCGAGGATCCCGGAACCGGGAACAGGCCAGCCATGGAAGAAAACAGAATCATGAAGTCGAGGGGGTCCCGTTCGTTCCGTGTCAGATGATGGAGGAGCCAGGTTCCGTGAATCTTGGCTTCAAAACCCCGGCGGAATTCCCGTTCATCCTGCGCGCCGAAGAGTCCGAAGCGCAACTCGCCCGCGCAATGGACCACGCCGCGGATCCTTCCCGATGCCTTCCGCAAATCCGCGATCACTTGCGTCATGCCCGCCCGATCGGAGATATCCACCGACACCAGCGTCACCTTGACGCATTTGGCTTTCAGAAGCGCGAGCGTTTCAGCGATGCGCGGGTGTTTTTTCCCGTCTCCCGGAATTTCAGGATTCGCGCTTCTGCCCAACAAGGCCAATTCCTTTACGCCGTTTTCCGCCAAGTACTCGGCCACCTCGAGGCCCGCCGCACCTGTACCGCCGGTGATGAGGCAGACTCCGTTCCCGTTTTCGAACCGTCCTTCCACCGGGCCTTCCGGAAGCTCCAGGCGGGCGAGGCCGCCGGCAAATCTTTTGCCCAAGCGGAACGCGATGGGACCCGGCGGAGGCAGCAATTCCAACTCATCGGTGAGACGTCCGGGGATTCCCGCATCGTCCCAATCGAGTTCCCGGAATGCCAAGCCCGGATTTTCGCGCGCGATGGAACGGCCCAAGGCAAGTAACGCGGCCGCTTCCGGAACCCTCTTTTCCCCGTCCATGACGGCGAACGCATTCGGGACCAGCACCGAGAGCGTGCCGAGGGTGTCCGGTCGGGCGCGCAAGATGCGCCCCATGGCCCGGAAAAGCGGGAAGACTCCGGCTTCCAGACGCGCGAGCAATTCCTCCCAGGAACCGGCGATGCCACCGGTTCCCGAGGCGATGTCCGCCCCGAAAACGATATGCAACGGTCCCGTATGTTCGGCGATGGCCGAAAAATAGGCTTCGCAGGCATCACCCCGCTCCGCCTCCGGATTCCATTCACGTACCGTCGCCCCTTCTTCGCGCAAGCGCTCGGCGATTTTGGACCAAAGCCCGCCTGGGCTTTTCAGCACAATGAAAAGAGGGGACGCGGATGCTCGAGCCACCACGGGCGGCGGACACGCCTTCCAATCCATCCTCTGGAAAAGCGAGGCCGTATAGTCAACCTCCGGCGCGGGGATTGGGAGGCGCACCCAGCACGGCGTCTTGGCGAAGGGGTATAGCGGGAGGCGCAACCGTTTCCATTGGCCTTGGGGATAAAGCCATGGCCAATCCAATTCACCGCCGGAAACGAAGGCCGATGCCAGGCTGGACATTGCATTCCGATCGAGCCGGGAAGGATCCAAATCCATCCGGAAAGGAATCATTCTCCCGGCCGACCGACCGCCAAGACTTCCTGGTTTTTCCACTACCCCGAAGTGGACGAGATCAATCAACCCACTCCCAAGGCCAAGCGCGATCGATGCATCGAGGCAGCCGATCAGTTCCGGGATGTCCATGGCTACGATCGCCAACCGATGCGCGAAGGCTCCCCTTCCCATGCCCAAAGTGAAACAGGTGTCTCCCAGGGAAAGATTGGGTTCAGCCTTCAGGAATCCGGCGAAGGAGCCGGCCATCGCCTCAAGCGCCTCGCCGGTTCCGGCACTGAGCGCGAACAGATGTGGGCGGCCAGGAACCAGCAAGGCGGGAGGCGGACTGCAAGGGGGCTCCTCAAGGACGATATGGCAATTGGTGCCGCTGAGTCCGAAGGAGCTCACGCCGCAGCGCCTGGGCGCATCTCCCGGCTCCCAGGAGATTGCACGGTCCAGGGGGTAGACGGCAGAGCCGCCGAAACCGGCCTTGGCATTAGGAATCCGGAACCCCGCGATGGGCGGCAGCATCCTCTTTTCGAGGCAAAGCGTCACCTTGAGCACGCTGGCCAAACCGGCGGCCTCGAAGAGGTGGCCGATATTGCCTTTGATCGATCCGATGCCGCAAAAGCCCTTTCTCGCGGTCGACCTTGCGAAGGCGCGGCTCATACCTTCTACTTCCACCGGATCTCCCACATAGGTGGCCGTGCCATGGGCTTCCAGGTAGGAGAGGGTCTCGGGCGCAATGTCCGCATCCTTCCATGCCTTGACGAGGACATCGGCTTGCGCCCTGGGATTGGGAGCGGTCAGTCCCGCGGAGCGCCCATCATGGTTGACCGCTCCACCCTTGATGACGGCACGGATATTGTCCCCGTCGCGAATCGCCTGGTCCAGGGACTTGATCAGCATGGCTATGGAACCTTCCCCGGAAAGGGTTCCATCGGCGCCTTCCTCGAAGGGCAGAATCCGGCCGTTCCGTGACTCTATGCCGAGCCGGAACCCGTCATCCAGGGGCATCATGTTCAGGCGCACCGAGGCGACCAGGGCCGTCGGACATTCGCCGGACCGGATGGATCGGCAAGCCATATGCAAGGCCACCAATGAGGAGGAACAAGCCGTGTCCACCAGCAAGCTCGGACCGTGCCAATCGAGGAAGTGGGAAAGCCGCGCCGGAATTACGGCGGCGAGATTTCCTGCGGCGGCGATTTCGCGGACGGTATTGGGTTCCCATTCGCAAACGAATTCCTTATAGCGGTATCCGTCCAGATCCCCGATATACCCGAGAAAGACGCCCGTGTCTCCGCCTTTCAAGGAGGAGCCGGCATGCCCGGCGTCTTCCAAGGCATGCCATGCGGTCTGGAGGAACAACCTTTGGACCGGCGACATCAACTCCGCCTCGCGAGGTGAGATGCCGAAGAAAGCATGATCGAATTCATCAATCCGATCCAGATAGGCGCCGGGATGGAAAATGGGCGCGGGACCACGCGCGCCCTTCAACCGCAAATGCTCTTCTATCCAGGCGGCGCGGCCTGCAGGAAAGGGGCCGATGGCATGCTTGCCTTCCATCAGCAAGCCGCAGAATCCCTCGAGGGAATCCGCGCCGGGAAGGGATCCGGCGAGTCCGATGATGGCAATGTCTTTCGGATTGGAGGTTTCCGCACCAGTCTTTCCAGCATCGACTCCCGCCATTCTGATTTCCTGCCATCCCCATTCGCGCATCAGGCTACCGTTCCCTGGATTTTCGCAAGACCGAAAATCGAGGCCAGGCGCGATTCCCGCTCGAGCTTCGGCACGCCCTTCACTTGGAGTATCGACATCAACAAGCCCAACGCCTCTTCACATGCATCGGTTCCGGGGCCGATGCCTTGCACGGCTCCGAGGCGTTCCAACTCCTTCAACCTCTGCATGGGCACCAGTACGCCCGCACGGTACGCGTCCTCTCCCCAATTCCGGTTGCGCGTGGAAGCTACGGCGCCCAGACAGAGCCGCAGAAGTTTTCGGCCGTCCATGCAAGGGTCCGCTTGAGGCAGCCTCGGATTCCCCGGTGCCGGCAAGGCCACACGCGGAATCCGCTCGGCATCCTCTTTCGCGTCGAAAGACAGGAACTCGATTTCGGAGCGACGCTTGCGGGCGAGGTTCCGCAGGACCTTTCCGGGCCCAACTTCAATTCCCCGGCGGCAACCGGCAGACGACAGGAATTCCATCACGGAAGACCACAGTACGGGTTGGACCAATTGCCTTTCCAAGGTCCCGCCCATCTGGTCCGATCCGAAATAGAGCATGCCGGTGACGCTGGAAATCACGGGCCATCGTGAAGGCGAGAAGCGGCAGCGCGCGATCTCGGTTCGGAACGCCTCGACCATCGGTTCCATCAAGGGAGAGTGGAAGGCGCCTTTCACCCGCAGCGGGATGCAAAGCGCTCCTTCCGAACGCAACAGATCCTCCGCTTTGGCTACCGATGCGGTGCGGCCGGAAAGGACATTCTGGTCTGAGCCGTTGAAATTGGATATCCATACCGAACCCCCGGCGTCCCTGATCCCGGCGCAAATCGCCTGAATCCGATCAACATCGGCATGCTCCACCGCCGTCATGGTCCCTTCGGCTCCGCGGCCGGCGTCCCTCATCAAAAGGCCGCGCGCGCGCACCAGCTTTACCGCTTGGTCGAATCCCATGGACTCTGAACAGACCAAGGCCGTAATTTCCCCCAGGCTGTGACCCGCCATCCAGGCAGGTTCAAGGCCGAACTCTTCCCTCAGCAGACGGAACGCGGCCACGCTGACCGTGAGGATGGCCGGCTGCGCGATTTCGGTGGCGGACAAATCCGGGGAATCCCCCTGGAAGCAAATATCCCGCAGCGGGATTCCCAACGCCGATTCCGCCTCCTCGAAGGTGCGGAGGACCGAGGGATGCCGGACCCAACCGGATCCCATGCCCGGATATTGGGAGCCTTGGCCGGGAAAGAGGAATGCGATCGCGCTCATATCGCCGCCTGGGCAGCATGCTCGATTGGTTTGTTGACGGCCTGTTGCACCGCACTCATGAATCCTTCGAGCCAGGCCTCTCTGGTTCCGGAAGGCAGGCTCTCCGAATCGCAATCCAGGCTGGCCTGCAGACCCAACTCCCCTTGCGATAATTTCAAAACCGCGCCGCTGCGTTGCTTGAGTTCGGCGGCGCGATGCGAGGTCCCATTGATCCATACCATGGGGGCGATCGCTCCCGTAGGCCGTGAACAAGGGATCTCGAATACGCTCGCCAACGGCAATGCGGTCAAGCGGGCCGCCCGCCGCTGATCCGCGACGTGGCGGAACAAGGAGAGGAATCCGCCCAGGGTGTTGAAATCAATCCGGCAGGGATACAGTTCCAACTCCGCGTAGTCCACTATATGCAGGCTGAGTGTCGTCCGTTGCGCGGCCCTGGAAACCACGAAGGCGAAAAGTCCGATAAGCACGTCCGTCTCGTTCGCTTGGGTCCGGGCTCCCAGCATTCTCAAGGATGCCAGGATTTCCGTATCCAGCCACCCTTCCGGAAATGCCTTCTCCGTGTTGTCCGGTTGGGCCACCAAACCGGTCCCGATAGGCGGGAAATAATCCCATGAATACGCGTCACTGAGGGAGAGATGCGCGGCGAGACCCGAAATTGTCTGGTATTCGAAAAAATCCGAAAGCTTGATCCGCCCCGGGAACTCCCGCTCCAAGGCAGCTTGGAGACGGACGAGCTTCAACGACTCTCCGACCGCGGCCACCAGGCTTTCATGAATCCCCAAGGAGGGGATCGCCAAAGCGGATTCGCAAATGCCGCGGATGCGGGCTTCAAGCTCGGACGCGGCCTCGATTTCCGTCTCCATCGCCCGCTCGGAAAACGACTTCCGGAGGCCGGCGATGATGTCGTCCATTTCCCCGGCACCATACATCTCGGATAGCTTGAAACGCATCACTTTCCCGCTGGTAGTGGTGGGTATGCGCATGAGCGGCAACACGCAATTGGGAACGACGCCCATCTCGGCTCGGATGCCCCTCGTGATGGCGGCGGCGATGGGCTGGAACTCCTCCAGGCCGCCTTTGAATACGGCGGCGATACAGAAGGACTCGGTCTGCTCCTCCCGATCGAAAATCCCGAAGGCGGTGATACGTCCCAGGGCGCGGCCCGCATGTTTTTCCGCGATGCGTTCGATATCGACTGCGTGGATTTTCCTCCCGAACACGGAGATCATCTCGGTCACCCTGCCGGTGATAACGACCTCGCCATCCAACCGGAACCCGAGATCCCCGGTGCGAAACCAGCCATCCGCCGTGAAAGCGGCTGAGGTCGCCGTGGAATTCAGGTAATATCCGCCGGTCACGTTCGCGCCCGTGATTTGAATGTTTCCCAAAATGCCGTCCGCGAGGGGGATGTCCTCCGAATTTGCGACGCGCAACTCGCAGCCTTGCAAAGGTCGGCCCACAAACGCGTATTCGGCGCCGTCGTCGTCCACCGCGCGGCGTATGCGAAGGCCGATTCCGGTTTGGCCGTGCACCAGCCTGATGGTTCGCAATTCCCTGCCGGGAGGCGGAAATGTCGCGGCCAGACAGGCCTCGGCCAGTCCATAGACGGGAAACATGGTATTGGGCTTAAGGCCATGTTTGGCCAGGACGGCGGAGAATTCGGCGCACAGCGCCGGTGATATCTGTTCCGCTCCGTTGAATATCAAACGCACGGAGGAAAGATTCCAGGTCCGCGCGCGGCTGGTAGCCATGGAACGCAGGAAATACCTGTATCCGAAGTTCGGCGACGAAAGCAGGGTCGCGCCCGTTTCTTCCGCCTTTTCCATCCAGAGGGAAGGCCTGCGGATGAAAAGCTGGGTAGGCATCAAGGCATGCGAAACGCCGGCTTTGAGCACCGCCAAGTGGAACCCGATCAGACCCATATCGTGGGTGAGCGGCATCCAACTGAGCGCTACGTCCTTCCGGGTCATCGAGGCGGCGACGATGATCGCGTCGAGGTTTGCGATGATGTTCGCGTGAGTCAGGGTAACGCCCTTGGGACTGCCGGTGCTGCCGGAGGAAAACTGCACGAAGGCGATATCGCCCGGCCGCGCGGGATGCCGGCGACCCCGTGAAACGCCTGCGACAGGCGCTCCCAGGAAGCAGGTCCGCTCCAACAGGATTTGCAAATCGATGCCATCGCCGCCTTCCAGGAAAGTCAACCCTTCCCGGAACTGATCGGTCACCAGGCGGGGGGAGGCGAGGTTTTTCCAGACACGGGCCAATTTCCGTATATGCTCCCCGGTCCTGCCAACGCTGACGGGAATGGGAATCCCACCGCCCATGATGCAGGCCCAAAAGGCGCATAGGAATGACCGATTGTCCTCGATGAAGAGAAGCATCTCGTCCCCGGCTTCCATTCCTTCGGCTTGGAATGAACCCAGGCGGACCATGATTTCCTCGACGAAGCGGGGATAATCCACGCGAACGTCCGCGCCGCCGTTGGAAATGAAGGTGATCCCCGCGTCCGTGTCGGTTGCCGCGCGGAGAAGCATGTCCTGCAAGGTCGTATCCGTCATCAAGCCATCGGACATACGGCATCCTCCTTAAGGGTATCCACTATGATGCGGCAGATCTCATCCGCTTTGTGCCGCAAGTAAAAATGCCCGCCGTCAAACAGCCGCATGCCGAAGGATTTCCCGGTATGCTCCCGCCAAGCGCGCAAAGATCCGGATGGGATCGCGTCTTCCCGTCCGCACAGAACCGTTATCGGCACGGGCAACCTCCCGCGATGCGCGGAGTGCCGGTGACTTCCGATAAGGCGGATGTCCGCTTCCAAAATCGGGAGAAATATTTCGGCGAGCCTGGGATCGTCGAAGAGTTCAGAGGTGGATCCCCCCAGGGCCAGCAGCGATTCCCGGAACCTCCCTTGATTTCGGTCCTGCAACAGGTTCGAGGGTTCCCGTAAATGCGGAGCGCCCCTGCCGGAAATGAAAAGATGGTTCGGACGGGGAAGGCCGGAATCCGCGATGCGATGGGCCAACTCGAACGCCAGCAACGCTCCCATGCTATGGCCAAACAGGGAATAGCCGCCGGCCAACCTGTCCGATACCTGCAGGAATACATCCTCGACCATGGCGGCCATATCCGTACAGAGGGGCACATCGAATCGGCTGCCGCGGCCAGGCAATTCAACCGGGACGATTTCCAGATCGCTTTCCAAATACCTTTTCCAGCCCCAATAGTGCGCGCACGAACTTCCCGCATGGGGAAAGACGAATAAGCGCTGCCGACGCGGATCGGATCCAATGGTTTTCATTTTTTACGGGCCGTCCGTTTTATGAATTTTATCGATACACGAATCACAAAAAAACCAATCACGCCCGGCATGGTCAGGATCGCGATCAAGGCATACCGGAACTTCAATCCACATTGCGGTCGACCCGTCTTAATGGAGGGCACTGGAGTCGTCGAAATTTTTCTTGCAACGATTTGCGGGCGTTGACGAAAAGGAATTTACTCTGGTGACTCGACGGACGTCAAGACGTTGTGCGAATTTATTTTCGGGTTACAGGGCACGGCCATCGAGACGTCGCGACCGCAAATGCACGGAAAAACCAAAAGTCATTCCGAATCAATCCATGAGCACCACTCGTTGTGGTGCTTCCCGTAAAGAAATTTTTCATCCCGAAGCTCCCGAAGGACGAACTGATTTTTTCTTGAAACCCGGAATTGATGTTAGTAGTTTCCGGAACGGTTCAGCTACCGCACCCGCCGCGGAAAAAATTCAAGAGGATGTGGAATTGCGATCGAAATCGATCATTTCCGAATGTTCTGTCCCCCCCGGGCGATTGCCGGAGGGGGTTGCGCGCTCGCACCCGAAACTGCTGCGCGGGAAAACTTTAGACCCTGTATCCATTGGCTCATATCCGATCCATGTCTATCGTTTAGGACTGCGCCATGTGGCGGCTGCGCGGAACCGTTTCTGGTGCGTATTGTCCTCCGTGGAAAAGGCGAGGGCCATGGGCTTCCGCCTCATCGCAGGACGCGACGCATTCATTTCCACCCGCGCGCATCTCCGTATTCTTCTGGGGATCCACCTGGATCGGAACCCGGCGGAGCTCGCGATTTCCGTTTCTGAATCCGGAAAACCATTCCTTGCGGATCATGTTGGGCTGGAAACGCATTTCAATGTTTCGCATTCGGGCGATGTCGGCCTGATTGCCATCACCAACTCCGGCCCGATCGGCATCGATGTCGAAAGAATCGACGCCGGCCATGACCTCCATGGCGTGGCCGAATTCAGTTTCACACGTGCGGAAAGGCTGCGGTTTGAAGCCATGTCCCCCGTAGGCAGGCCCCGTGAATTCTTTTCCATCTGGACCGGGAAGGAAGCCGTCGTCAAAGCTTGGGGGGATGGCATGCGGTTTCCCTTGAATCGCCTGGAAATCCCTTTTCGCTCCGCCTCTCCGGCATGCGGGTGGCCCATCCCGACCGGGAGTTCCGGCCGGCCACCACTGTACCTCAAGGATCTTCCGGCCATCCCCGGCTATGCCGCGGCCTTGGCGGTGACCAGTCCTTTCGCCCCAATCCAATGGAGGGAGATATGATATCACCCGTGTCCGTTTCGATCGTGATGGATCCGACTTCTCGGCCGCGCAGCTTGCTCGTGGCGCTGGTCGCCATCCTCCTCGTCCATTGCGGCCATGAGGAATCCCGGCAGCCAATCAGGCTTTTCCAGGTTTCCAGGACCGACATCATCGATAACCTGTCCTTATCCGGCACCCTTGATTCAGACAAGAAGATTCAGCTTAAAAGCGAAGTGAGCGGCACTGTCAAGTCCATCTCCAAGAAGGAAGGGGACAGGGTGCGCAAAGGCGATACCATCCTGGTCATTGATCCCCTGCAATTGAACATCCGCCTGGAACGCGATCGGCTCGCGTTGGAGAAAAGCCGGATCCAGTTGCTGCAAGCCGAGCGGAACTGCAAGGAGGCGGCGCGCCTCGCGGGGGCCGGGGGTATGTCCGCCAATCAATTGCAGGATCTGACATGGCTGGTGGACTTGGCCCGGATCAAATGGAATGAAGACCGCTCAGCCGTTCACGAAACCCAGTACCTGCTTGGGAAGTCCGCCATCCTCGCACCCATGAACGGCATTTTGACTTCTCTGGAGGCGAAAGCAGGGGAGGTCATCGTATCGGGGACCGCGTCCCTTGGAGGCGGCACCGTGTTGGGAACGGTAGCCGATCTCGATAAGATGGGCGTGGACGTCGGCGTCTCCGAATTGGATTTCCCCTACGTTCATCCCGGACAATCCGCCTCGGTGGCCACGGAAGCCGAGCCGACCGAAATGCTCCGCGGCCACATCATCTCGGTCTCACCGGAAGCCAAGGAGATGGGCGAAAAGAATATCCGCTACTTCCAGGCCCGCATCTCCCTGGACACGGCCAATCCGAAGATTGCGCCCGGTATAAACGTATCCGTCAAACTCCAGGTCCTTTCCCTCACGCGCGTATTGGCCGTGCCATCGAACCTGCTGCAATCTTCGGACGCAACCGACCGCGCCCGATACGTGTGGGTGCTGAAGAACGGAACTCCCCAAAAAACCGGGCTTGGCCTCGGCAGAACCAATTATCTGCTCACGGAAATAGTTTCCGGACTGGCCGAAGGGGATTGGATCTCATCGGATTCCGTGGCGGGCCCGTCAAACCACCCTCCCCAATCCTCCGGTCCCAAAGCGGCGGTCGTGACCGCCGAAGCGTTGCGGTAAAGCGTGCTCATCCGTCTCGACAATCTCGATAAATCCTACCGTATGGGAAGCGAGTCCATTCCCGTCCTGAAACGGATCAGCCTGGAAGTCGCTAAAGGCACCTTCATGGCCATCATGGGGCCATCGGGTTCCGGCAAATCGACGTTATTGAACATCCTGGGGTGCCTGGACCGCGTTTCCTCCGGGACCTATTTTCTGGACGACATGCCGGTCCATGCGAGCGATCAAGCACAGCTTGCCCGGCTCCGAAACCGGTCGATCGGATTCGTCTTCCAGAACTTCAATCTATTACCACGTCTTACCGTGGAACAGAACGTCGAACTGCCCCTCATCTACGCCTCACTCCCCCGGCGGATAAGGTCCGCCATGGTCAAGGATATCCTGGGCCGGATGGGATTGTGGGAGCGTCGGACCCATCGGCCCCATGAGATTTCCGGCGGCCAGAAACAACGCGTGGCCATCGCGCGCGCCTTGGTCAAGAATCCGGATTTCATCCTTGCCGACGAACCGACGGGCAACCTTGACAGCGCCACGACACGGAGCATCCTGGATCTGTTCCATGATCTGCATCGGTCCGGGAACACCATCCTGATGATCACCCACGAGAGGGAAGTGGCCAGGGAGGCCCAAAGGGCCTGCAGCCTGCAGGACGGTGTTCTTTCGGAAGGATGTTAGGCAATGTCCCGAGATTCCCGTCCCTTCGAATTCTTCCGGATCGGCGTCGATCAAGGCATATCGGAAATGAGTTCCAATCTACGTCGCAGCCTGCTGAGCGTGGCCAGCATCGCCCTGGGTGTTTGCGCCGTCATGGTCATCAACAGCCTCACCCGTGGAAACCAGGATCAGACCCTGCGTAACATATCCAGAATGGGCGGCGTGGAAATCCTTTCCGTAAGCTCCGTCCTTCCCCACAACCGCGATCAGAAAGCCCTTTTCGGGCGGAGCTCCGGACTCACCTATACGCAATTTCGAGAAATCGCGGCCCGTGTCCCGGAGGTGGAATATCTGCTTCCGGAGGTCTGGATGCCCAACCGGACCGTCGCCGACAGAAACGGGACCAGGCCCGCCGACCTGCTTTCGGTCGATTGGGAATACTTCAACCAGTTCGATCTGTCCGTCGCTCCCATCGGGGACGGCAAAGGCCTTTCCGCACCCTGGAAAAACGGGGACCCGGTTTGCCTTGTCGGAGCCGAATTGGCCGCCAACGTCATCGTTAAAGGGGATTCCGGCATGGCCTTTATCCGATTCGCCGGATCGAGGTTGCGCGTAGCCGGTATCGTCGATGCGCGCGAATACGGGGATTGGAGGCAAAGGGTGATATTCGTGCCGTGGAGCCTCTACCTGAAAACCGTTTCCGGACCCAATGCCCGCTTGGACGCCATGAACGTGAAAATCAGAAAAGCCGAAATGATGCCGGCAGCGGCGCGAAAAACCAAGGCCCTGCTCGTCCACTTCCACCGCGGAGTGCCGGATTTCGTCATCCATACGCCCGAAGAGGAGATTGCGGCCAGAAACCGCGCCAACCGCATCTTGACCTTGATCGGAAATTTCATCGCCGGCCTGGCCCTCTCCGTGGGGGGTATCGGCATCCTCAACTTGATGTGGTCCACGGTGAACAACCGCATCCGCGAAATCGGGGTTCGCAAGGCGATCGGGGCGAGCAACCAGAGCATCCTCTTCCAATTCCTGGCCGAAGCCGTGACCATTTCCTCTTCGGGCACCTGCATCGGCTTGGCGCTGGGCGCCCTGCCCCTTTTGCTTCCGGAAGGAAGCTTGCCGGTGACTCCGCATCAAACACCGTTGGACTTTCTGATTTGCGGAGGCGTAGGCACGGCCCTAGGACTCCTGGCCGGACTTTATCCCGCCTTGGTGGCCTCGCGGTGTTCGCCGGTGGAAGCGCTGGCCCATGCTTGAGAGCCGCTTCGTCAAGACCTTGCAAATCGGATTCCAGTCGGCCGTCCTGGAGATGAAAACGCATCGCATCCGATCCTTCCTGAGCGTTTTGGGCGTGACCCTTTCCATGGCCGCGGCCACATCGATGGTCTCCCTGCTCCGCGGGACGGACATCTACCTGGGAAAGATGGTCCAGGAAATGGGAAACGCAGGCAAAATCCAAGCCATGGTGAAATCCTCGCCGACCGCGCGGGAAAGGGTCCTTTTCGGAAGATCCCAGGGATTGAGAATTGCGGATGCCGACAGCGTGAACCGCGCCTTTGCCGGCCAGGCCTACGCGTACAAGAGCGTGGATCGTGTTCTCCCCATGCAAATCCGTTCCTCGCAAGAAAACCTCCGGGCCCGCGGAGTCGATCGGACGACCCTGGAACAGCAAGAAAAAGTCCTGGTCCAGGAAGGCCGTTTTTTCTCGGACGAAGAATACCGGACCGGGGAACGCGTTTGCATCATAGGATGGAAACTGGACGAGGAAGGCAGGAAAATCGTTGGGAACCGGCAGGCTTCACTGCTGGGGACGCGGGTGCGGATCGGCCGACTGCCGTTCGTGGTCATCGGAGTCTTTACCAAGACCTACAGGGATTACGAAAGCCCCGGTTACCTTCTGTACATGCCGCTGGAGGCGATGCGCAGGGATTTTTCGGGACTCAATCCGGAGGTGGCGGGGATCAGCATCCGCCTGGCTTCGCCGGATTCCCAGATTTCCATGACAGGCTCGCTAACCCGACGCTTCAAAAGCCTACATAACGGCGCCGAAGACATTTCCTTTTCGGGCCTGGATGATCTCGGTGATTTCGTGCAAATGATGAGGAACCTGAAGCTCACCTTTCTCCTCATCATCACCGTAGCCATGGGAATCGGCGGCACAAACATTTTCAACCTGATGCTCAGCACACTTTCCGAAAGGGTGGTGGAAATCGGGATCCGCAAATCCATCGGGGCCGCTCGCTGGGAGATATTCAACCAGTTCCTGGTCGAATCCATGGTCATCAGCATCGTAGGTGGGTTGGCGGGAACCCTCCTGGGACTCGCGCCATTGATGTTCGCAGATGCCATCGAGGCCGCGATGGAAGGCATACGCCCATCCGCCGACAGCCTGGCGTTTACTGCGGTACTATCACTTTCGATAGGTATGGGGCTCATTTCCGGATTGTATCCCGCGCTCAAGGCGTCGCGCATGGATCCAGTGGAAGCGCTCAGGCACACGTGAATCAAGGAACATTTATAACCATTTTTTATGGTGATACATGCACGTTTCGGTAGCATTCGTGATACTAATGAATTTATTACTTGACATTTTATTTTATTACTCGTACTTTTTTGATCAGTCCACGCGAGGTACCGCGACTTCGGTGGATTTTTTACCATAACCAACGAAAGGATTCATCATGAATTCCAATAAGAATGTCAAGTCGACCAACAACGCCAAGAAGTTCTACGGATCGTACACGACCCCGCAGACCAAGAACGGCACCTCCGTCACCATTACCGGCGACGTCGACGGTAGCGGCGGTATCCAGGTCAACAAGACCATTCCCTGTTGCTAATTTGAGAAGGCGCTCCTCTTTGCGGGGGGGCGCCGTTTCATCTCTTATTCCAAAACATGAATGGCGGACACGCATGCACTCATCCAAAGAAATAAACAGGCTGGTTGGACTCGGAGTTCTGGCGGCGTTCCTTTCCGGCTGCGCATCCGCGCCCCCGAGAACCCCGGACCCGTTGCCGCAAACCTTCGAGGAGCAGCGCTCTGCGGCCTCCGGAACCCTTTCAGGCTTCCTGACCCGAACTGGCGCGCCCTCCATCCAGGCCGCCCTCGTCGATTCGAACGGAACCCTTTGGTCGGAAAGCCGCGGCGTCGCCCAGTCCGGATCCAATTCCCCTGCGGACAGCTCCACCGTCTATCGATTGGCGTCCCTCTCCAAGGTTTTTACGGCCTTGGCCATATACCAATTGGCCGTCCAGGGGAAAATCGATCTGGATTCCGGTGTCGGGAAAGTCATTCCTGAATTCAAGGTCAATTGCATCGGGAACCAATGCGCCCCCATCACCGTGCGGGAATTGTTGACCCACAGCTCCGGACTCCCCCGGGGCGAGATCTTCGTTTGGCATCCTCTTTCCGGAAAGCCGCTGCTGGAAAAATTGGCCCAGGTACGGCCGGTTTATCCTCCGGCAACCCGATTCAGCTACTCCAACCTTGGTTATGCATTGCTCGGAGAAATAGTCGCAAGGGTTTCGCAAAAGGATTTCCGGACCTTCGTGACGGAAGAGATTCTGAACCCGCTCGGGATGCATGCCACGGGATTCGCGCCCCTGGATACCTTGATTCCTAATCGCGCCATCGGCTTTTCGGTACCGGGAATGCACCCCCTCGTGCAACCCTTGAGCGATGCCGAAGGCGGGATGTATTCGACCTTGAGCGACCTCACCCGCTTCACCGCGTGGCTTTTGGCCGGAGCCCGGCTTCCGGTCAACGGTGGGACGGGCGTGGTCGTGTTCGATTCCCTGGTCGCGCCTTTCCACCCCGCCATGGAATTGCCCGAAGACGCCTTTTGCAGCTTCGGTCGCATGCGGATCAACCACGGCCGCAGGACTCCATTCAAAACGGGATTCATGGATGGGTTCGCGAGCGGTATCTTTCTGGATGTGGAAAAAAGGGTCGGCGTCATCGCTTTGACCAACCGGGACAGGGAATTGGATCAAGTTGGACTGGCCATTCTCAACCTCTTCACGGGGACAGGCGAAGCCTTCACGGGGCTTTCCAAGGATTCGGTTTCAGGATTTTCCCGGGCAAATTCCGTGAAGGAACTCGCGGCATTCGAAGGCGACTATATACTCGGCATCGACTACCCGGTCCCCATCGCCACATTGCAGAAGACCTCCAACGGCTTGCAAGCCCGATTCGAGAACAAAACCATCTATTCCAGTGGGATTGATGAAGGATGGGCCAGACTTCGTTTCACCCAAAAATGGGATCGCCAATGGCTCTTTTTCAAAAATGAATATGAGGTCTCCACCCCGCGCCTTGGATTCTTCAGCAAAGGAGCCAAGCGGTACATCGCCAGGCAGGACAATACCGGAGTCCATATCGGCGCGGAAACGCCTGAATCCGGCGGCGAATTCTTACCGGATTGGGAAAAGCGGATCGGAGTCTGGGAAGATGGCTCGGGATATGAATTGGAAATATTCAAGCAGGCCGGCCTGATTTTCTTCACGGACAACAGGATAAACCGCACGTGGCAATTGGAGCCGGTGACCGCCAATTATGCCACGGCCGGAGGCCCAAGCCGGATCCAAGGTCTTAACCTGGACATTCAGAAAGACGGAAGCATCGACTACCGCATGGGCATCCATCTGAACAAGAGGCCCGCCAAGTAGGCGGGACCGATCCGGGAAAGCGGCTTGATATGATCGGCGTGACTCTATTGGAGAATCCCAGGATGGTGAGGATATTGTGTGCCCTCTATCCGATCCGGAAGCCGGTCAGCGGAATATCGGCCCTCTGGGTAGGCCTGCGTCATCCGAAATTCGCGTGGATCTATTTCTCCGGAATCTCCATGGCCATGCCGTTCTCTTCGTTTTTCCGGCGCCTTTTCTGGACCTACGCCAGCCTCCGCAATTCCGTGGAATCCATTTTCGATTACTCATGGATCCTTTCAGGAAGCGTGGCGACCCTGTCCCAAAGAGGAGGCAACACGAGGCTGGAGGGATTGTCGCATCTCACTGCCGCGGTCTCCACCGGCGCGCCGCTGGTCGTCTACACTTGCCATACGGGTCCGTTCTTCAACTCCCTGTTCCATCCGGACATCAAGGCTGCGATCCGAGGGCGCAGGGTTCTGCTGCTGGCTCCCACCGGCGGCCAGAAACGAAAAAAAATGCTGGAGGAAAAAATCCAGTCCCATCTGGGCAAGGAATTCGAAATCGCCGGCATCGACCAGGAGAACGTCGGCTTGAAGGTTCTGAAGACCCTGAAGCGGAACGGCATTGTGATATGCACCTTGGATTTGTCGTTTCCGCAGACCAAGAACCGGTGGATTACCCTGCTGAAGAGGCCGGTGGAATTGCCCATCGGCATCATCGAAGTGGGATTGAAGCTGGAAGCGATCTTTGTGGCGTCCATACCCACTCTCCATGGTGGGGGTATCCGCGTGCGCTTCGAGAAACCGGTCCGGTTCCGGAGATCCGACATGGCGCCCCAGGATTGCCTGTCCGTCCTCCTCGAGACGGTGGAAAAGACGATCCTGGAAAAACCCAGCCGTTATACCATGTGGCCGTGGTTCCACAACTATCAACGCCACATCCATTCGGTACAGCGCAAGCATATTTTCAACCCTCCGGAAAAAGCCGCGGGTCAACTTTCCAGGAAGGATTGAACGAACGCCATGGCCGAACCCGTCTCCCCCCCGCCCCCGACACACTTGAACCTTCAATCCTTCCCGATGGGGAACCTGCGTTTCCTGCCTTCCCTGGAGGATTTTGAAAACCATGAATCCTGGTCGAATCGGGTTCAATCCTCCTTCGCCGAAGCGGCTGGATTGGTGGAGCGCATTCTACCGCTTCTGCATTTCCCCATCGTGTCGTTCGTGGCGCCGGTCCTGGAAGAAACCTTCCGCAAGGAAAACGGAATCCCCGCATGGGCGGACGCATTCTCAAGAGGAAACGAGATCTTCATCTGTTCGGCGCTTCCACCGGAGTCACTGACGCCGGTTCTTGCGCACGAGCTGTTCCACTTCGCCGTTTCCGATCACTCCGATTCCCGTAACTGCCTGCCTGATTGGTTCAACGAAGCTCTCGCATACCTGATTCAGGACGACAACGGCATCGAACACCAGGCGATGCGCACCTATCTCAAGTACGACTCCTCCCTGGTCATTTCACTCATGCTCGAGGACAGGATTCTGGAGGAAAGCACATACGGAACCGCCCTTGCGAAGGCCTTCGGGAGGTTCCTCAAGGGGCGTTATTCCCTTTCCTTGATTTCCGAGCTCGTTCTCGGGACCATTTACAGAGGGGATTTCCACGAGTCCGCGGTCCTGCTTTTGGGCCAGAGCCCGCGTGAACTGATCGAAGCATGGCTTTCCCATTTGGCGTGGGAACAAAACCTCTATTTTTACGAAGAGCCTGTGCGCTATGTCGGATAGAAAATCGGAATCCGGTCCGGCCGCCGGCCCCCGTTGGCTCATCGGCTTCTATCGGCCCTACAAGGCTTCCATCTCGCTGACTTTCCTAATCGGCATGTCCGGGCTTCTATGCGCCCTGCCCCAGCCCTTCCTGGTCAGGAGGCTGATAGACCACTCCATTCCCTCCTCGGATTTGGGGGATCTCGGGAAAACCGTTTTGTTGATCCTCACCCTGGGGTTCGCCGGCAATCTCATCGGCCTTTTGGAAGGTTATCTGGCCGCCAACGCCGAGAAGCGCATCAAGGTCGACCTTCTCTCCCGCCTTTATGGCCAATTGCTTACAAGGGATTCCGCATTCTTCTCCCTCCATCATAGCGGGAAGCTGCTGTCCAGATTGCTGGTGGATATCGGAAGCCTGGCGCCCATGATGCCGGCCACCGTCATCCGCATGATCAGGAACATCATCACCTCCCTCGCCATCATCTACCTCTTGTTCCGCATTCACGCCGGCATGGCCCTGGCCGTGGTTGCGCTTACTCCCATGCTGGTGTTGCTCTACCATTTTATCGGAAAAAGGTTGTTCCGCGCCGGGGCCCACCTCCGGTCCAGCCAGGATAAACTGGCAACGCTTTTCCAGGAGGATCTCCGGGGAATAGCCATAACCCAGAGCTTTGGAGCCGAAGGTTTCAAGCTCGAGTACGCCCGCAAGGTCATGGAAGACTTCCAGGAGGCGGAGCGGAGCATGAACGTAAAAGAGTCGGTTTCCGCATCCCTCTTTTTCGTGGTCTCCATCAGTTCCACCCTGCTCCTTTGGGGGTTCGGCGGTTATTCGACCATCGGCGGCGGCCTTACGATTGGCAGCCTGCTCGCCTTCGGTTCCTATATCGGGATGCTTACCGGACCGGTGGGGAGCCTGCTGAATTCCAACTTCGGGATCGCGTCAGCCATGGTCTCCCTGAAACGCCTCATGGAAATCTGCGAGCCTGATCCTCCTCCCCTGCCCCGGAGAACGGGAACCGCCGCTTCCCTGAAACTGTCCGTGCCGGAAAACGTGGGCCGGATCGTCCTGGAGGACCTCTCCTTCGCGTATCCCGGAAATGCACCTATCTTCCGGGGGTGGAACGTCGAATTCCCGTCCGGGTCCATCACCGCCATCACAGGCGCAAACGGGTCCGGCAAATCAACCATGCTCCGTCTGATCAACAAAATCGAGATACCCGCCTCGGGGCGCATCCTATTCGACGGCAAAGACCTGGCCGATCTGGATCCGGTCGGCCTTCGGAAAACCATGGCCATGGTGCAGCAGGAACCCTTTCTCTTCAACACCTCCATCCGGGACAACCTATTACTGGGCCGTTCCGGAATCCCCAACTCCCGGCTTCTGGATATTTGCGGTTCCGCTGGCGTTGACGAATTGCTTGCGGCCCTGCCCGGTGGACTCGATTTCCTGGTTTCCGAGAATGGAAAAAACCTTTCCGGAGGCCAGCGGCAACGCTTGCATCTGGTGCGCGCCTTGTTGGGCAAGCCATCCATCCTGCTCTTGGATGAATTCACATCCTCCCTTGATCCGGAATCGGAAAAACGATCACACGAAGGCTTGCGCGAACTCTTTCGGGGGAAAATAGTCCTGTTGGTGACCCACAACGCCCTGACCTTGCGCCTTGCGGACCGGATATGCCGACTGGGCGAATTCGCCGCCATGGACCCGGCCGGTCTTTCCGAAGAGGGATTCGGGAAAAATGATTCGTTCGGCGCCCAAACCTTCTCAGTCAACGGCGCTTAAACCATGCGCGCAGGAAAAATCATGCCCGGATTCATCGATTATTTCACTAAACAAAAAGATCTCAGGCGGCTCAGATCCCTGCTCCTTTCCGATTTCATCGCACCCATCCAGGCGCGCACCGAACTCTTCAAGCTGAAGTTCGTCGACACCGAGGCGATGTTCAGAAAGCACGCGGAGTTCGGATGTGATTCCTCGATTTACCGCGTGGAACTCAAGAATACCTGGGTCTCCTTGGTCGCCGAGGATTCAGTCACAGGGCAAATCGTTTTCGGCACCACCTTTTTCCTGTTCCATCCCGGTGACCCTGTCACATTCTGGAAATCCGTTCCGGGTTCGGAAACCTTCAAGCAAGTCCCGCTTTCCAATAGGGAATGGTATCCGGGCGGCAACGTTTTTTCCATCGGATATTCATTGTGCTCTCACTCCCCCGCCGCCAACGTCATTGAAACCGAGAGTATCCGGAAAATCAATGCGCATTTCCGGAAGCATATCTCCTGCTATATCGCCATCTTCAAGAAAACCGTGATGCGCGCCGCGGAAGTCTTCGACGCCTCCCTCCTTATCGAACCCCATGGCTCCTTCCCGATTCCAATCGCCTTTACCTTTTTCCCTACCGTGAACGTGAACGGAACCTCGGGCGGGCCGCTGGGATGCACCCGGGAAGAAAGCATGATCACCGAACACATCTGCCGGCGGGATTTCAAAATCCCATTGCGCAAGGATGTGAACGGACTCCATACATTGAGCAGCGTCTATTTCGGAAAATCCGGCTCCGCGAGCATCACAGAAAGGCAACATTGAAATCCCTTAGCATCTCCTTTGGTATCGCATGCTTGCTGACCCAGGTTTCCTGCGGCATGAACAACAGGCGCAACGAGGAAATCGGCATGATCCGGAAATACGATTCTGAAATCGAATTGGTGAATCGGAAGATCGACAGTCTGGAAAGGCATTTGGCCGACCCCTCCTCCCCGGCTGCCATTGCCGCCCGCGACAGCTTGATTGTGGTCCGGGGATCGCTCGAGGAGTCCCGGAAATACTGGCAGCTCAAGGCCGGCACCGAAGTCCAACGCAATTGGGACTCGCAGAAAAACTGCCTCGAAGTCGTGAATAATTGCCTTCCAGCGGAAAAAAAAGCGGCCGGCCGAAAGTGATGGAACCCGTCCCTCGTGGCCCAGGCATGGGCTTCCACTGCATACGAACACGCCGCCGGGCGTTGCATTGGATCGCTCTGTTCGGGCTCGCGACTGGCGCGCCGGGCATGAGCGAATCCGATGCCGTGTTGGCCGGCCTCACTAAGAACTACGATATCCAGATCCTGCGGGACGGCCGGGAACTGGATTCCCTGGACCTGGCCAAGCTCAAAGCGAAGTGGCTACCCTCCATAGGCCTCTCCGGGCTCCACGAAACCCGGCTGACCGATTCCAGCCGCATAACCACGCCCATAGGCGTCTTAGGCTCCAGTGATGAGTTCCGGAGGAATACCGCGGGACTGAAAATCGACCAGGCCCTTCCTGGGGGCGCCCAGGTTTCCTCCACGTCCTCCCTGGTTGTAACCGATCATTCCGATACGTCATCAACCTCCTACGGCGTCCTTCAATCCGCTTCCCTCAACGTGCCCTTGTTGCGGAACGCTTGGGGAAATTCCTCCCTGGAATTCTCCTTGAAGATGAATCGCTATGAAAAAACCGTCTTGACCCTGCAACGCAAGCTGCAAATGCTGGGATTGCTGACCGTCATCCGCAGCGACTTCTGGCAGCTTGTTCGCCAAGGGTACGTGCTGGAACAAGCGCGATCAAGGGAATCCTTTTTCCAGAAACAATTGGATTTCGTGCGCATCCGCTTCAAGACAGGAGGCGTAAGCGAAATGGACACGCTGTTCCAATCCTTGGAACTCTCAAAGGCGAACCAGGCCGCACTTGAAGCCGGCTATGGGCTCCGGGGATTGAAACGCAGGTTCGCGTATAGCATCGGTTCTGACACTTCGATGATCGTTTTGGAACCCGGAGAGGATTTGGCTGTTCCGCCTTTGCCGCCCGAGGCCGCGCTCTGGGATTCCATCCGCGCCTGGGATCCGCAGCTGCAGGCCTTCGAGGCCACTCATCAAAGGTGGCAAGCCGAATCGGCGCATTGGAAAAACGCCCTGCTTCCCGTCCTGGATGCGGGACTGGTCCAATCCCTGACGCGGGATGGCGCCAACATCACCGGAGCGGCTTCGGCATATCAAAGCAATCTGACCGCCCAGGTGCGGCTCTCCTACGATTTTCCCACGTCCGATCGGACCCTGGCGCTGAGGCAGACCCGCGTGGAAGACCGCAAGACCGAAAGGGAAAAGGCCCGGCAGGAATTGACCCTCAGGGACAGCCTATCGGAAACCATCGCCAACTTCGAGGTATTGAAGCTGACCTTGGCCAACCTGGAAATAAGCAGGACCATCGCCACCAGGAAGCTTGCATTGTCGGAACAAAGGTTTTTCAGAGGTGAGCTGGATGCCTTGTCGCTGCAGAAAAGCCGGCAGGATTTCGACGAGATATCGATGGCGCTGATGGAAGCGAGAATCCGGTTGAAGTTGGAACAGATTTTCCTGGAAAGCCTGGATGGAACCATGCTCCGGAAATATGGGATGGGCGATTGATATGTTCGGAACGGTACGGATTTTAGTCGCATTCCTGGCGTTCGCGTCGATCCTATCGGCCAAGGAATCCGGCTGCGCACTCTTTGGGAGCGTCCTGAACACCCGTACCGGCCGGCCTGTTCCGGAGTGCAGGGTCAAATTCCTTCCCGCCGACACGACGATATCCACCGACTCTACCGGGCGCTTCCTCCTGGAAGGGATTTTACCCGGAATTTATCGCGCCATCGTCATCAAGCCGGGCTTTGAAACCATCGAAATCAGCAATGTGGTGGTGGGAACGGGCGTGGCTGAGGAACTGACGGCGCGGATATCCCCAAGCACGGCGGACGGGATCCTGGAATTGACCGAAAAGAAGGTCCGGTCCGGACAAGACAATTCCCGGTCCACGGAAATTGAGACCGCGGGATCATTCCGATACGGGCGTAACGACGTTCTGCGCGCTCCTGGCGCCTTGCAGGATATTTCCATGTTCGCCCAATCCTTGCCCGGAGTGATGCGGACAAACGATCAAAAAACGGATTTGTCCGTTCGAGGAGGTGGTTCGGATGAGAACGCCTTTTTGATAGACGGGATGCCAATCTTCAACATCAACCATTTCGAGAACAACAACCGGTCCGGAGGCGGGATCGGAAATATCAACACCTATTTCCTGGACAAAGTGGATTTCCATACCGGAGCGTTTTCGGCACGTTATCCCGATGGCCTTTCATCGGTCATGGATATTTCCTTCAAACGCGGTAATCCCCGGCAGGGATCTGGGTTGGCCATCCTTGATGCGGCAGGCATGGGGGGATTGCTGGAGGGACCGATTCCGGGAAGCGAGGGCAAAGGCACGCTCGGAGGCTCACTGCGCATCAGCTCCCTTTCCATGCTGGATAATCTCGGCCTCATCAATTTCGGCGGCGTTCCCCGGTATGCGAATGGACATCTGAAATTGAATTACCTGCTAAGCGGCTGGGATGTTTCCATGAACATCCTCGGCGGTACGGATGGATTCGAATCCGACACATCCCCCTTCCTCGTTACATCCGGAGGAGGCGATTCAGCGGTTTATCTGTCGCAGGCCGTGGAGCACTTCCATACCGATAATCTATTCGCGGGAGCCCGCGCCACGCGCGCGATGGACGGAAACAGCTTCAGCCTATATGCAGGTTCCAATATCAGGAATTTCCGTGATGAGAACCTTAAGGACCTGGCCTTGGTACGGGGCGGCCCTGGCGCCACGACCGGGATGGGATCGAGCGTAGAGGAGATTAGCGGCGGAAACCGGGTATTCTGGGGTTCGGACTGGGAACATTTCCTGGGCCCGAACGCGACTTTCCGAGCGGGGGTCCTGGAAGAATATGATCAGCCGGAAGTTACGGTTAACCATACCAGCCATTCCGTCCGGCCAGGAGGATTGGATTCCGCTACCAGGATTGTGGATAGCAGATCGGACAGCTATTATACCCTGGCCGTTTATGGGGAAACCGAATACATGAAAGGCCCTTGGAATTTTACGGGCGGCATCCGGATCCTCCACGACGAATATTCCGACGGCTACTTCGCGGGACCGAGGTTGGCTTTGATCCGGGCGATAGGCCGTCACTCACTCAAAGCGGCTTTCGGATTGCACACCCAAAGCCAGGCCGCGGAACTTTTCAGCCATAACGTACCCGCCGGGGTAACCGCATTGCCCTTCAATGGCCAAACCATTTTGGGTTGGGATTGGAGCCGGTCTTCCGGCCTTTCGACCCGGGTGGAACTCTTCGACAAGGAGGGATTCCGGATGTTGCGGTATCGTCCGGATGGTAGCGCCCGGGATACCGGGCGGACCGCCTCTCGCGGGTTCGATATCTATGTGAAGCAATCCATGAGAAACCAGGCCTGGGGCTCCGCCTCTTACAGCTATGCCTGGAATCGCGACGAACTTTCCGGGAATTGGGTTCCCAACGCCTACAGCATCCCACATTCCTTTTCGGCAGCCTTGGGCTATGACTTCGGTCGCAGCCTGACGGCAAGCCTCCACGTGGGACTGGCCTCGGGGACGCCCTTCACCGAAAACCCGGCCGTTTCCTCCCAACCGCCGATCGATCATTTTACGCAACGGCACGCGCCATATTTCCGGATTGATACGCGCCTCGAATACCGGCATGCTTTTTCGAAAGCGACCATGGGATCGTTCCTGGAAATCACGAATGTCACCGATCATGCGAATCTTTTCACCAAAAATGAATATTTTTCCACCCCTGGCTGGGGCTTCTTTCCCGTAGGCGGGTTCACCCTCTCATTTTGAATCCTTGCCATTTGGAACGGAAGTGAACAGGAAGACCGGCCATTTCCCTTTCCAACTTCCGACACCGCTTGGTTACCCATTAACCCCGTACCAACCCCGCGTTGCATTGCCATTGCCCCGTCACTCCCAGAAAACCGATTCCCCTGAATGATCGGTATGGTTGGAGGATGTCAGAACTTTCTTCTCCCGGACCAACCCCCTACTCCCCAAATCCGGCACCTTATGACCCCGTCATAGGGCGTTTCCTAAAAGGAGCAGCAATCTAAAGCGGGTGGGAAATTCAGCAGCCAAAAAACCTCGAATATGGGCCAAAAACATGGATTAGACTTGGCTTTAGGAAGGCGGTGGGGTATATTCAATGCATGGACTGGAAACCATTCATCTATACCGATACGGGAATTTGCGGAGGCCGACCCATGATCAGAGGGACCCGGATCACTGTAGAAATGATCCTGGAAGACCTTGCACATGGGGCTACTGTAGATGGGATTCTTCGGTCTTATCCTCACCTTCCCAAAGAGGCCGTGCCTGCATCGCTTGCCTTCGCCTCCGAAATGATCCGTACCGAAGCATTCCACTTGGATGCTTGATCCTTGCTATTCCTAGCCGACGAAAACATACCTTCGGAGGTAGCTACGTCCTTGACTTTGCGAGGCCACGGGGTACGGTCGATGCAAGAGTTTGGATTCGGTCTTCCGGATGAAGAAGTGTTACAAAAAGCCCGAGAGTTGGGAGCCATACTTTTAACTCGGGATCAAGATTTCGGGCGGCTGATCTTTGAAGCGGAGAAGCTGCCTCCAAAGGGCGTAGTCCTTTTTCGGCTTCCGTCCGACCTGATTATCCGAGCGGTCGAAAGCTTTGATGAACTATCCAGCTCCGATCGTCCCTTGGAGAATTGCTTCACTACCTGGGACAAACACGGAATCCGTCAGCGAAAATTCCCGGCCAAATAGTCCGTCAATCCTCATGGTCTTTCAGCAGGGAGGTGCCTCGCTTTCAGGCTGGCGCCTTAGTGCCGCCTTCTGTTGGGCGTTGGATACTCGGCGAGCTGCAGCCAGATGACGGGGCCGATCATGTTCGGAAAAGTCCCGGATCGCGCGATGCACCTCAAGAGCAAACTCATCGGCCGACACGACATCGGCAAGGCACTGGAAATAGCCCGCGAGGGCAACGCGCCAATCGACCCCGACCTGCCAGGATCCGCCCTCGTCGGCGAAGAATACGACATCGTCTGAATCCGTGTCGAGACGCCGGAGCAACGCGAACAGCAACTCGCAAGCCTTGCGCGCGTGTCCACACGGGCGCTTGGTAGCAGCACGAACGCACTTGGCGATGAGCCGTTCGAATTCCGCGATGAACGCATCCGTGCCTTTGGACTTCTCCATGAAATTCCCGGAGTTGACTTTGAAACTCTCGTAATATTCGCCATCGAGGCTTGCTTTGTTGAATTTACGGAATTCGGCGAGCAACGGTACGACGACCCGCTTCCTCTCTTCGATCTCTTCGAGCCCGACCATGTCGCCGATGAGCGCACCGAGCTTTGCCTTCGGCACGATTTCAATCGCCCGTTCGGCGACAATCAGCAGATTTCCACGATTCATCCGTCGCAGCGCCACACGCAGCTTTTCGAGGTCCGGGTTGCCCACCTTCATGCGCCTATGCCTCGCCCGGCCGAAGTCGACGGATAGAGAACCTCGTCCACGGCTTGGACTATCCTTGGATTCATCTGGCTTTCCCGGTATGTCGCGAGGGTGACGGCCTCGGTGCCTTTTAAGGAGCGGTGCGACTTCGCATCCGGATGTCCATTTGCTTCTTTCAAAGTTCGTACCCCATTTCCACCCAATAGTGCCAATCCTGAATCGCCTGAAGGTTGGCGGACTTGGCCTTGAGCGGTTCCAGTTGCGATAGAGGAAGGCCCAACTTGCGGCCCTGCCAGCGTGCCAGCACAATCATTTCGCGCATGCAGTCATCCTCCGGGGCCAAGCTCAGGACTTCGACCGTTTCGCCCTTTTTCAACGGGGAGATGACGCGAGGATGGATGCATTTGGCATGGAAAGGGAAGTCGAGCTTGTCATCCAGATAGTTGTACCAGCCAATGGCGCGTTCTTCGGAGTCGTAAGCATCGACGACGATTTCGCAGCTGATGCGGCGCTCACGGGCCGGGTTGGGTTTGGGGTGCCTCACTCCCACCTCCCCCGCTCCAACATCTTGATGAAGTTCCTCTTCTGCCTATTCCCTGCCCGCACCGACTCCAGATACCGCCCAAACTCCTTCTTCTTTCCCAATCGCCCCATCAATCCCTGCACCTTCCTCAGCAATGCCACGGCCCGGCCGTATGCCTCGTTGTTCGTCGGCCCCAAGGTGGGTTCAATCAGGCGTTGGTAGATGGACAGGGTATCGGCCGGGTGGGCCTTCTCTCGCTTTTCCGCGAGTTGCAGCCATAGCGGAGGAGAACAGCCTCCGGCGTTCGCTTCCCCCCAGGCGGCCTCCAGATCCCTTTCCCACAAAAAGATCCTTACCAATTCGGAGCGATCCTCCGGCGGCGACCCCGCCCACTGCCCCGCATGCGTCGCCTTGGTCTTGGCGATGCGCTGCCGCAGGAGTTCAACCGCCTTGAGCCGCCACTCCTTCCACCGGTCGGCCTTGCCCGCATGGCGCTTGAGTGTCTTATAGGGTTCGAGGGACGGGTGGGCGGCGAAATACCCCCAGGCAATCGCCATCGCCTCGTCATGCCGCTTGCGGCGGTGGTATTCATCGGCCAGGAATTCGAGCAAACGGAAATCGGCGTCCTTCGGAAAGGCCTTGCGTCCCGCTTCGGCCCATTCTAACGCCCCGTCGCCATTCCCATTTTCCTTGTAGGCCTCGGCAATCCGGAGATAAGCCGAGGGCGAGGAAAGATCGCGCTTCTGGATGGCGACCAAGGCCTCCACATCCCCGGATTCTTTGGCCAAGGTCTCCATGAGATGGGTGATCCGGTAGCGGCGGCTATATCCATCGGCATCGCGTCGGCCGCCTTTGAGGGGCGGCACCTTCGCCCATTCCGCCTCGGCCCTCTTCCGGTACTCGGCCAGCCCCTTTTTGCCCAGTAGAGCCGAATAGGTCTTGGCCGCGCCATGGAAGGCGCCCCAATTGCCATGCAGCTCCCACTCGAAGAGGCGCCCGGCCATGGCGACGGGATCCGGCTTGGCCTTGCGGCAGGCCTTGAAGTGGATGTCTTGGAGCCGATCGAGCAGACCGCCCAGATGGCCATCGGAATCGTCCACCGACCCCATGGCCCCCTCAAGTGCCTGTAAGGCATATTCGGAAAGGTCCAAAGCCTCGGTGGCCCGTCCCTCCTTGAGCAACTCCTCAATCGAATCAATGCCTTCCCCGATGCCGGAAGCATAGTTGTACACATCCTGGTAGTCCTCGACCTCTTCATTCACGGCTTGGTCGATGGCCTTCCGGTAGGTGTCGAGATCGGGTCCATGGGCGGATTTTTTGGCGACGGTGAGCAGAAGCCGGCGGCGCAGCTTGTCATCGTCCATGGCCTGTTCCATGAGCATGCCCGCGAGAGTACTCTTGTCTTGTGAGAGGAGCCAGGCACGAACATCCTCCATGGTCGCGCCCGAGGATCGAGCGGGTTTCCTTCCCGGGGCCTGCCCAGGCTTCGCTTGCAGCCAGGCCAAGCCGGCGGCCACGCCATGTTTGCAAAAGACGCCGCCCTGGCCTAACGGGCAATTGCAGTCGCAGCGGATCCGCTTTCGTTCGATGAAGAGTTTCACGCGGTACGATCGGGTTCCTTGCACCTTGGCCGCCAGGGTGCCTTCGTGCTCGACCAAAGAGCTAACTTTTCCGCTTTTGAAATAGCTGTCCCCGCGTTCGAACGAGCGCGCTCCAGCCTCGCGGCGCAATGCGGCGCGACTCAACGGATTGGCTCGGTTCGTTTTCGATTTCAATGGGAAATCATCCTTCGATCCTTGCTTTCACCGCTTCCGGAGAAGGTCTGTCTTCTTCCATCCCGAGGCGCTTCCGCAATTCATCGACATCCATCACGACCGTGGCTTGCCGATCGGTCGGGAGCCTGGCATTGGAGTTCTCGAATTCTTCGAGCAATTCATGCAGCCGCTTGCGGCCGGAAGGGGATTTAGATGCCTGTATCGGCGTGATGCCTCCCAGGGCCGGCACGGGTTCCGAGATCCACCGGGACAGCATCATCTCCTTGACTTGCGGAAATATCGCGCTGAAGTCTGCCTCGTTGAGGCCGCCCTGGGCGGACATCCTTCGGGAACTGTCTTTTTCGGCGTTCCCACTGGGACCCTTTTTCATGGCCTTCGACAGCATGGAGGCGGAGGACTCCTCCTTTTTTCCCAGGAAGGTGATATCGCCCAGGCTTTTCAACTTTTTCTCCCATTTCTTGAATCGATCCCGGGAATTGGTATCCAGCCGCAGTTCATTCGAGCCTTTTTTGATCCGTAAGGTCCCCATGACCATTCCCTTGGGATTGAGCCAGGTGAAGCAGCGTCCCCCTTTCCCTTCCTCCATCCGGAAATTCCTTTGCCGCTCCAGGGCCGAGGTCAGAAGCCCGGAATCCACAGTCGAAAATCGGGCCTGGATGGAAACAAGTTCCTCGCCGTCAGAGGTGGAAAGCTGTGGCATGGGAGGAAAACGGGAAGCATGCCAGATCCAGAGATCCACCCAATAGAAGACGATGGGATTGGCCTTGAGGAAACCGTGCAGGGGCAGGTCCGGAACCGGATCCAGCCGTTCATCCCCCCGCAAGAACTCCAACGCTTCCAAAAGCCGTTCCTTTTCGCGAGGAGGGATGACGCTTCCGCCAAGCGACTCAAAGGCGAATCCGTCTTTGCCGGGAATGGGCACCAATCGGCCGCAAATGATGTCGTAAAGACGCCCCGTCGTCGATGCGCTTTTGTCGAATAGGGTGAAACGCTTTCCGTCGAAAAGATCCTCGACCACAAGTCGTCCGGTTTCGGGGAAAAATTCCCGGGCTTGGAAATAGGTCAACCGTGCGTCATCGTAGGCTTGCAAGAACTCCCGCTCCACCAGCGAAAACCTGTCCGGCATTTGCGTCAACGCGAACCGGGCCGGCGACTGGCCTTTCAAAACGAAGGCGTCGGAAAGGGAGGCCAGCATCTGGTTGCTCAGCGCCTTGAACGATACCTCGTCCTGTCTCAACCTTTCCGGCTCGCCATCGTCGAGCAGGGGGGTGCCCCAATAGAAATCGGCATAGGCCTGGATTTCCTTCTTGATGGTATTTTGGGTGATGATCCGGTCCAGTTTTTCCGTCACGGCCCGACGCATCGCGAGATGGGATTCGTAGCTGAAATCGAGGGCCTTCCGGCCATGGGTCTCAACATCATTTTGCAAACAGCACTTTTTGTATTTCTTGCCGCTTCCGCAATGGCAAGGTTCATTCCGACCCGGGTTTTCCATCCTGGGAAAAATATGAAATAGGGGTATGCGGGGGCGGATTCGAACTCCAAAAAAGAAGAGACCGCGGGACTCGAACCCGCGACCCTTTGCTTGGAAATCAACAGTGGAAAGATTTTTGCGACAATGGAACCAAGCGAGTCGATAGGAAACGACCTTGAGTATTCGTTAAACCAGAAGTCCACCCAGGATCCCCGGTTCATGTTTGGGAGGTCGCCAAGTGTACCCCGAGTGTACCCTTCTGCATAAAACTGGGTACGATTCGGTGGGGTTTCGTCGGGAAGGGCAGAAACAAGAAGGCCCTTCGAAGTTGTCAGTTCTCTAGGAGAATCAACAATTTGAAGGGCCTAATGTTGGTAGCGGGGTCAGGATTTGAACCTGAGACCTTTGGGTTGTGAGAACGAATGAGTCCTACGCAGGTTGCTCGGGCCTAGAGATCGACCATTTCAGAACTGCTAGAATATTTGAAAATGAAGATCCATAAGTTGGGGGACTGCGTAAATAACTGCGTAAATTTTTTCCGGAAAATCGCTAAATTGGCTACCTGTGACTCGGGCGATCACTTATTCACACAACCCGTCACACTCTCCGAACTCATTGATTTTATTGGGTATAAGGAGAAAAAATTAGGGGAACCGGCCAAGAGACCGATTCCCCTATTGGTCGGCCCTGTTGGACGATTTCAGAACTTTTCTGACCCAGCCGATTGCCTTGATTCCCCAAATTAAGATTTTGCTGGCACCCAGTTAACCCGTGCGCCCGCTGGAAATGTAGCCCAGGGGCAGGCCGCGTCCCTAACCCAAAGCCTCGAATCTGGATTACTTGGCTGCGTCAACGGTTTTGGGGCCCGCCCGCCCTCCCCTAACCGCCAGAGTTCCAGTTTCCCCGTCCCCGCTTACTGAAACCACCAACGAACCTTATACAATCTTTGTTCCGGGACCTTGATGAGGAAGTACCCGTCATTCTGTCCGGTATAGGCCAATGGAAAGGATTGGAAGTAGGCGTTCAAGGTTTGCTCCGCCCCACCTTCGAACTGGAAGACCCCTTGCATGGGGCGCCCATTCATGTCATCGAGAGCGACAACGACCGATTTCGCCCAGGTATTGGCAAGTTGAGCAAGCGGAATTCGGAACCATTGGGTATTGGAGATATCATAGTTCCGGTCAAGGTTTTCTCCGCCTAAGGAGATTGCGCCATCTTTCGTGCATTTTGTGCCTGCACAGCCTCCAACATCCGACTTTCCAGAACTATTGAATAACATTTCCGATGGGAGCGAGCTTTTGGCTATACCGGGCCCCTGAACCTTCACGTCGAGCCCTTCCCCGCCGGAATTCTCGAAGAACAGGATTCTGATTCCGTGGAATCCTGGGGCCAGATTGATCGTACCCGATCTTTCCGACATCGCGTGGCAACCATCGTTGTCCACGACGAGACTCCCGTCGACGAACAGACGGCTTCCATCATCTGAGTTCGTGAAGAACGTATAATCGCCGCCGGTCGGGATGAATACGTTGCCATCGAAAGAAAATCCGAACCCATCATTCCGGTTGCGGGGAGTGATCCGGGCATTGTTCCTTATATCCGCGGAAACCGGGACCAGGTTTTCGAAATTCGGCAAGTTGTTCCAATATCCCTCGAAGTACTTTGCCGCCAATCCGTAGGCATAAGCATCGCTATGGAATAGTATCTCAGCCGGGATTTTCTGCTTGTCGATTCCGGGCCCTTGGAAGGACACGTCCAAGCCTTCGCCTCCCGACTTCTCGAAGAAGCGCACCTTGATGGCGTGGTACCCCGAAGACAGCGTAGCGCTGCCCGAGCATTCACGCATCCCGTGCAACCCGTCATTGTTCACCAATTCGACCCCATCCACCCAAAGGCGGCTCCCGTCATCCGAGTTCGTGAAGAACGCGTACTGGCCGGCAGCCGTGAGCTTAAGGAAGCCCTTGAACTCAAAGCCGAAATTATCGGCGCTGTTCTTAGGGCTCAAGCTGAAGCCGTCGATCAAGCCGGCCTTCGTGGGGACAAGGCCATCATAATCGGGAAGTGCATCCCAGCTCCCTTCGAAATACCGATACGAAAGCATTGGAGACATCGAAATGGACGCCTTGGGTCCGAAATCGATTTTCGCCTGCCCCAGGATTCCTTGTCCCATGTTCGATGCGTCCGTGGCGCTTTGGCCCACCCAGAGCCAGCGCGCCCCGCTGATATCTAGGTTGATCGGCACATTCGTGGAATTGGACGCGTAGAATCGCTGGACGACCCCTCCGGAATTCCCCACCCAATTCGAGAGAGTGGGTTCCGATGAGGATGAACTGGTCTTCACGAACAGTTGCGCGGTTCCCGTCGCGTCCTGGACGCCCGTGAAACCGGTCATCCTCTGGGGATAACCTTGGATCCCCAACTCCGATTTTTCCCGCTCCAAATCGTACAGCAACCAGCTCAGCGCGCCGTTCGCCTGCGGTTTTCCGCCCACTCCCGTCCGGTACTTGGTATTTCCCATTTTCAAAGGATCGCCCGAAGCGGAGATATCCTCCTGCCAGGCCAAGGAACCGTCCTGGATCTTTGCCGGAAGGAGCCTCGTTTCCGAAGTCACGCCCAAAGGCAGGGTCTCGAAGGTTGGTGAAGAGGCGAATCCCGCCTGGAAATTGGTCTGGACTTGCGCAGCGGAAAGCGCGCGCGAATAGACGGCCAATAGGTAAAGCTTGCCTTCCCAATCCCTATCCAGGGAACCGGGACGGTTACCCACCGCGAATACGTAATCCGGTTTCCACGCATTCGTACCCGTCGCGGAGAGGATTCCATTCAAGCCGTTGCAAGTTTGCAGGGCCCCGTTGACATAGATGCGTTGTCCGCCATCGGAACCCGTGCCGTTCGGCTTATAAGTCAGGACCACATGGTATCGTCCTGTGCCCCCATTCAGCGGCTGATTGGTGGTTTCCAGTACTGTGTTGGTTCCGGTGGAATTCCTGAGTTTGAATTGGAGATTCCTGCCTTCCTGGGTCAACGCGAAATTCCTCTCATCCGCCCCGTCACCGTGGCCATACTCCAAAATCCTCCTGGAATTTCCTTGACTGGTATTTCCCGTTTCCAGCCAGGCTTCAACCGTAAATTCGCCCGATTGGGTGATCGAATTGAAGAGCTTTTGGTTAGGCGTGCGATTTTCGAAAATGGTGTTGTGATCGGACCCGATGAACGCGGCGCCGCCACCTTCGATCCAGGAAAGGTTCGAACCCGTCAAGTTCAGATCCAGCGGGATCCCCGTGGGGGCCAAATCGTAGATGCCGGGTCCCGGTTTTTTCTGGAACAGATATAGCGACTGCAATCCGGTCTCCACCCTGGCCAGGGAAGTCGCCGAACCCGAGGAAGGCCTGAAGAGGACGGCCGAAGGGATTGCGGCTCGAGGTACGCCGGGCCCTTGATAATCGACTTGAAGGACATTGTCCCCGTCCTTTTCGAAGTAGGCGACGCGAATGGAGTGCATCCCCGTTCCCAGGAATACCGTCCCGCTCTTCTCGCAAAGGCCGTGCAACCCATCATTTTGCACGATGAGCTGATTGTCTATGAAAAGTTGGCTTCCGTCGTCGGAATTCGTGTAAAAGGTGTAGGTCCCCGCGGAGGCAATCCGGACGAAGCCCTCGTAAACGAACGCGAACCGATCTTCTTTCAGGCGAGGTTTGATATCGAAGCCGTCGATTAACCCTTGTTGCACGGGTGCCAGGGTCTTGAAATCCGGCAACCAATCCCAGGTCCCCTCATAGTATTTGTATTGCAAACCCGAGACGTAGTCGGGTATGCCAGTTCCGGACTGGGCATCCGAAAAACGGACCCGGAGATCGGCGAAGTCGCCCAACGGATTGGAAGAAGAAGCCGGCGCTTGCTGGCCGAGGAAGAGCCATTTGGCCCCTCCGAGATCCATTTCGACGGGAACGTTATCGGCGCCATTGGATGTGAACAGAGTGACGACGGATCCCGATCCGTTCAGCCAATCCTGATCCGTCGGTTTCCGATCGGCGCGGCTAATCTTGATCTGCGAGTTTACCCCGCTGGTACCGCCGCTTTGGCCGCCGACGAAACCCGTCGCCCGCTGGGGGACGCCCCCTAATCCCAATCGATGGGCCTCGGATCCGAGATCATAAATCAGGAACGAGGAAGTTCCGCTGGAACCCGCCTTGCCTCCCAGGCCCCTGGCATAGGTCACATTGCCCAGCTTCAGCGGATTCCCGTCCGCGGCCTTGTCTTCCAGCCAAAGGGCTTGCCCATCTATGATATCGGAAGGAAGCAAACGGTCACGGCAGGCGATCCCGGCGAACAAGGATACGGGGATAGGCGGCTCCAATATTCCGGCATTCTTGTTCATCGCGATTTCCGCGCTCGACAGGGACTTCGAATAAATCGCCACCATCGAAATGATGCCCGACCAGTCTTTATCGAGGGTGCAGGGAAGGTTCCCGATGAACAGACCGTAGTTGGGACTCCAGGCGTTGGTTCCGGAGGCGAGGATAGGCTGGCATTCCTGGTTCGAAGCGATCAGGCTCCCATCCAAATAAATGCGCATCCCTCCCGTACCGGCTGAACTCGCGTACGGTTCATACGTCATAACGATATGGTAGTCGCGGCCTACTGCTGAAATCGGATTGTTGGCAGTCGTTAAGGCAACGGTGGATGCCGAGGCAGTCCGCAAGCGGAATTCGAGATTCTTCCCGACTTGCAACATCTCCCAGTTCCGTTCCAAGGCCCCGTCCACGGCGCCGTATTCCAAAATCCGCGCGTAGCTCTGTGTCAAGTTGCCGGGGCGGACCCACGCCTCGATGCTGAGCTTGTTCCCGCCCTTCGCGCTTTCCATCAACTTGGGATTCGGACCTTTGCTCGAAAGGATCGAATTGTGATCTGGGGATACGAAATTCATGCCGCCGGCATGAATCCATTCCGCATTTCCCGACAGCGTCAAATCCATCGGAATCCCCACTCCGGAAATATCGCCGACAATCCTGCCGAAACCTTCATGGAAGAAATACAGGGCCCGAAGATCCTGGGTGGCGCGTTTCCTCGTATCCGGGCCGGGCGGGACCGGTGGTTGCGGGATCGAGTAGACGATGGGCTCTTCGCCGTACAGGAGATTGCCGTCCTTATCGTATAGGGTAACGTTCCTGGCCAATGCGCCCGTAGCGGATATGCCTTGCCAGGACCAATCGTTCGCCTGGTTCCATCCGGTGGATCCCGGATTCTTGAAATGCAGCCCGAACCCAAGGGAAGGCGTGGCCTGTCCCGGGGCCAGCGAGTAGTTATCCGGATAAAGTATGTCCACCATGACCAGGTTGGGGTTGTCGGGGTGGATGCTGGATCGGAACCGGATGCCGCAAGGATTGACGGCGTAAGGATCGACGGCGATTTCGCGGTAGGGTGCTTCTTCGCGCGACAGCCAGAGCCGAAGCGTGAATCCGGAAACAGGTGAACCCGAGTGGTTCGCGATGGTCAACTCCGGTTGCGCGCCATCGCTCGCGGAGAAATGGTTGTCCCTCATCGTAACCGTGAAAGTGGAATCCACGGGCGATGGGAAAAGCTTCGCGAGCGGGATCAGGACCGCCTTGGTAACGTTTCCTGCGGCATCCGCCCCTACCACGCCGATGTTGCCGGAAGGCAGGGGGAAATCCGAAGGCGCAAGATTGATTTTCCACGCGCCGGAAGTGCCGCTGACCGAAACCGACGACACTCGTTTTCCGTTCTGATCCAAAACTCGGATCTCGCCGAGCTTATAATTGTCCCGGAGCGTGCCGGTGATTCTTCCTGCGAAAGCCGGGGGATCCACTTGCATCACGGGAACCGTGCGATCGATGGCCAAAGTAGATTGGCTGGTTGCTTGCGTAAGGTTTCCGACCAAGTCATTGGCGGTGATGAATACGGGATATTCCCCCTCATCCAGGACTCCGCCATCCAGGTTGGTCAGGGGAATCGAGAAAGCGGCCGTCGCATCCTTTTCGTTGGTGCGGACGGTGAATGTATTGCCAAAAATGGAAGGGATATACAGCGTCACATCACCCATTTCGGACAGCATGACATTGACTTGTGCCGCGGTCGCATTCATACCCAGGATCGGAGGATCGAACGAGACGAGTTTGACGGTCGGCTTCGTGCCGTCCTTGGTTACGACAACGCTGTTCGTGGGCTCGTGGGCGCCCGGAATCGCGGCGCCAATGCTCGCGTAGATGTAGTTCTTCCCCTCGTAAGGCAAGGGAAAGCCCGGCCAGGACCAAATCCCTCCAGAGGATACCGAGGTGCTGCCGACCAAGGTTGCAGAAGCATCCCAGACGGGCTGCGAGGAGACGTACAGATAGACGCCACCGGTTTGCGCGGTCTGGCTGCCGGTTCCGGAGAGGGAAATCGTCGGCGATATCGTCTGCGGTACGACGGGATCGATGGTTACGAATGTGGAAAGGCTGAACGTGCCGTAGAGGGAGGTATGCCTTAGATCTCCCTTCAATTCGAGGACTTGGTTTTCCGACAGAACCGGATTCTTGTCGAGGGTGATTGTATGGGAAGGATCGTCCAAGTTGTAGACGACGGGCGCGAAGGCCGCTTTTTCCAACGACTTGGTCTTCTCATTCAAGTAATAGATTCCGATTTCACCCAATCGATCGGGCTGCCCTCCCATGGCCTCGATATCCTTCTTACGGAGGAAGAAGGTGAGTTGCGGCCGTTTCTGGATGTCGGATTCATCGAATACCAGGCCGCTTGGAGTGACATCGACTACGACTCCCTTGGGAACGTTTCCCAAGTCGAAGCCGGGAAGGTTTTTCGGATTGACCGGATTCACCGCCATCATTCCGGAATATTTGGAATTGGGAGGAATAGTCAAAACCGCCTGCTTCAAGGGGCTCGGAACCACTTGGTACTCGGGTACGTTGCCTTTTACTTCCGTACCGAGTTTGACCGTGCCGGTAACCTGGTAGGGCTTGTTGGCGGCATCTTTGGCAAGGATCCGGACGTAATAGCCGCCGGCTTTGTTGGTGATATCCCAAAAGCCGAGGGTTCGATTGGTCCCGGCAGCCAAGACGTCGGATCCATTGACGATGGTGATCGGTTCCCAGATCCCTTTCGAATCCGCTATCGGACATGCCGCCAAGCCAGTGATCCGGATGCCTTCCAAATCAAGCTGGAAGGTAATCGGGAGAATCCGCTTGGGCGTGGCCAGTGCCTTGATTTCCGGAACGAAGGTCCCGGCCGGTCGATTGTCGCGCGCGTTGGGAACTTCGTAGTCCTGATTGGGGGATCCATCGATATACTCGAACGTCAATGGCGACCAACTCGTGAAATCCAATCCCTTCGGATCCGAGGGTTCCCAGTGGAATCCTTTTAATCCCGTCCCATCGTCCCACAGCAGGTACTTCCAAGCGGACTGGTTCTTCCGCCATGCCTCACCCAAAGTGCTGGCGGCAGCGGGCATGGGCAGGTTCCTGGAAAAGGAGGTGGCGGCATAGGCGGTGAAAATGCTCTGCGTAATTCCCACCGGAGTGAAATCCGGATTCAAAAAGCCGATTTGCTCCGACAAGCCGGTGGGATTGAAGATCTCATTCCCGGGCGATACCTTCATGTAACCCTTTACGGAATTGGCGTTCGCGGCAAGGATAGGATCGGCGTCCACGGGATCGGCGGGGGGATTCCACGCGACCCGCGATGCCTGTTGCGCGTCGACCGGATAGGTGATACGCAGTTGGTTCCCTTGGATTTGCAATTTAAGATTGACCCCGTTGACTGCGAGATCCAGCGCGGCAAGGTTGTTCGAAAACAAATAGGACTGCGGGGAAACCTGATGCAGGATCAAATCTCCGGTCAGGCTCCCCAAGGGAATATCCTTGGTTTCCCCTGGCTGCAGGGTTAGCGAGAGCGGCAGGTTTTTCACGTAGTCGCACCCGAAGTTCGCGAAATAGGCGTCGGGATTCCCGTTCGCCAACAGCACCCATGCTTGGGTAGGATTCCAGATATCCACATTCGGCTGGTTGTTCGCATCGGGAAAGATCGTGGTTCCGCAACTCGTTTTCGGGGGAAACGGAAAGGGAACGCCGGGAACGTCCACCGTCGGTACCGGTGCAAGCGGATCCAGCGAATAGGTGTAGCTTATCGGCATGGATAATTTGTCGGAAGCGGTTGGCGGCCCGGCCTGGAAGACGGCGATAAACTCATTGGCCGCGCCGGGGTTCGTAAAGGTATATGGGTAAGGTTTGGAGAAGGTTATCGTTCCTTTCTGTGGCAGCGTAAAAGCTACGGTAACCTTATAACCTTGGGGGTCGATGATTTTCGCCGCGATTCCGAAATCCTTGCCCAAGACGGCTCCCGAATGGTTTTGCCCGGGATACAAGTATTGCTCATCGAGGTTTCCGCTCTCGGACAGGATGCTTCCCCCTGTACCCACAGCGTATTTCAAAGTCGTTCTGAAAACATCCGAACTCTGGAAGTTGGAGAAATTCGCGCCGGTGAACAAGCCGGTAGGGTTGCTGGCTTCCGGAGGCTTATTGCCCCCATTCGCAACGATCACATCCATCAAAGTTCCGTCAAGAGCGTAAATCGCGCCCCACCTTATATCGCTGGCCCCGTAGGATTGATGCCATGATCCCAGGCCACCGTAACAGTCTCCGCCTCCCCAATCGGGGCCAATGGGCGTTTCGGAACCATCATCCAAATGCCAGTCCGGACTCGTAAAGGTGCGGTCCGGGGTGGTATGTCCCTGCAACGCGGAAAGCGGTACAGAAGGGAGGTTCCACGAATATGTTTGCACAACTGGACTGCCGCCCGCCGCCGTGCGGGTGTCTACGACCTCCCCGGCCACTTTGCACTGCCTCTTTCTTTCGATCGCGAAGCGCGCCGCCGCCCGGTATTGCAGAAGGGTGTGCTGCCGGAAATAATTTCCCCTGAAAACCGCGGACTGGTTCCGCTTCAAGGTTTGCGTTCCGTTCACTTTAATCGATACGGATGTGTTCAAGACCACGGGTTGCATTTTCCACAGCAGGCCGTTCGGCTTGGAGGCCCATATCGCGTCGGAATTCCCGAAATGCACGGGAAGCAGAGTGAAGTTGCCGAGCTCCGGGGTTTCGGATAGCGGGGAGGTAACCGTTACTTTATAAAATTTTTCCGGCGAATCCGGTATGTCATAGTAATACTTGTTCGCATCGCCGGGCTTGTACACGGCATACGGCCTGATCCTGTATTCGCCTTCCGATACCGGGAGACCGTTCGCCGGACTCGTGGCGTTCCAGGACAATAAATGGAATACGCCGCCGCCATCTTGGTTTCTCTCGGGCCCCACATCGAAAAGCTTATTCCCGTTTTCATCTTGCACCTCGAGATAAGCGTAGCTCGGTTTGGTGGCTTTGTATTTAAACGACGCCGAATTTCCCGCAATGCCGGATCCGGATGGAGCAGATGAAATCGTCGTCGGGCTCAGGGTTCCCTCCACTAGCCGCAACGGCGTCGCGACCTCCACATCCCGTTCTTCAACGACGCGCGTATCGAAAGGTCCCTCTCCGCGTCCCGTTACGGGCTGCTCCAGGGTCAAGGCAATCCTGTAGATGCCATCCTTGACATAGGAGCCCTTTCCGTCCTTGCCGTCCCATTGGAAAGAGTAGGGGAATCCGGGCTTGACATCCGATTTTTCCATCCTTATGGCTATGGGCTCCGCAAGACCGTCGCCGTCCAAATCGGGAACCTTGCTGTACACGTAAAGCCTCAGCAGGGCCTGTTGCGCGATCCCACCGCTCAGCGAACCGGAAATCCTTAATGTGCCTTTCGCGGCATCGAAGGAAATCGGCCCGCTTGTCGTCCCATTGAGATCGACGTTGTCTATCTTGAGCGATGAGGGCACGTCGACCTTGATGGAGCGCAAGGCGGTGGTGGCGCTGGTGAATTCCACCGGCTTGCCCTTTTCCTTCACGTTCACCAAGAGCGTGTAGGTATTGCCAGCGACGAAATTGGCTCCGGACGGGCCACCGTCGACGTATGCGAGGGCCGCCGAACCGAAGGCGGACGTGATGGCTTCCTGATTATCTCCCATGTTCCCGAACGGAAAAGCGGCCGCATTCGGCCCGTTGCGGTCGATATTGTGGATAGGTACGGTTATTCCCGAGCTCTTCCAGGTCGACAAATCGGACGGCAAGGCAGTGATGGCGCCTTCCTTCCAGTAAACGGAATATCTTTCGAAACCATTTTGGCTCAAATCATTGACGAGATTCGGATCGCCCACCTGACCGGAGACGAAGAATTTCCTGGGGACGGTCATCCCGTCCGTCCCGGAAATATTCGGAGGGAACACGTCGACATAGAGATCCACGCTTTGGCTCTGGCTGTTTCCGATGCGGCCCAGATTGGCCGTCACGTCCACCTTAAACGTGAATTTCCCCTTGCGCGCCAGGTAATCGCCGTGATTGAACGGCACCATCACGGTCGAAACCGAGGGCGTGAGCTTTCCGGAGGCGTAGTCCGCGAGTTTCGTGGTGCCATGATATAGAGCGACCGTATAACTGAAGTCGAAGGGCTTATCCACACCCTGGTGGTAGGCTGATATGATGAGGTCGGTCTTGTCCCCAGATCGGATCACGCTCTTCGTCAACTTCGTCGTTAGCAAGGGCGCGAAATGATCGACCCAAATGTACCGGACATCCCCGATCTGGGGGCTCGCCATCTTGCGCACGGGATTTTCGGCGGACGAATTCCCGACCTGATCGGTTCCATATACGCTGAGCCCGTATATCCCGTCTCCCGGAAAAGTTCCCGGATCCAGATTGAAGGTGGAAGGCCATGAAGTCCCGTTGTAGAATACCGTTCCATAATTGATGCTGCCGACAACGCTCGCGTCTTGGGGGCTGATCTTGTCCAAGCGGAAGGTCAGGTCTTTCGGCAATTGATCCTGGATGGAAAGGCCGACCGGAACCGGAGTGGAGGTAAGCAGCAGGGCTTGGCTGGCGTTGAATGGCGCGAACTCGATTCCCGTGGCGGGAAGGGTAAGCGCAATCGCCGGCGATTCCGAATCAAGCAGGAAGGTGCCGGAATTGATTTTCCCCCGGTTTCCCGCCAAATCCGTTGCGGATGCCGTAAAAAGGTATTGTCCGGAAGGGCAAACCTTTCCGTCATCGCCGATTCCGTCCCAGTAGCCGGAAATCGGTACGTCTCCCTTGTGGAAAGTGGCGGACAGCACGCCTCGCCGCACCGGTTTGGTCAGGTCCGAGGCTTTGAATACGGAAACATTCAGATCGATATTGTTATCCGAATTGTCTGTAGCGGATATGGCGAAAGGCATGGAGGAATATTTCGGAACCAAGGGATTGAATCCAGGTTGGGCAAGTGCCGCGAATGATCCCGTGGGCACTGTCCGATCCAAACGCAAGTACTTCGCCCCGGCCAAGGGGAACGGGATGGTTTGCTTGACTCCGCATGGCACGGGTTGCATTTCGGCCCAAAGCACGAACTCCTTCATTTCCGGAACCCGTGCCAAATCGGCCTGGGATATGTTCAGCGTCGCGACATTCGCGCCGTCCACGATCCGCTGGTAGTTCGCGGACGCGCCGAGATCGATGAATTGCGAGGGGGCCGGGGTGCCGGTAACATCCTTGGCAACCATCTTGAACTTGATGTTGGCCTCTCCGGAAACGTTGAATTCGGCCTTGGCCGGGAACAAATCCGGGTTGAAAAATTCCGCGGAGATCGCCGTGGAATTCGTGAGGAATTGCGGCGCGCCGAGGTGTATCCAATGGGACACCAACCCGCTCGATTCCGTCGGGTGGTTGAAATCGGAGCTTTCGAATTCGGCGCTGTAGGTCGCATTGTCCACGAATTGGGAGCCGATCTCGGCGACCGGAACCACGAAGGAATTGCCGCCCGTCCCGCCTGAAAACTTCGTTTCCCAAATCTTTTGGTGAACCTGTCCCGCGATATCCGGTTCTTTGTAAAGCCGAACGGAAACATTGCCCTTTTTGGTCAATTCGAAATTGAAAGTCAGGCTCCGTTGCTCTATCGGCAAGGAGTTTTGGCAATCCAATTGGAACGAGACCGATTTGTCGATGAACCTGGGCCAGTTCAAGAACCGCTGCAGACCGCTATAGTTCTCCCAACGTTCCGAAAAATAAAGGTCATCCTGGCTGCCGACATACAAATACTTGGGCAGGTTGAAGCCGGTCTTGAGATTCCGATCGACCGCATCCGAGCCATCGCTGAATCCTCCGGAAGTGAAAACGAGCGCCAGGGAAGGGTTGTACTTGCCGATGAAGCTCGACAACATGTCCACGACGTACAGGTTCCCGTCGCCGTCGCATTTCAAGGAGGAAATGGATCCGTTTATGGGCCAGTCCCTCGCGTCGGAATATGCGAATCCGAAAGCATCCGTTCTCTGCAGACGGACGATTTTCCTACCGGAATGGGCCAGGTAAATCCGATCGGGATTGGCCGGATCGGAGGCGATGGCGCCGGGCCGGATCAAGAACGTTCCATTCGCCGAATTTACCTCGCCTTTGCGTTCCTGGGGAAGCGATCGGTAATCGACTTCTCCCTGGAAATTCGGGTCCACGAACAATACGGAATTGCCGTTCGTATTCGCGATGCCCAGCAAAGCGCCGAAGCCGCCGAATCCCTTCGCAAAGGCGACGTCCATCGGCTGGTTCAGATGCGTAAGGGAGCCGATGTATCGGAGGTACTTTTTGGCATTGTCATAGTGGTAGCGCACAACGCGACTCTTCCCCATATCGGCCACCCAGAAGTCCCCCAAACGGTTCGTGCAAATGCCCCTGGGATTCGACAAGCCTTCGTTCACTTCCCGATTCCGATCGTTGAATCCGGATGTATTCAGAACAGGAAGCTTCACCTTGTCCACGCTGATGCTCAGCAAATCCAGGACATCGCGCTGTGAAGACGTAAGCGACACCGGTTTCGAATGGAGGAAATCCAAGGCGTGAACCCTGCAACTCATGTCGTCGACGATAACGAACAGATTGTCAGGACCGTCCGGATCGTTTTCCGCGTTTGCGGCGACGATACCCCATGCACCCCGGGTGAACGTGGGCAAGGTCTTGATGTCCATCTTGTCGAGCACGCCCTGGCGAGTCAGGTCGGAAGGCAAAAGCGCCTCGACCAGATCCATCGCGATACAGCTGATAAGGCCGCAATTGTTCACATTGGTCTGGATCTTTTGCTTGAACCTGTTCAAGGAGCCTTCCAGATCCTTGGGCGAAAGCCGCGCCGGATTGAAATACCCGCCGTTGCCAAGGTACTCCTTGTCGAAGCTCTGGAAGCTTGCGGGCTGCATCGCGCTCTTGGTGTATTTCAGATCTTGGCCGAAAACTGACGAACAAAGCGCTAGGATCGTGAACACCTTGAGAAGGGCTAAGCCGTTTTTCATTTGTTGCTTTCCGGTACGTTTTGGGCATTGGAGATGTTCATCCCTCACCTCCAAGGATTTCCAGATACGAAAGGGTGTCGAAGATGCTGTTCTGATCGTCATCCAACTTGATATTGTCGGGAAGCTCGAAACGTGCGCGGATCAGATCGAAATCGATCCGTTTCTTCATCGGACAATACGTGCCTCCCTGGGAGGGAATGAACTTCTGCGGATGGAAGGGTTCGTTGCCACCCTCTATGAGCGCGTCCACGATCGGGAGAAGATGGTCGTAAAAGGAATGGATGCCTTCGCGAGCGATTTTCGTTTTCATATTCATTTGGGTAATGCCGTTTGGATGAGCAACTTCGAATCGACGGGCTGAAGATATTTATGCCAATTCTCGATGAAGAATTGGGAAAGCCCGCCCGCGCCATGTTGTGTATTCGCAAGCGCTGCGGACGTGGCGGCCGGGAGATCCTCGGTGAGCTCAAGCCGGATGAACCATCGCCTGGGCCCATACTTCGGATTCGCGGCGATTTGCAAACCTTCGTAAAGCTTGTTTAAATCCGTTCCAACCGACGCCATCGCGTCCTCGGTGATGAAGAAGCCTGAAACACCGGGCAATCCAACCCACACGCGGGTTCCCTTTGGCAGGACTTTTCCGACCCAAGCGTCGGCATTAGGATACAGTGGACTGCTTTGCCATTTTTTCGCAGCATTGACAATCGCATCCAGATCCGCCTGGGTAATGGCCTTTCCGATCTTCAATCCGGCATTGACGACCGTCAATTTGCCGAACGTCGTGAGTTCCTCATTGAGTAGCTCGCGGTCGATGTGCCCGGGAATCCCTTCGAAGGCTTCGAGGAATTCGTCCAGGTATTTGGCCTCGACCCCCTCGACCTGCGACATGATCCCGTAGTAGCGGAGGAATCCTTCGGATGCTTCCTCAGAAAGCAGCGAAGAGCCTTCGCCGGCGAGGATCTCGCCCATTTCCACCAGCCGCTTTTCCGCCGTCAGGCCCTTGGTGGCCCAGGCGAATTCCGTCACTTCGCCGACCCCGACGGTCTTCGCGGCGTGATTGGAGAATTCCCCGAGCTTTTCCGCATAGGTCTTTCCGGTTCCCGCTACGACGTCGGTCTCCAGCTTCTCGACCATTTGATGAAGTTGCCGCAGGTCTTCGGCCGGAATAGCCGCGGCCTTGCGCATATGCCGGGTGCCGGCGGCGATGACGACCGTACTCCACTTCCTGACCGCATCGACCGCTTCGAGGGCAACCGGCGCTTTGCAAAGGTCCACTAGGAAGAGCAACCCGCGGCCTGCATATTGGAAGCCCTTGGCGGGGATAATGAAACCAGCAACCTGTTCCAGTGCGAACCCCATGAGATAGCCATGCATATATGCCTTGACTTGGGTATTGGGGTCGGCGTCCGGGTAAAGGATATTCTGATCGGCCGAGGATACCAGGTTGACGCTCAAGTTCTCGAAGAGGCCATACATGCCGTCCTTTAGCTTGGCCAGGGTGAAGTTGGGCGCCTCCTTCCGGACCAGCAGGCAAAAATTGCTCGCATTCATCCACGGATGCCTGAAGAACTTGGCGATTGAGACGACGGTATTCTTGTCGGAAGTCAGGCCCTGGAACACTCCATCGTAGAACCCCTTGATCCAGGCGATCTCCAGCCGGAAAGTATATGCAAATGCCGAGATGAGGCACTTCGTTACCAATCCGGGGTGCTCGATATCCACGCCTGCCGAGGTTTTGGCGAGGGCAGGAATTGTCCCAGCGGGCGGCACGTATTCCACCACACGGTTCGCCAAATCAATCCACTCCGCGAACCCGTATTGCGTATCAGTCGTCAGCGTGCGTACGACGGGATTGGTCGGTTCGCCGTCCAGGGAAATGTTGAGGCTGACGGGTTCCAGCGTGTTGAAGACGGTATAGATGTCGAATTTCCGCGGGTTCGCAGGATCCGCGATAATGACCACTTTTTGGTTTATGTAGGCGTCGGAAAGCGTCGCTGCATTTTCCTCGTCGGAAAACATGTCGTTCTCGGACGCGTAAATATGGTAGGTACGCCCCGTTGCGGGATCCCCGGTTTCAGCGCTCAACAGCCTGTCGTAAGTCCCCATGTCCTGCGTCGCGGATTTCAGGGTAAAGCTGGCATTCGCGAAACCCGCCGGAATCGTCACGGTGGCCTTGTACATGCGGTCTTTAGAATCCGTAACCACGATGGCTTGCGGTTTCGGATACGAGTCGTGGAAAAATTCGGACCCATCCGAGCTCAATATCGCGGGAGTGCTGGATGGGGGCGGAGCCTTATAGGGCCACGTGATATTGAGGGCCTTAACGAAAACCTGGTATTTCTTGGAATTGTCGGCGTCTATCGCGAATACTTCCTCTTCTCCGAAGGATTTGGTCGGACGCACGATCGCCAACTTGCCTTTTCCGTTTTCGGCCAAATCCGAGTACCATTTGGACCAATCCACAGAATTATCCGCGTTCGCATAGTTCTTTCGATTGGCATCCTCGTCGAAGGCGATGATGTAATAATCGGGTCTTTTTTGGTTATCGCTTATGGTGCTGCTCGGGATGATCGACGGTTCGCGGACGTCATTCTTGACCTTGACATACATCTTCCCAGTAGCGAACGTGACATCCGTAACATTCGGTTTTTTCGGGGTGACGTTTTCCTCCAGCCCCTTGAACGCACTGCCTGACAAGCTCCCGCAGACATTAAACGCGGACCCGATTTTAACGGGAACGATCTTCTCCGCGAATTCTTCCGGAGCCGACCCGGGGCTGGTGGCGGAGAGATTATTATCCGTGACGATCTGGACCGAAAATTTCACGTCCCCGGCATCCGTGCTGGGCACGAGATACTGGGAATAGGACTTCATGTTTTCGCCGCCCGATAGCAGTTTCGGCGCATCGCAGGCTGAACAAGCGACGTTGTCCCTCAACATCTTCAGGTAGATTTTCCGGGATCCAGAGTAAGTGTAAGTGACCGTGAACGTGAGTTCCGAACCAGCCGAAAGGGTCGCTGCAGGGGCGCTCGTCAGGCAATAACCCACATCACTGATGCTTATCTTTTTCGTATCCGGATTGACCGGGTTTGGATTTTCATCTTTGTACCGGCATTTGGATAGGTCATTGATAACCTTGGCATTCCCATGGCATCTCTTGTTATCGTTCGTAGCGGAAGCGTCGAGGCACTGCGACTCATAGATGCAACTGCCGTCGTCTTCGGTGGCGCTTAGACTCGGGTTGGTCGCGCAGGGATCCATGCAGCCGCCGTATTTGCAGGACCCGTTGTCCATCCTCGCATCCTTGTTATAATTCGATGCGCTCGGATCGGTGCACCCGGGAAGATTGAACGGCTTGCCGATTTGGGCGGCGCAGACGGCGCTGCAGCCTTTGTTATCAGGGTCGTTATGCTCCTCGTAGACTTTTCCGTCGCTCTGCTCGCAATGCGACTGGCACCATGAAGTTTTTTTCGACGTCTCGACGTAAGAGCTACCCGTCAAGCAGCAACCACAGTCCTTGCAGCAGCCATCGCAGGAGCTGAGCAATAGCATCAGGGAGAAATGCAGTAGGACAACCACCGCGTAAAAGATTTTCTTTTTCAATTTGAGACTCCCTTTGCGGTCGAAATGCGGGATTGCGCAGCCCTCTTGCGGAGCAGCACGATCCCAGCCGAAAAAAACAAGGCCAGGCAGATCAATTGCGAAGTGCTGGCCAGGCCATCGAACCACATTCCGCGTACCAAATCACCGCGGAGAAATTCGAGCAGGCCACGGGTTACGGAATAGAGCAGGATGAAGATCAAGGCCAGCTGCCCGTCGAACCGAGTCTTATTTCTCAGGTACATCAGTATGGAGAAATTGAGGATGCCGGCAACGAAGCCCAGGGGTTGAACCGGAAAAAGCAAGGTATTGATCGGGGCATCGGAATGGCGATAGGACTCGAACATGATCGCGAACGGCCCCTCGTAACGGATTCCGTAGCAGCAGCCCGCCAGGAGACAGCCAATCCTGCCTATTCCCTCGCCCAATGCGATATAGGGCGCGAAAAAATCCAATTGCTTCCAGAACGAGATTTTGTTGGACCAGGCATATGCAGCGCAGAATAGGATCGCGGCAATCATCCCACCCAGATACGTACTGCCGGAATTCCAAAAGAGGAGACTGAGCCTGTGGTGGCCCGGATGCCTAATCAAGTGCAGCGCGACTCCGAGTAACCGAGCGCCCAGAAGTCCAATCGCTCCGCCTAGGTATGCTTGGACGAGGATCGGGGCGATAGGAAGGTGTTTTTTTTTCGCTTCATATAGACCTGCCGACAAACAGATCGTAAAAGCCCAGAAGACGATGAAACCATAAGAATAGGCTGTGAATGAACCGATGCGGAATAGGACGGGGTACATACCTTCTAGCCTGATTTCGAGTGCGCGATCGCCGAGGATGAAGCCACCAAGGCGTTGGCAAGAATGTATTCAGGGGTTCCCGAATTGTAAACCATTATTAGGATTTACATAGTATCGCCAGCTTTCCGCGCCCCAGGAAAGCATCATTAATAATGGTCCTTTTAGAAATAGGGAATCCGGAAACAACCCCGGTTACCCGGAGTAACTTAGGGGTGTGGCAAACCTCACGGTTGGACGCCACTACGATAAAGGGTTCGGACGCATTCCGATTTCGTTAAAAAAGATATTCGAATTGCAAAGAGAGACCCCAAATGACGCTAAAGGCGTGGCGTTTTTCGACTGGCAGCGAACCCAAGGCGGGATCGAGGTCCAGCAGGTAATCCAGGGCGGTAAAAGTAGGCGTGAACCGAACGTTATCGACCAAGTCAACCACCCTGCTGAGCTGCGCGACGTAGCCCAATTGACTGAAAATCTTATCGTTTCCGAAATACTTCAGCGAATTTTCCATTCGAAATCCGCTCCACTCGAAGTCCCTGGAAAGGGTAAGCAACCAATAGGAATACCGGGTGTTCATGGAAAAATACGGGTCACCGGCCCCGCTCGTTTCGCCTTTCAGATCGGTGCCCAGCCACCACCCGGAAAGGACTTGCCTTTGGTAAACGAGCCGCGCGTCCATCCCCAGTCGGACTCGATTATCGAATTCAGCGCTGTGGATAATGACCGGAAGGAAAAAAAGCAATGACAATGCCCGAAGGACTTTGACGATCATATCTGCTCTCCAGAGATTGAATGAAACTTTCAATTGTCCAAAGGTAATTCGATCTTGAGTCCCATTTCCTGATAGGGCGGGACAATGAGCGCGGAGGCTGTTTCTACATTTCAGGGGCCGAACATCCGGGATATATGGCCCGAAGGAAGATATGAACAGAATATTCCTGGCATTTTTCTTTATCGCGATTCAATCCTTCGCGTACCAGGCGGAATATTCCGGCCGCGTGTACGACAACCTCGATCGTCCAATCCCCGGTCCGAGACTTTGCTGGCAAGCTGACACGACCCGCTGTGTTATTGGAAATGATTCGGGATTCTTCCGCATCACATTCCCAACATCCTTGAAGAGGCCGGCGTCACATCCGACCTTCCATCTTGAACTTGGTGGCGGTCTTCTCTCCATCATATCCGACAAGGCCCAGCAATTGACTCTCGAATGGATCGACGCCAAAGGAGTTCGCTTGGGTTCAACCCGCATCCTTACCCATATCGGGACCGTTCCCGTACCTTGGCCCCCTACGCTATCCGCCCATGCTAGATCCGGTTTGTACCTCTTGAGGATATCCGGCGACCGGCTCGATGTTTATAAGGTTGTTTGCCTCCCCAGCTCATTCCCAACAATCAGCGCGGAGTACCATCCAGCGGCCTTTGCGAAAACGGCTTCCATCTCTTTGCCCAGAGTGATTACCACCAAACCAGGGTACAGGAAAAAGGCTGCGCCGTTGTATGATGATTCGGGCCTCAATTGGATCGCCCTGGAGAAGGAGGGGGATACCGGTTATTTCCGCTCAGAAACTTTGCGCCTGAAAGTGACAGCCATCGATAGTGAGGCGCATCTGATCAGAACCCTTGGCCATTCGGTCAGTTGCGAAAGCGGAGTACTGTCGACCGAAGATTTTCCAGGCAGCTTCCCGTATGCTTTTGCGGAAGGCAAACTCTTTCTGATAACCAATGGTTGCCAAGGATTTCGCCTAACAGGGTGTTGAAAAAGCCTTCGGAAAGAATTTCAT
>OBEQ012359399.1_pt1 | contig 72210 bp, 70 predicted proteins | sample 1670901 | NCBI WGS metagenome assembly OBEQ01 (sample SAMEA104232315, study PRJEB22302) | groundwater metagenome | biome: forest; feature: aquifer; material: groundwater | place: USA | collected 2011-08-07 | depth 5.4 m
AGTTCTCATTTCGAAAATGGTGCCTCCGCGAGTGCTGCCGTTTTGCCGTTACCAAACAGATTCACTGATGATAATCACTAGTTCCGGAACTAGTTCGAGCCTTATGCGAGACACTTCGCCTTGAGCGCTAACTTGTGATTAGGCTGATCGGCTCAATTCGGAGCCGAAATAAGCCTTGTCCGGATTATATAGGCAGAACCGTAATTATTCCAGGTTTGTTTTGGTGCTATTAAAACGCGAAACGTTGCAGCGTGCAGCACGAATGGTCGGGCCGCCTGCAGGCTGTCGTTGGGACCCAACCTGAATGGGCCTTTCGCCAGATGAACCGGGGACCGAAGGCTCAGGCCGGTTAAGGTAAAACGAAGTATCCTAAGCCCGTGAAGAAGTTCCTGCCGTTGGCCGCCGTTTGGCTGGCCCTCAATCCAATATCTTCGTTCGCCCAGATTCGCGCCGGTTCCGTCGCCGCCGCGGAGGGTTCGTCCGCCGCAGGCGCGTCCGCGACGGCAATATCCGCCGGCATTCCGTACACCCCGACGACTGCCGTGCTGCCTTCGGGTTCGTTGTCGTTAACTCCGATTCCGGTGCCGAAGCCTGTTATCTACGCCGATGCCGTCGCCGTTCAGCCCGCAATCTCCGCCGTACCCGTTCTTAATATCACGCCGTCCCCGCTCGCCCATCCTTCCCGCAAGGTCACCCCCTCCGTTGCCGTTCAAAAATCCGTTTTGCCGTTCGTCTCCGCCGTCGTCGTACCCGTGCCCACCCGTTCCGAGAAAGCCGTCGCGGTCGTCCGCGACGAAGTCGCGAACTGGGGCATCGCTCGTTCACCCCAAGACTCCGTTCTCGCTCCTTCATTCGCGCGCTCTTTCACCAGCCTTTCCCCGATATCCGCCGCCGCCTCGACTCCGGAGTCGCTCGGCGACGTCCCCGTTCCCCGGACCCCCACTCCTTCCCCCGGACGCCCGCGCTTATCCAAGACCTTGCTCTACTCCGGCGCCGCCCTCGTCGGTGTTTCCCTAGCCGCCGCCGCCTTCCCCGCCCTCGTCCCCGCGGCCGTCGTCGTCTATAAAGGCGTCATCGCCTGGACCGGTCTCGCCGCGTCGGCCGCTTCCCGCTTCTGGCGTTCTCCCGGATCCGCGCCCGATGTCCCGCGCGGACCTCCGGCTCCCTCGGGAGGCGCCTTCTCTTCATTTAAGGCGGCCTGGGCCGCGGCCCGCGACAGCGCCGCCGCTCAGCGTTCGTTTGAAACCCGCGTCGGCGGTTCCTCGTGGTCGTCGTTTCGCGACTGGCTGATCGGCGGCCTGCGCACGGGTTTATATTGGCTGGGCCCCGCTTTGCTCATGATGCTCGGCGGCGCCATCGTCGCTAAGGCCGGGATGCTCGCGTTCGGCGTCAAAGCGGCCGTCGTCGCGGCGGCCGGAGGCGGGGCGAACGCCGCGATCTCCCTGATTCCCCTGTCGGCGTTGTTGGGCGGATTCGTGCCGATGGCCTTGGCCGCGCAGGCCGCCGGAGTCGCGCTGTATTTCGGCGTCGAAGCGCTCGCGCGCAAACTCGGCGCGGGCCGGGCCGCGCCCTGGCTCGGCGGCGCCGCGGCGCTGGGGCTCGCGGGCGGCGTCCTCCTGACCTTTACCTCGGCGCCGTTCGTCGTTGCCGTGAGCTTGGCGCTCGAGGTGGGCGTGATCTGGAGCGCCGCGCGCTCCCGTTCTTTTGTCGTTCCGCTCGCGCTGCGGGGCATTCTGACTTTGTTCTCGCTTGAGGCCGCTCGTCTCGCCGCATGGCTCAGTTCCGGCGATCCGGGCGCCCTCGTCGGCCTGCCCGCGGTGTGGGGCGGGGTCGCTGTTGCCGGACTCGTCGCGCTCGCGTGGAAGTTGAAGGCGCCTGGCCTGCGCCTGGCCGAGATCGGCTCGTGGTGGAATTCCCCGGAACCGGGCCAGCGGCCCAAGCCGCCGGGGCGCATCCTCTCGGCGGGCCTGGTGTGGGGTTTGGTCGTCTATGCGATAGGCGATTTGACCTTTTGGGCCGTCAACGCGCTCGCCCCGGGGCATGAGCCCGCGCCCGCCATCCTCGCCAAGATGCTGACCTCGGGCGTGGATCTGGTGCTCTACAATTTCGTCATCGTCGGCCTGCTCGAGGAGTATGTGTTCCGTCGCGGCCTGTTCAAGATGTTGAACGACAAGCTTGAGAAATGGGGGCTGACGCTCGGCAAGGCGTTCTGGATCGCGGCGATCGGCTCGGCGCTTATTTTCTCGGGCGTGCATTACATCGACTGGGGCGCGATCCTGGCGAAGCTCGGCATGGGGGGGCCCGCGGCCTCCTCGGGCCTCGCGGGCGCCTACGATTTCACCTGGGCGGGCTTCGCCGCGCGCTCGGTGCTCGGCGTCGTCCTTGCCTGGATGTACAAGCGCTCCGGCCTGCTGCTGATTCCGATCGTCGCGCACTTCTGGGCCGACTCGATGGAGGGCCTCGGCCTGCGTTGGGGGCTGCCCGCGTTCCTGGCGCTCGCGGCGGGCGCGCTGGTCCTGTCCTTCCTGTTCCGCCCTAAACCGAAGTCGTCCTGAACAGGGGCTCGAGCAGGCTTTTGTAGCCGTATCGAGCGAGGGCGTACACCGAATACGAGATGAAGAACGCCCCGAGCACGTCCACGGTGTAGTGGTTGCGCGACAGTAAAACGCTTACCGCCATCACGACCGACCCGGCGAACATCAGCCGTTTGAGCCCGGGCGTCTTGAAGAAGAGGAAGAACAGGAACGGGATCGCGGTGTGGCCGGAGAACACGAACTCGTTCATGAAGGTCCAAGTGCCGAGGATGCGCGAGAAAATCGCGTCGTGCAGGCGCATGTCCACCATGCCTGTCGGGGCGCCGATCGGCGACAAGAAGACGAAGGCGGTGCGCACGACCATGTACACCGACAGAAGGAAGATGAGGAAGGGGATCCGGCGCGGGCTGTACGCGACGGCCGCGCCGGCCGCGTACAGGTGGAGCGCGAACCAGCCCCAGGACAGGATCGGCAAAGTGTTAACGAGAGGCAGGCGCCGCAGCAGCCAGTCGTTGCCGACCGGAAGCGCGCGTTGGTCGGCGACCCAGCCGAGTTTGGTGTACAGCGCGTAGCTGAGGCAAAACAAGAACAGGACGCCGGCGAGGGTGCCGATCCACCATTTGTAGTGGACACCATGCCACTCATCTTTTATCTCCGCGATTTCGCGCTGCGCAACGCGGGGAAGATGTTTGCGCAGCTCGCTTATCTCGCGCGCGGAATCGGTAAATCGCCGTTCAAGTTCAGCGAGCTTTTCTTCGAGAAGATTTGCTTCGGGCGGGGCCATGTCCGGATGATATAAAATCTCGTCGTGGAGCCCATGACAAGTCCGTCGCTGCTTGCTGAAGTCCGCGACTTTTTGTCGTCGCTAAAAAAAGACTGGCCCGAAGTCTTCACACCAACCAAACGGCCGAAGGCCGAAAAGCCAACGTTACGAGCAAGTCTCGTTGCCGTTCCCTCCGTTGCGCAAGCCGTGCTCCCGTCGCTTCTCATTCCGTCGATATCCGTTGACGCTCCGTTGAAATCAATGATCGCCGAAGGCGATCTGGCTCAGCTGTTCCGTTCCCGCGCGGAGTACTGGGCGCCTTTTATCGGTGTCTCGTTCAACCGCGTCAGCGTAAAGGATCAGCGCTCCTTGTGGGGCTCGTGCACGCGCACCGGTAACCTGAACTTCTCCTGGCGTCTAGCGTTGACGCCCGATCCAGTTCTGGATTATCTTGTCGTGCATGAGCTCGCTCACCGCGCCCAGATGAACCACTCCCGCCGCTTCTGGGAAGTCGTCGAGCGCGTCTGCCCCATGCACCGCTCGCACCGCCGCTGGCTGCGCAAGAACGGCCGCGCGCTCCATCTCGCCGCGCGGCCTACTCCGTCAGCTTCTTAATGATCGCGGGCACGTCGGCCGCACTCACGCCCGAGAGCCACTCGTCGCCGGGATAGATGAACGCGTTGGGTCCCTGCTCGCACAGGTCGAGGCAGCCGGAGCGCGCGACGCGGACTTTGCCCTTTAGTCCTTTCTCCTTCGCCGCGCGCTTGAGGGCTTCGCAGAGCTCGAGGCCGCCGCGACCGGGGTTGCCGCAGGCGACGCGCCCGTCCGCGCGGGTGTTGACGCACACGAAGACGGTTTTCTTATAGGGGACGGGCTTCTTGTCCATGCTGGATTATAGCGCGACGGGAAGAGCTTCGGCGGCTTGTTCGCGGGCTTTGTGGGTGATGCGCGCGGTCCAGACCGCGCCCGTAAATGAGCACGCGAGCCCGACGAGCTGCACGCTTTGTATCGCGTCGCGGCCGAGTGCGTAGGAGAACACGAGCGTCAGCGCGGGATAGGAGAGCATGAAGGTCGTGGCCGTCGAGAGCGCCATGCGGCGGATCGCCATGTACCAGAGGACGAAATTCAACGACGACATCAGCAGGCCCTGAGCGATGAGGATCGTGAGCGCGCCGGACGACCAGGACCAGCGGCCGCCGTGCAGGAGCGACCAGGCGCAGAACGGCGCCATCGTGAGGATTCCATAGAACACGCGTCCGCCTGAGATGGTCAGCGCGTCGAGATCCCGGGGCAGGCGCTTGGCGAAGATGTGCGAGACCTGGTACAGCCACGGCGTGCAGAGGATCATGAGATCACCTTTCCAGCGCGGAGACGAGAGATCGTGGAACATGACCAGCCCGGTGCCGCTCATGACCAAAAGTGCTGCCAGGCCGAGCTTGAGCGATGGACGCTCTCCGAGCAGCCACGCGGTCAGCGCGGCGCAGTAAAGCACCTCGACCTGTGCTACGATCGCGGCGTTGGCGGGAGTCGTGTGCGCGAGCGCGGAGATGTAGATGACCGTGGCCGCCCCGCTGCAGAGGCCCATCATCGCCAGCGACGGGGCGATGTCGCGCGAGAGCGCGCGCCGCCAGCGTCCCTTGGCCAGCAGCCACGGCGCCATCGCGATCAGGCCGATGACGAGGCCGCCGGTCGCGAACAGGGCGCCCGAATAATGCCGCATGCCGAACGCGCCGATCAAAGGCCATAAGGCGGTGATCGCCCAATCCACGACGAGCGCGATGAGCGGGCTCATTTCGCGGGGAAAACCTCCAGCACGGAGGTTCTCAGCACGGGCAGCGGCAGCGGCCCGTGGCGCAGGACGGCGTCGTGGAAGGCCTTGATGTCGAAGCGGCGTCCGGTGCGCGCCTTCACCTCGTCGCGCAGGGCCATGATTTCGCGCTGGCCGACCTTGTAGGCGAGCGCTTGGCCGGGCCAGACGGTGTAGCGGTCCACCTCGGCCTCGATTTCCTCCTGCGACATCGGCGTGTTGACCTTCATGAACGAGATCGCCTTGTCGCGCGTCCAGCCCTTCGCGTGGATTCCGGTGTCCACGACGAGCCGCGCGGCGCGCAGGGCTTGGTCGGAGAGCATGCCCAGGCGCGAGAGATCGTCCTGATAGAGGCCCATCTCGTCGGCCAGGCGCTCGGTATACAGAGCCCAGCCCTCGACGTAGGAGGAGAAGCCGGCGCTGCGGCGGAACTGCGGCAGCTCCTTGTTTTCGAGCGCGAGCGCGATCTGGAGGTGGTGGCCGGGCAGGCCCTCGTGCACCGCCAGCGAGGTCATGGAAAAACGCGGACGCGACTGGGGCTTGTAGGTGTTGATGTAGTAGACGCCGGGCCGGGAGAGGTCGGTCGGGGGCTGGAAGTAGCGGGCCGCGGCCTCGTTCTTTTCCTGGAACTCCTCCACCGGCTTGACGACGAGCGCGGTTTTGGGCAAGGTCCCGAACCACTCGGGAAGCCGCGCCGTCGCCTTCGCCACGAGCATTTCCGCGTTTTTGAGCACCTCTTCTCGTGTCGTGAAGAAGTTCGCCGGGTCCTTGCGCACCGCGTCGAGGTAGTTTTCGAGGTCGCCCGCGTGGCCGGCGCGGCGCGCGATCTGCGTCATTTCGCCGCGGATGCCCGCGAGCTCCTCGAGGCCGATTTTGTGCAGCTCCTCCGGGGACTTGTCCACCGTGGTATGCGAACGGATCTTATGGCGGTACATCGCGCGGCCGCCCGTCACGCCGGAGAGCCCGATGTTTTCGGTGCGGGTCTTCGGCAGGTAGTCGTACTCAATAAAAGTTGCGAGCTCTCGGATGGCGGGCAACACCTCGGTCTCGACGACCTTGAACAGGCGCGGCTTCCATTGGGCGCGCAGAGGCTCCGGCAGGCGGTCGCAGGCCTCGGCGTACGGAGATTTTTCGACGAGCGTCGCGAGCATCTCCTTGAGCTGGCGGAGCAGCTTTTCGGTCGGCACGCGCGCGGCGACGCGTCCGGTCTTGAGACCGGAGGCGATGTTCTCCTTGTGGCGCGTGAAATACAGCGGGACGGCCTTCAGACGCCTCTCAAGAGCGGCGGCGTCCGCCGCGTCCTTCATCGGCTGGGCGGTCTGGATCACGGTCGGGATCCAGGACTGGCCGCCGTCCATGTGATCGACTTCCATCTCCACGAAGGGGAGGGCCAGGCTCTCGAGGTCGTCGCCGAGCATCGACTTCATGACCGACACCGACAGGCGCTCCTCGCCGGACAAGGCCTTGAGGTTCAGCGCGCGGGCACGCTTGAGCAAGGCCTCGTCGGAGGCCTTGCGCGCGGCGCGGCCGGTCGGGCCGTTGTCGTCGAGCAGGTCGTCATAGCCGCGCTCGCCGTAGAAGGTGGCGATGAGCGGGGCGAGGCGCATCTGCTCGGACCAGTAGTCCGCGAAAAGCTTGGCGGCGGCTTCGTCCGCGCGCAGGGGGGCGGCGGACAGCAGCAGAGCGAGAAGGAGAGGCAGGCGGATCACGCAGCGGCTATCCTTGAGGCTAGTCACGGTCGGCTCTTTTTAGGCGTCCACTTCGCGCCGCGAACGGGAGGCTTCCGTTCGAACGGCTGTTTGGCGGCGTCAAACGGCTTCTTCGCCCAGGGCTTCTTCTGCGCATCGAAAGGCTTCTTTTCCCAAGGCTTCTTCGCGGCTGGGGCGGGGGAAGTGGGAGCGGCAACCGGACTCTCGCGGCGGCCGGAGGCGGCTGCCGGTCCGCCGGCCTGACCGCGGCGGTCCTTGCCGGAACGGCGCTCGATGAAGCCGGGTTTGGCGGCGGGCTTCGCAGCGAAGCTGGGCTTGGGAGCATAGCCCTGGGGACGATCCTTTTGCGGGCGGCCCTCGACGACGAAAATCTTGCGGTCGCCGATGAACGCGCCGTTGAGCTTCGCGACGGCGGTTTTGGCTTCCGCGTCGGTGGACATCTCAACGAAACCGAAACCTTTGGGCCGTCCCGTCTCGCGGTCGAGGATGATCTTCGCGCTCAAAACCGTGCCGCACGCGCAGAAAAGCTTGGCCAACTCTTCCTTCGTCGTCTTATAGGGGAAGCCGCCGACATAGATATTATTGGCCATGAGGGGCATAATACGAAAGTTGGCGGCTCCGAGTCCCGGGCTAGGCGTCGGCGGCGGGGGCGATGAACTTCGGCTCGCGCTTCGGAGCTTTCGGCGCCAGGCCGCGCTCGAACATCTGCAGGAAAGCGACCGCGTAGCGCGCGATCTCGTCAGCCTCATTGAAGAAGTTCGCGTTCTCGAAGCTCACGGTTTCGGCGCGCGTCGAGTAGTTGAACGAGCCGCTCTCGAGCATCAGCCCGTCGAAGATCGCGAACTTGTTGTGCATCTTCTGGTAGCGCGGGTCGCGCGCCCGGTCGGGCCCGCTGAGCAGGCGCAGGTCGAAGCCGTGCCAGGCGAACCAGTCGTCGAGCTTCGAGGTGCCGGTCTGGCTCTTGTCCATGACGACCGAGACCTTCACGCCGCGCTCCTTGGCGCGCAGCAGGGCTTCGGCGATGGGCTGGGAGAAGAAGCTGAACATCGCGATTTGTATCGTTGCCTTTGAGGCTTCGATCGCGCGAATCAACGCCCGCTCGATGCCAGCGTTCGGCGAAAACATGTGGATCGGAAAATGTTCGCCGTTGAGATTGATCGGCGTCTCCGATTCCTGCGGGGGATCGGGAGGCAGGGGCTTCTTGCGCCCGGCCATCTCGGGCTCGGCGTCGTCGGCCTCGGTCCGCGCGGCTTCGGTCCGGTTGACCACCTCGTCGAGCTTCTCCATGTCGGGCTCTTCAGCGAGGCCGCGCATGTACTCGAAGTAGCGCAGGTAGCCCGCGACGCGCTTTTTGTCGATCGAGAAGAACACGTTCTCGTAGTGGTCTTCCTCGGACTGGCGCGTGTAGTTGTAGGAGCCGAACTCCGCGAGGCCCTCGTCCACGACGATGAACTTATTGTGCATGATGCCGCCGAGGCGGCCCTTGAGCAGGAGCACATTGAAGCCGCCGTCTTTCAGCAGGTCCACGACCATCTGTTTGGGCTTGCGCGGCGTCATGCCGTCGTCTTCGTAGCCCGATGTGTACACATGGCTGCGGTCGAACACGACCGAGATCTTGATGCCGCGCTTCTTGGCGCGCTGGAGGGCGTCCCAGATGCCCTGCTGGTTGAGCTCGTACATCGCGATGCGTAGCGTCTTGGCGGCGGAATCGATCGCCTTGATGATCTCGGCCTCGATGGGCTCGTTCGGGCGGATGGCGCTGACCGGGAAGTCCACGCCGTTGAAGGCGATGCGGCGCGCGGCGGGCAGCGGGTCGTGGGCGGGGTCGGACGGCGCGGGAGGGCCGCGCGACTGCAAGGCGTTTTCCCGCATTTGCTGGTCGGTCGGAAGCTCGCCCTCGGGGTAGGCCGGCGCGGTCTCGGCGACGTCGAACATGTGCTCGTAGGTCTGCCGGAAGGCCGCGACGTCGGTCTTGTCGTCGATGAAGTTCGCGTTCTCGAAATTGTTGACGCCCGCGTTCTTGGTCGCGTTGCCCGAGCCGGTCTCCACGAGCTTGCCGTCGAAGATGAAGTACTTGTTGTGCATCTTCTCGGCGAGAGGGTAGTCGCTGTCTTCGCCGTTGGGTCCGCTCAGGACGCGGACCTGCGCGCCGCGGCGCTGCAGCCAGCCGAGGAAGAGCTGGACGTTGGCGTGCTCCGTCTGGCTCTTGTCGCCGATGACGCGGACTTTCACGCCGCGCTTGAGCGCGCGCTCGAGCGCGTCGGCGATCTTGCGCGATTCCATGACGAAGGCCGCGGCGTCGACCGAGACCTTCGAGGCGTCGATGGCGGCCGCGATCGAGTCCTCGAACAGCTCGGTGGGGTTGAAGATCCATGCCGGAAGCTTGGTCCCATTGAACGAGATTCGTTTCTGCGTGTCGGAAGGGGGCGCGGGCACATCGAGTGGCCATTCCTTCGTCGCGGACTCGGCGACGGAGACGCTGAGCGTGCGCAGGTGCGCCCAGGCGTCCTGGTAGGCCTTGACGCGATCAGCTTCGGCCGAGAACAGCACGTTCTCGTAATGGTTCTTCTCGGAAGTGTAGGTCCAGTTGTACGAGCCGAACTGGACCATCTTGCCGTCGTACACGGCGAACTTGTGATGGTTGATGCCGTACTTGGTCGGGCGGCCGATGACGGTGACGTCCACCTGATTGCGGATCAGCGCCCAGATCTGCTCGCTGCGGTAGCGCTTGTAGTCGGCGTCGGGTTCGTTGCGCGGGTTGACGGCCGAGTCGCACAGGATGACCTCGAGCTTGACGCCGCGTTTCTTGGCGGCGAGCAGGGCCTTGAGGATGCCGCGCGAGGTGAACTCATATAAAGCGATCTGAATTGACTCTTTCGAGGATTCGATGGCTCGTACGATGTGAGACTCGACTGGCTCATTTGGCCGGAAGGCGACGGAGGGGAAATTTTCGCCGTTGTACGCGACGGCGCGGGGCTTCGTCGGGCCGCCGCCGTCGTCGCCGGACTGGGCGGGCGGGGGCGTCTTGACCTTGGCGAGCGGATGGAACGCGCCCTCGGTGAAGGCGGCGAGCGCTTCGGGCACATCCGAGAGGATACCGAGCTTCGCCTCGAACGAGCGGGCGGCGTGTTCGCGGCCCGCGTCAAGATCGGATGCGTCGAACCTCGGAGTTTCGAGCTCGGTCTTGAGGCCCTCGAGCGCTGTTTTCGGCGCCTGTTCTTTGCCGGGCGTCGCCGCGGCGGGTAGGAGAGGTTGAGCGGCGAGAGCGGCCGGAATGGCGGCGATGGGAAGAGCGGCAATCGCGACGGCAGGGGCGGCGAGAACCGGCGAGAGCGCCTGCGGCGCGCTCAGCGACGGAGCCGACAGGGAAGGAGCGGAAAGATTAAGTGTCGTCAGCCCCGGCGCGAGGACGCCTGCCGCGCCGAGGACCGGCGTAACGGGAGTGGCGAGGCGGACCGAAACCGGGGCCACGACCTGGGCGAGCACGGGCCCGGGTCCGGCGACGATGAGGGCGAGCGAGAGCCGCCACATTCGACGCATTGGGTCCAGTATACCCCGGGTCCTCCTTTAGACGCAGGAGTATTGGGCCTAACGCGACATAGGCAAAGGGCCCGCAACGGCGCGGGCCCGTTGGCCCGGCTACGTGCCTTTGGCGGCGGGGCGGGGCGAGCCGGGCTTGATGTCGGCTTTGCGGCGCAGCTCGAGGAGGTACGGGGCGGAGACCTGTTTAAGCTTTTCGGCGAGAAGCATCTCGCGGAGATCGTCCTTCACCTCGTCGAATGACGCGCTCGCGCCGGGGCGCTTGGCGACGACCTGGAGGATGTGCCAGCCGCGCGGGCCGGGAACGGTCTTGAGCTCGCCGTCCTGGAGCGCGAAGGCGACCTCGTCGATCTCGGGCGGCAGCATGCCGCGCGAGACGAATCCGTAGTCGCCGCCCGCCGCCTTGCCGCTGGCGGCCAGGGATTTCTCGCGGGCCAAAGTCTGGAAATCCGCGCCGGCCTTGACCTTGGCGACGAGTTCGCCGGCCTCGGCTTCGTCTTTCGCCAGGATGTGGCGCAGGTGCACGGCCTCGGGCTTGCCGAGCTTGTCCCGGTTCACGTCAAAAGCCTTCTTCAACTCGTCGTCGCCTACCTTGACGCCCTTCGCGTCCATGATGAGGCGCTCGCGCACGATCTCCTCGGCGAGGTCTTCCCTGACCTTGGCGACGGTGGTGCCGGCCTGCTCGAGCTGGCTGACGAGAAGCTCGCGGCTGCCGAATTGGGACTGGAGACGCGCGAACCGGCGGTCTATATCGGCGCTTGAAGCCGTGATTTTTTTTGAAACCGCCGTCTGCCGCAGTAGGAGTTCGTCGACCATCTCCTCGAGCGTCTGCGAGCCGTAGCGCTTCCAGAGGCGTTCGAGGACCTCGGATTGCCGGATGGCCGTGCCGTTGACGCGCACGACGTCAAAATCACCCGTAATGTTCGCGCCCGCGGCGCGGACGACGGCGGTGGTCAGCAGGACGGCTGCGATGGCCTGAAACATGGATTCTCCTTTAATAGCACGGAGATGATATAATAAAAATTCGAAGATGCCTGTCATGCTGAATTTCACCCCGCGCTCCATTGAGAAGGTCGAAGACGCGCGCCTGCGCATCGTCTGGGACGACGGGCATCAGACCGAACTGCCTTTCACCGTGCTGCGCCGTCACTGCCCCTGCGCCATGTGTAAAGACGAATGGACGGGCGAATCTCTGCTCGACCCCGGGGCGGTTCCCGAGTCTCTCGGGGCCACGCGCGCGGACGTCGTCGGGAACTACGCGCTGAGCTTCTCCTTCAGCGATGGTCACGGCACCGGCATTTACACCTTCGAGATGCTGCGCAAATTGTGCCGCTGCAAGGACTGCGAGCACCATCCGGGTTCGGAGACCAATTAATGGAACCGACCTGGAAGACGATCATCGAGCCGTTCAAGATCAAGAGCGTCGAACCTCTTGGGTTCACGACGCGCGGCGAGCGCGAAATAGCTCTGCGCGAAGCCGATTACAACCTCTTCGCGGTCTCGGCCGATAAAGTGCTCATCGACCTGCTGACCGACTCCGGCACCTCGGCCATGTCCGCGGAGCAATGGGCGGCGATCATGCGCGGCGACGAATCGTACGCGGGCGCGCGCAGCTTCTACGAGCTCGAGAAGACGGTGCGCGAACTGACCGGGCTGCGCTTCGTCATGCCCGTCCATCAGGGCCGCGCCGCCGAAAGAGTCTTATTCTCCGTCGCGGGGGGCAAGGGCAAGGTCGTGCTCTCGAACTCGCATTTCGACACGACGCGCGCCAATGTCGAGGCTTCCGGCGCCGAGGCGATCGACCTGCCCGTGCCCGAGGCGCTCGACTTCGCCGCGCCCGGCGACTTCAAGGGAAACATCGACCTGCACGCGCTGGAAACTAAGCTGCGCCAACTGGGGGCCGCGCGCGTCTCGATGATCGTGATGACGCTGACGAACAACTCCCTCGGCGGCCAGCCCGTCTCGATGGCGAACCTGCGTTCGGCGTCGGAGATCGCCCGGCATTACCGCGTTCCGCTTTTTCTCGACATCGCCCGCTTCGCGGAAAACGCCTGGCTCATCAAGCGGCGCGAGGGCGGCTATGCGACCAGGCCGGTTCGCGAGATCGTTCGTGAAATGTTCTCCTACGCCGACGGCTGCTGGATGAGCGCCAAGAAGGACGCGTTCGTCAACATCGGCGGCTTCCTCGCGCTCAACGACGAGAAGTGGATGAACGAGGCGCGCGAAACCTTGATTCTGGGCGAGGGCTTCACGACTTACGGCGGGCTGGCCGGCCGCGACCTCGAGGCCATGGCGGTCGGCCTGCGCGAGGTGCTCGACGAACACTACCTCGAGTACCGCATCCGCTCGATTGAATATTTGGGTGCCGGGCTGCGCAAGGTCGGCGTGCCGATCGTCGAGCCCCCGGGCGGGCATGCCGTTTACATCGACGCGACGCGGCTGCTGCCGCACATTCCGCCGGCCGGCTACCCGGCCCAAGCTCTCGCGTGCGAGCTGTACCTGACCGCAGGCGTGCGTTCGGCCGAGATCGGCTCGTTGATGTTCGGCCGCCGCGAGAATGGAGAATTTAAGCCTGCTCGCATGGAACTCGTGCGTCTCGCGATCCCGCGCCGCGTGTACACGCAGAGCCACATGGACTTCCTCATCGAGGTCGTTGCCGAGGTTGCCGGCCGCGCGAAGTCGATCCGCCCGCTGCGCCTGGTGTCGGCGTCGCCCCGCCTCGCCCATTTCACCGCGAAGCTGACGCCCGAGGTCCCGGCTTGAACCCGAAAGGCCGTGTTCTGCTCGTCGGCGTCGACAACGCGCTGGTCAACGAACTGGCGCCCTCCATGGTCGGCCGGGAATTCGAGCTGGTCGTGGCGGCGGACACTCGCGCGGCCATGATGCGCCTGGCGACCGAAGCGTTTTCGGCCGTTTTGCTCGACGCTTCCCGCGTGCCGCCGGCGGACCGCGAGGCTCTCGCCCAGTTGCAGAAGGACAAAGGGGGGTTCGCGCTGTTCATGCTCGAGCCTCCGACCCAGCTTTCGCCCGCGCAGTCGGCGCCGCTGCGCCGTTTGCTGTGGCCTCCGCCCAAGGGTTTCCTCGACCAAGTTCGCGCCGTCGAGGTCCCCGTCGTGTTTCTCGTCGAGCAAAGCCTGTACATCGCGCAGGCGGTCCAGAACGCCCTGCGGCAGTCCGGCGTCGTGTTCATCCAGATGGAGTCTCCGCTGGGCCTCATCGAGCTCCTGGCCGACCAAAACCGTCTGGCCGAGGAGCAGCGCGCCTCGGCGCAGAAATCGTCCGGCTTCTGGGAGAGACTCGCCGGCAAGGACGAATCGGTGGCGCCGCAGGCCATGCTCGGCAAGGTGGCCGTCGTGCGCTTCGGCCAGTCCTGGGCCGACGCGGCCGCGCTCGACTCCCGCCTGCGCGGAACGATACCGAGCGCCGTCGCCTACGCGGTGACGACGGCCGATCCCATCCGCGCGGGGACGGCCGCGGTCAAGGGCGGCGTCCCGGCGGTCCTGCCGCGCGAGGCCGCGGTGCGGGTCGCCGAGATTTTGAGCGACGGTCTCGATGCCGTGCGCGCGGGCCCGCGCGAGGTGGAGCGCATCCTCATCGTCGACAACGAGTTGACGACGCTCGCGCGCCTGTCCGAGGCGCTGCTGGCCAGCGGCTACGAGGTCGAGACGACGACGGACGGCGAAGAGGGCATGCGGCTCATGCAGAAGAAGCCCTTCGCGCTCGCGGCCATCGGAGGCAGCGCGCTCGAGGCGACCAAGCTCGCCGGCGCGAAGCTGGCTCTTGCGATGCGCGAGAAGGACAAGGGTCTGCGCATCGTGCTCATGATCGACCAGTTCCCGGCCCAGGACGCGCTCAAGGGCGTGAGCCGCGCCGTCGAGCTCGGCCTCGACGACGCCATCCTCAAGCCGATCGACGTCTCGCGCCTGATGCTCTCGATCGAGCGCGCGCTCGAGCGCCGCTTCCTGCTCCTCGAGAACGCGCGCCTGCTCACGGAAGTCCGGATTTCGGCGCAGAAGCTCGCCGAGGTCAACGGCTTCCAGACCAAGTTTTTCGCGACGGTCGCGCACGACGTCAAAAATCCGCTCACCGCGATCCTGGGATACAGCGAAGTTCTGGGCATGCGCCTCAAGGATAAGCCCGAGGAGCTGAAGTGCGCCTCGCATATCCACAACGCGGCGAAGACCTTGAATCTGCTTGTTTCCGACCTCGTGGACTTGGCCGCTATTGAGTCAGGAAAGCTGCGCGTCGAAATCGGGGTGATGGACCTCGCCTCGGTCGTCAGCGAGGTCAAGTCGCGCGTGGACGTCGTCGCCGCGCGCAAACAGATCCAATTCTCGACGGCGCTTCCGGCCACGATCCCCGTTTTGCCGGGCGATCCGAACCGCATCGGGCAGGTCGTCCAGAATCTGTGCACGAACGCCGTCCAATACACGAAGGAGGGCGGAAAGGTCACTATTGAAGTCGCGGTCTCGCCCGAATACGTCATCGTCGGCGTGCGCGATACCGGCATCGGCATCTCCAAAGAGGACCTGCCGCGCGTCTGGGAACGCTTCTTTCAGACCAAGGAGGCGCAGACCATGCGCAAGGCCGGCTTCGGCCTCGGCCTCAAGATTTCGCGCGAGATCGTGCAGATGCACGGCGGAGACATGGGCATCGAGTCCGAGCTCGGCGTCGGCTCGTTCTTCTTCTTCAAGCTGCCGATCTCCAAGGCCACGGCGGCCGCGCCTCCGGCTCCGCCGGCTGCGACCTTGAGTCGCCAGGCGCCGCCGCCGACGACGAACCCGCCCGCCCCGCCCGCGGCCTGATGCGCCTGGCCGAGCTCGCGGCGCAATTGACGCCCGGTTCTTTACTCTCCTCCCCGACCGAGCTCGCGGTCTATTCCTACGACGGGGCGCTCGACCGGGCGCGGCCGGACGGCGTTCTCATCGCGCGCACCACGGATGACGTCTGTATCGCGGTGTCGTGGTGCGCGGCGAACAAGGTCCCATTCATCGCGCGCGGCGCGGGCACGAACCTGTCCGGCGGCTGCGTCCCGGTCAAGGGCGGCCTCGTGATCGCGCTGGCGCGGCTCAATCGCATCCTGTCCATCGACGCGCAGGCCCGCGTCGCCTGCGTCGAGCCCGGCGTCGTCAACCTCGATCTCCAGAAAGAAGCGGAGAAGGTCGGTATGTTCTACGCGCCCGACCCCTCGAGCTACCGGGTCTCGACGATCGGCGGCAACGCGGCCGAGAACGCGGGGGGGCCGCGCTGTCTCAAGTACGGCGTGACGACGAACCACATTCTCGCCGTCGAGGCCGTGATGCCCGACGGCTCGACGGAGACATTTTCCCTGGAGGACGACGGCCCCGAGCTGCTGAGCCTGCTTATCGGCGCCGAAGGCACGCTCGGCGTGCTCGTCAAGCTGTGGGTGCGGCTTACGCCGCTGCCCGAGGACATGCGCACCTTGCTGGCGGGCTTCCCCTCGATAGAACAAGCCGTTGCATGTGTTTCCGCTATAATCGCGGCCGGCATCGTGCCCCGCGCCCTCGAGGCCATGGATCGCGCCACCGTCGAGTCCGTGTCGGTCGGCCGTCCGCTCGGCTATCCCAAGGACCCGGCGGTCCTACTCATCGAGCTCGACGGCGCGCGGGCCGACTGCGAGCGCGAGGCCGTGGAGGTGGAGAAGCTCTGCAGGGAGTCCGGGGCGGCCTCGGTGCGCGCCGCCGCCGACGCCGTCGAGCGCGAGCGTCTGTGGGAAGGCCGTCGCGGCGCCTACGCCGCGCTCGCGCGCCTGGCGCCCAACGTGCTCGTCGAGGACGGGGTCGTGCCGCGCGACAAGCTGCCGGACGTCGTGCGCCGCATCCAAGAAATCTCGGCCAAGCACCGGGTGAAGGCCTACCTTCTCTTCCACGCGGGCGACGGCAACATCCACCCGAACATCGCCTACGACGAGCGCGACGCCGCCGAGACCGCGCGCGTCAAGGCCGCGGGACACGAGATGCTGCAGGCCTGCGTCGAGCTCGGCGGCTCGCTGTCCGGCGAACACGGCATCGGCCTCGATAAGCGCGATGCGATGGCGTGGCTATTCACACCTGAAACATTGCGTCTGTTCCATCGCGTGAAGGACGCGGTTGATCCCAACCATCTGGCGAACCCCGATAAATTATTTCCGATTCCCGGCTCCAAGCCCGGCCCCGGCTTCGTGCGGCCGCCGTCCGGCGCGCTGTCCGAGTACGCCGAGCTGCTCGTCAATAAGGTCCGCGCAGCACCCCCAGGCGCGCCGTTTCGCGTGCGCGGCGCCTCGACGCGCTGGAAGGCCGCGACGCCCGACGGCGCCGTCGAGCTTCTGACCCCCGGCCTCGGCCGCATCGCCGATCTTGACAAGCGCAACTACACGCTCACCGTCGAGACCGGCGTCTCGGTACACGCTCTGCACACCGAGCTCGAAAGCCAGGGCGTTTTCGTGCGCTTGCCCAAAGCGGGCGGCACGGTCGGCGGCCTGCTCGCGACGCGGCCGTGGAACGGGCTGCGCGAGGACATTCTCGGCATGCGGGTCCTCCTCTCCAACGGCGACGTCGTCGAACTGGGCGGGAAGGTCGTTAAGAACGTCGCGGGCTACGACCTATCTCGCCTTCTGCTCGGTTCGTGGGGGACCTGCGGCGTGATCCTCGAGGTCACGATGAAGCTCCACGCCCGGCCGGTCGAAGTCCCTTTCGGCCTGCTCGAATCGAAGCCGCCGAAGTTCTCGTCGTGGGCCCGCCAAGTCCGCAAGGCGTTCGACCCCGACTCCCGCTTCAATCCAAGACTCGTCTCCTGAGCGCCGTTCGACTATCCTTGAGGATAGCCGTAGCAATTGGAGATTGACAACTAGAGTTTACCCGGGTAAACTCTAGTTATGAAGAAGAATGAGGTCTTTGCCACGAAGATTCCGGGTGAGCTGAAGCGTCAGATCAGCCTCGTCTGCGAGAGTCTGGGTTTAAGAAAAAACTTCGTGATCGAAGAGGCTATTCGCGAGAAACTCGAGGACCTTATGGACGCCCATGACCTGCGTCAGGCGGTCAAGGAAGCCACAGGTTTCCACTCGTGGAGCTCCGTCAAGAAAGGCCTGAAGTAAGGTGACCTATCGCCTCGAGCTCGAGACCCGCGCGCTCAAAGAGCTGAAGAACCTCCCGCGAGAGCGCCGGGAACTGATCCCGGACGTCCTGGATGATCTCGAACGGAATCCCTGTCCGCCGGGCGCCAAGAAACTGTCCCGTCTCGACGGTTGGCGTGTGAGGAAAGGAGACTATCGCGTCCTATTCACCGTGGACGACGCGGCGCGTCTGGTTCGCGTCTATCGGATCGGACATCGTGGCGAAGTCTATCGCCGTTAAGACTCTTGCCGTCTGCGGGCTGCTGCTTCTTGGCGCGGGTCTCCATGCCGCCGACCGCCCGCCGGAATGGGCCGTGCCCGTGGCGCTCGAAGGAGTGGGCAATCTGCATCGCATCACCCCGTTTCTGTACCGAAGCGAGCAGCCGACCGGAACCGGAATGCGCAGCCTCAAACTGCACGGCATCAAAACCGTGATCAACCTGCGCGCGCTTCATTCCGACCGGGAGAAGCTGAACGGGACGGGGCTCCTCGAGAAGCGCTTGAAGATTCGGACCTGGGATGTCCAGGATAAGCATGTGATCGAAGTGCTCCGGATACTTCGTCATAAGGCCGACGGCCCGTTTTTGATCCACTGCCAGCATGGCGCCGATCGCACCGGCCTGATGAGCGCCATGTATCGGATCGTCGAGCAAGGCTGGACGAAGGAGGCCGCGATCAAGGAAATGACCGGCGGCGGGTACGGCTATCATTCGATGTGGAAGAACATCGTCCGCTACATCGAGACGGTCGACGCCGAGCGCATTCGAGCGGCCGTCGTCGCGAAGCCTGCCGTCGATAAGACGCTATAATAGAAGCATGGCCGAAACCTTAGGGCGTCTGCTCACGGATCTCGGCGAGCGGTCCCTCTACGACGCGGCGAGCCAGTGCTCGCGCTGCGGCTATTGCGAGCAGGCCTGCCCCACCTATGTCGCCACCGGCGATGAGTCCAAGTCGCCGCGCGGGCGCAATCAAATCGTTCGGTTGATGCTCGAAGGCAAGTTGGATGACCCGAAGGCCGCGATGGAAGCGCTGTCCACGTGTTTGACGTGCGGCGCGTGTACAACTGCGTGCTACGCGAAGGTCCCGGTCGTCGATATAGTGCTCGAAGGTCGTCGGATGCTGCGCGGCGAAACGCATTGGTTAATAAAAAAATTTTGCAGGATCATGGTGACGAGTCCTCGACTCTTTGCCGTTCTCTTGAAAACCGGCTTCTTCTTCAAAAAGATCGGCTTATCGGCGTTGGGGCGGCCGGCGCTGCGCGCCGCCGGACTGGCGGTCCTCGCCTCGATGGACGAGCACACGGATGAATCTCCGTTTTGGAATCTCGACGATGTGGTCGCGAAGCGAAATAATCCGGAAAACCCCGCGTACCGGTATTTCGCTGCGTGCGGGCCGCGGTACCTATTTCCGAGGGTTGGAACGGCAACGATGTTTGCTTTGGACGAGTTGAAAGGGAGGGGGGCGTATCTCGGCAACCCGTGCTGCGGCCTTCTGGCGCATAATTACGGGGACCTGTCCGATGCCCGCGAGTTGGCACGGCAAAATATCGTGCATGCGGAGCGCAACGGCAACGAATTTATTGTCGGGGACTGCTCTTCGTGCGTGGCCCATCTGAAGACTTATCCTCAGCTCTTCCTGAAGCCCGAAGACGAGAAATGGCGCATGCGCGCGACCGCTTTCGCGGCGCGCGTGCGTGATGTGATAGAGATATACGGCGAATGCGCCGACAAGCTGCCGGTTAATGTCGCCGAGGGCGTCGAAACCACTTATCACGATTCTTGTCGTGCGATCAACGGCCAAAACATCAAGGAACAACCGAGGCGTGCCGCCAAAAAGGCGGCGGGCGCTTCCTACTGCGAAATGGCGGACGCGGACGCCTGCTGCGGAGGTGCCGGAGCCTTCGGCTTTGTCCATGAGGACCTGTCAGACCAGCTCCTCAAGACGAAAGTGAGCAATGTCGCGGCCGTTCAGGCCGGCCTGGTGCTCACAAGCTCCACATCATGTCTCATCCAGCTTGCCCGCGGATTGAGGAAATACTATCCTGACGCGAAGGTTCTCCACCTCTCCGAATTCGTCGCCGGGGCCCTCGAAAAAAAACATGGGGCGTAGACAAGAACTCGAGCAGCGTCAGTCCCTCCTGGCCCGGTTCGGGCGCATGGTCGCCGCCGAAACGAGCCTCGACGCCCTGCTCACGATCATCGCCGAGGAGGTCCGTAACATCCTCTCCGCCGACCGCTGCTCGGTGTTTCTCGTGGACTTCTACAAGGGCGAGCTGTGGACGAAGATCGCGCTCGGCATGGAGGAGAAGGTCCTGCGCATCCCGATCGGCCAGGGCATCGCCGGCTTCGTCGCGCGCACCGGCTCGGCGGTCAACATCCGCGACGCCTACAAGGACACCCGCTTCGCGCAGGACCTCGACCGCATCACCGGCTACCAGACGCGCACCGTGCTCGCCGTGCCCCTGCGCGGCCGCGACGGCAAGGCGCTCGGCGTTTTCGAAGTCTTGAACAAAAGGCGGGGTTCTTTTACGGAAGAAGACGAGGGGCTGCTGCGCATCCTCGCCACCATGGCCGCCACCTTCATCGAAAACGCGACGCTCTATGACGACCTGCGCCGCTCGCACCTCGAGACCATCTATCGCATGGCGCTCGTGGCCGAATACCGCGACCAGGAGGACACCGGGCGCCATCTGCGCCGCATGAGCCGCTTCTCCGGCATCCTCGCGCAGGGGATGGGCCTCTCCTTCCTCGAGGCCGAGGATATTCGTTACGCGGCACCCCTCCACGACATCGGCAAGGTTGCCATTCCGGACTCGATTCTTCGAAAACCGGCGAAGCTCACCCCGGAAGAATTCGAGGAGATGAAGAAGCACACGATTTACGGCGCGAAGATGCTCGCCAACGCCGAGAGCCGCCTCCTGCGCCTGGCCTCGAAAATCGCCGTCGGCCACCACGAGTGGTTTGACGGAACCGGCTACCCCTATCAACTCAAGGGCGACGCGATCTCGCTCGAAGCGCGCATCGTCACCGTGGCCGACGTCTTCGACGCCCTGTCCTCGAAGCGAGTGTACAAGGGCGAGTGGACCGTGTCGGACGCCGTCAAGTACATCAAAGAACGCGCCGGCACGCAGTTCGACCCCAAGGTGGTCGCCGTGCTCGTCGAGAAGCTGCCCGAGATTCTCGAGGCCCGCGACGAGGAGAACCGGCGCATGGTCGAGGACGCCTCTCTCCAGCAGGACTTCCCGATCCCGCAGGCCACGGCGCCGCCGCCCGCCGTCAAGCCCGCTTAAGGCGTCTTCAGGTGCGCGGCGAGCTCGATGTCGAGCGCGCGCAGGCCCAGCGAGAGATCGAGCAGGAAGTAGGCCACGCCGGACATCAGCGCCAGCACGTCCAGCGCGAAGAGGGCGACCGCTAGATTTCCGACGGACCAGCCCGCCAGGATCTTCAAAAAGAACAGGAAGACCATCAGGCACGACAGGAACAGGCTCGCGCCGAACATGGTGATGCAGCTCTGCAGCCAGTGCGCGCGCTTAACCGTGATGATCAGCTGATCGCGCAGCCGGGAAGCGTTCTTGACGGCGGGGTTGTCGAGCTCGCGGCCGAGCGAGCGGCAGCGGTCGATGGCCCGCCCGAGGCGGCTGGTCGCCGGGCCGAGCAGCAGGCCCACGGCCGTGACGAGCACGGCGGGGGAGATCGCGAACTGCAGCACTCGCGCCAAAGTCTCGGCGTCGGCCTCGGGGAAGCCCATATTGTCCGATCCTACCAAATCTTGCTAAGATGGTCTTAGAACCGCGGGCGTGGTTCAATGGTAGAACGGGTCCTTGCCAAGGATCAGACGAGGGTTCGATTCCCTTCGCCCGCTCCAGATCTGCCCCCCTAAAATGATGAATGTCAACCGACGCATTTTGATCAGCGCCCCGTACGAGTCCGTGCGCGCCTACCTGCGCGACTTGGGCGAAATCGCGCACTACGAGCCCAAGGTGGACTCCATCTCGATCTCTCCCGCCGGCGAATCGGCCGAGGCCTCGGGCCGCTTCTTCGGCATGCCGTGGCACGGCACCTTCAGCTTCGAGTTCGCGCCCGACGGCGGCTACCACGGCGTGATGCTCACCGGCCCGCTTAAGCGCATGGAGTGCCGCGTGGTCCTGCGCCCGGTCAACGGCGGCACCATGCTCGAGCACGATGAAGAATACGATCTGCCGCTCTTCCTAAGACCCCTGCGCCCGCTGGTCCGCCGGTGGCTTATCAAGACCCTCGAGATCGAGCTCGACGTCATCAAGGAGCGCGCCGAGGCCCTCAACCGGCGCCTTCAACTCCAAGTCCTCGACGCTTAACCCGCGACGAGCCGGTAGGCGCGCTCGAACGCGAGCGCGGCCAAAGCCCACGCCGGAAAGAAATCAAGGCGCACGAGCCCTGCGACCGCCCATGTGTGCCCGCGGTACTCCGGCTCCCACGGGGCCTCCCCGACCGCCGCGCGCAGGACCAGCCCAGTCGCTCCTTCGACGGCCATAATCAGCGCCGCGTAAAACACGGCTCGCAGGGGCCACGCCCACGCGCCGAGCAGCGGCAGCAGCAGGCGAAAGCCCGGGTAGAGCAAAGCGTAGATGGGGAACATCCATATGTAGGAATAGCCGAGGAGTCGGCGGTCGCGCTTGCGCGCGGTCAGCGCGGTGAAGACGACTTCGGCGGCAACGCCGACGCACGACAAGAGTAGAGCGCGCTCGAGATGGAGGAGCACTACTGACCGTGGCATTTCTTGAACTTCTTGCCGGAGCCGCAATGGCAGGGGTCGTTGCGGCCGATCTCGGGCCCGGTCTTTACGAAAGTTTCGCCGGGCTTCTGCGCTTCTTCCTTAAAATCGCCCTTCTCGACGCGCTCCTTATTCTTCTCCAGCCAGGCTTGGACGGCCTTCATGTCCTTGATGTCCACTCCGTCCTTCTGCATGTGGACGGCCAGGACGCGCAGCTGCTTGAGAAACGCGGGGTCCTTCCATTTGCGGTAGAAGGCGCCCATCATGCCCTTCATCTTGGGATCGTTGGCGATCTCGGGGGGCATGCCGGGGACCGCGCCTGCGGCGGGCGTCGGTTCTTCGGTCTTGAACGGGTTCTTGAATTTAGGGAGCCAGGACATAGTTGAATGGCGGACCAACGTGGCGGCATTCTACCAAAGCTTTAACGATTGATGGCGTCGAGACGCACCCTCACGATTCGGCCCGGATCGGCGAAGAGGGTCATCGGCCGGCCGAGGGGAATGGCGGCCCGCCCCTTCATCGTGAGGTTCGAGAGCTGCTTCTTCTGCTCCGGATGCTGAATATTCAGGATCAAGCCGTAGACCACCTTGCCGCCGCCGTTTTCATCCGGTCTCATCGTGAATTCAAACTGCACTTTTCTTTTTCCCGCGGAATATTCTCGCCTGATGGTGAGAATGTCGTGCATGAAATCTTTCGGGTCCCCTTTTACTTCGCCCGTGAAGCGCTGAGAGATTCCGGCCGCTTCCACCTCGAGCGTCGCCAGCAGTCCGGCGGACGCCGGCAAGGCCAGAAGAAGGGACGCCAGGGCGAGGATCAATCTCATGGGGCGTCCTTGGCCGACGAGAGCTTCACCGGGCCATCCGGAGTCGTCGTCAGCTCGACTTCTCCATCGGCTGTAACCGTCACCCGGCCCTTGTTTTGCACGGCAATCATCTTGCTGGCCGGCGGGGCGTAGCTGTAGCTCAGCTCATATTCAAGGTCGGTCGCGCCGTTGGCGGCGGCCGTCGCGTTGCCGTTGATCTCGAGCATGCGGTCGACGTCATTCTCCAGCCACTGTGATTGGAACAGGTACTTGCCGGACCCCAAGGACACGGTCGTGCGGCGAATCGTCGGTCCCGTTCCGATGGAAATGACGATGCTTCCGGGCAGGAGCAGTCCATCGGGTGAGGGCGGCGCCGTGGCCGCCGCAGGAACGGCGGCGGCGGCATCGGGGGCGGACGAGGGCTCGATGACAAAGACCGTGTTCACCGTCGAGTCGCCGCAACGGATGCTTTCCACCTTGCCGGTGGCGTCTTCGATCGACACATGGTTGGGCGCGGACATGGTGCTTGGAGTGCTCCACTCAAAGGCGGTGTGGCCTTGAAGGTGGGGTAAGGATTTACCTTCAACATAGGGGAAGGCGTCTTCGGGCTCGCCCATCACCGAGATGAGCTGCTCGCGCGTCATGCCGATTCGCAGCTTGAGGCAATGGCGGTAGTTCTGCGCCGGCTTCTTCGAGCAGGCGGCGGCGAGCAGGAGCACGACGAGGGAGAGGCGTTCGAGGCGCGGCATATGGCGAATAGGAAAAAATGGCGGAAGGGGAGGGATTCGAACCCTCGAAGGGCTTGCGCCCTTGGCAGTTTTCGAGACTGCTACCTTCAACCGCTCGGTCACCCTTCCGTGAACAAACGAAATCAAAAATTGTTTAGCAGTTGATGAAACATTTTAGCATACCCTTCGGGGCCGGGCACGAGCGACGTCGAAAATCAGAAGGAGTACGTATGAACGTTTGTGCGGCAGACTGTTGGTTTCAACGGTTCTTCTATAGGCGCAGAATTAGAGCGTAGTGCCAACGTAGTGGTTGAGGTCGTGCGAATCCGGTTTCGCACGAAGTGATCGCAGGACGAGCGCCGCTTGTTGACGCGCGTGGAATCCACCTTCGACTACCAACCGCAACCGCTCGTCAGCGAGTACATGAAAGTCTTGTGAGAGGAGGAGCCCAGTGAAACTTACCATCATCAGCGGCGTCGTCATCGACTGCGCTTCGATCAACGGCCTGCAGGAGGCCGTCAAGGACCATGTAGCCAAGATCGATCAGCGTCTAGAGAAGCTCGACAAGGAACAGAAGCATCTTCGTCGCCAGTGCCGCGGTCTCATGACCGCCCTTAATGGCCGAGCGCCGAAGAAGTCCGCTTCAACGACGCCGGCGACGGCGTGATCTTCTCGGTTGTTTAAATAACAACGTGTTGTTTGTACGATTAGACCAATGAAACGCGCAGTGGAGCCGCCACTCTATCGATTCTGTGACATAAACACGGTTGTTTTTATTTCATAGTACGCCATAAAGATTATGTTCTTTATGGCTAATATAATACGAAATGGTATAATAGCACGGTGTTTGATAGAAAAATAGAAGACGACCTCTTGGATTGGAAGCGGCGGCCCGACCGCAAGCCGCTCGTGTTGCGCGGCGCCAGGCAGACGGGAAAGACGACTCTGGTCCGAAAATTCGCGGCAGGGTTCGAGACCTTCGTGGAGATCAATCTCGAAAAGGACCAAGTCAGGAGGATATTCTCGGAGGTCAAAGATATAAAGGGTATCGTCCAAAGCATCGAGGGGATTTCCAACAAGCGAGTCATCCCGGGCAAGACCCTCCTCTTCATCGACGAGATCCAGAACTCCGTCTCCGCCATCAAGCTGCTGCGCTTTTTCCACGAAGAGATGCCCCAGCTTCATGTCATCTCCGCCGGTTCGCTTCTCGAAGTGCGGATGAAGACCGAAGGCTGGTCGTTCCCGGTCGGTCGCGTGGAGTTCCTCTACCTCTATCCGGCATCGTTCGACGAATTCATCCGCGCGCGGGGCGAAGGCGTCCTGCTGGAAGAGTTGATGGCGATGCGGGTGGGACGCGAGACGCCGCCGCCGGTCCACGACAGGTTGACCGAACTCATTTTGGACTATATGATCGTCGGAGGGATGCCCGAGGCCGTGGCCCAATACGCCGCCTCCGGCAGCTTCGCGTCCGCGAGGAACTGCCACGAAGCCCTTTGGTCTTCCTTCAAGGAGGACTTCGCGAAGTATTCGAGAGGGGCCGAGGCCGAACACTTGAAGTCCGTCTGGGACCAAGTTCCCTTCGAAGCGGGCAGCCGGATCAACTATGCGCGCTTGGCCGGAGAGCAGAGAGGCTCTCGTGAGGTGTCCAAGGCGTTCGACATACTACACGAGGCGATGCTGGTCGAGAGGATATTCCCGACGACGCGGACCGCGCCGCCTCTGGTGAAGAAACCCAAGAGCGCCCCGAAATCGCAATTTCTGGATATAGGCTTGTGCACTCATGCCCTTCGTTTGACGCGGGACCAACTCCGCGAAAGGGTTGTTTCATCGGGATTCAGCGGAGGCCTCGCGGAGGCGCTCGCCGGACAGGAATTGCTCGCCGCCAGCTCCCGTCGCAGGGGGCCGCTATTCTTCTGGGTTCGCGATGAGAAGAACGCTAATGCGGAACTGGATTTCCTCATTCAGGCCGGCGATCGCATTCTGCCGGTCGAGGTGAAGTCGGGCAGTCACGGATCGCTCAAGTCGCTCCATCAGTTCTTGAGCAGAAGCGGCACGGACATCGGGATCAGGATTTACAACGGGCCGTTGACGCTTGAGCGCCACTCCGTCAACCTGTCCGATGGCACCGGAATCTCCTACCGGCTTCTGTCCGTTCCCTTTTACCTCGCCTTCAAATTGCTCGATCTCTGCGCGGCGCTTTGAGCCGGAATCCAGCGTAGCGCCTGCGTAGTGTTTGGGGGTCCAAACGGCACTACGGGGCAGGACGAGCCAGGAAGTCTCTCGACGAGAAAACGAGCGGCGGGGTTTTCCGGAGGGGCCGAAATCCGTTTTCGAGACTGCTACCTTCAACCGCTCGGTCACCCTTCCGTGAATGAAATCTGTTGGCGATTGATTCGACATTTTAGCATACCCTTGCCGATGGAGTCAGCGAGGCGCGAGTCATTCAACGGAGTGAGGCTGCCGCTCTCGTCAAGCTCTCCCCTTGACAGGAATTGCTTGCAGGGCTAAAGTTAGCGAACTTTCATTTATGAACAAGGTGCTGAAGATTCTCGGCTGGCTGGCTGCCGGCGCGGCCGAGGCGTTGAAGGAGATAAAAAAGTGAAAAAAGTCATGGTCCCCCAGGCCCTTTGCGGCGCCGTGATCGGACTTCTCGCGGGCTGCATCCTGGCGGCGGTGTCAGCACCCTCCTTCTCGCACATTCCCATGACATGGACGCAGGTCCAGGCCTTGGAGCGCTTTACCCGGCTGGGCGCTTTGCTCGCGGGCGTGGGCCGTTGGGGCGCGCCGTTGGCGCTGGCGGCGCTGTCGTGCTCGTGGGTGCTCATGGCGCGCGGCCTCAATAAACATCTGCCGCCTTTCCCGTTCCGCGGGCCGCGGCCCGGCTTGGCGTGGACGGTCGTGCTGCTCTCAGCGTGCGCCTTGGCGACAGCCGTCTGGAGCTGGCAGGAATCCGGCATGATCCATTTTGGGTCCATGAATGAGCCTTCGGACGCCGGCCGCCGGCTCGCCGTTCTCTTCTCCGCCGCCTGCTCGGCGCTTGCCTGGCTGATCCTGGCGCCTTCGGGCTGGGCCAGCGACCTTTCGTCTTGGCGCAAGCCCGCGGCGGCTTTCGGCCCCGGTTGGGGTGGTACGGCGGCCCTTGGCGCCGTTTTCGGCGGCGCGCTTTGTCTGGGCTCGGGGGCCGTCGATCGGCTGTTCGGGTTTCTGTTCAGTCTCAACGTCGAAGTCTGGAATCAGAGCGTGGAGGTGAACTTCGCCGCGTTCCTGACCAACATCGTCATCCTGATCGTGCTCGGTGCCGTCGCTTTTGCCTTAGCCGGGGGCTTGGCCGCGGTTCTCGCTCCCGACGAGGCGTCCGTCGCCGAGCGCGCAAGCCGCGCGCGTTCCGTTCTGGCGCTGCTCCTCCTCGCCGCCGCGGCCGTCGTCGTTCTGCATCGAAGAGCCGTCAGCCTCCATCAATGGCGGGCCGGCGGCCTGGCCGAGGCCGCAGAATTGCCCGACCGCGTCCCGGCCGTCATGACTATGGTGACTATGGGCTTCGAAAAGGTTCCCCTGGTCAGCGCGAAGGACTGGCCGCTCGCGGCGCTGTGCGCGGGGTGGGTGACCTCGGGCAAGGTGGCGGCCACCGCCGCCAACGCGGACGCGCTGCGAACATTTTTGGAGGGGTCGGGGAAAACGAGCCGCTTCCGCGGCGAAGCCCTCGACGCCTTGCCGACCATCGACGCCGTGCTCTGGGAGCCGGCCCGCTCGTTTTCCACGCAGAGGGACCTCACCGGCGGCTCGAACATCATGTCTTTTCTCGGCATCATGATGGAGCGCGGCTGGCTGGCCAACAGCGCCCCGATCACGCCGGAGAATCTCGCGCGTCTTACGGAATTGTCGGATGAGGCGAAGTACCGGCTTCCTCAGCGCCAGGCGATGAATTTGGCGAAGGCTTGGCTCCGCTTCGGCGATCTCGAGCGCGCGCGCCGCTGGCAGAAGGCTTCCGAGAAGCCTTCTGAGCTCGTTATTCCCGCTCAGGCGCCTCTGGCCGACGGCCGCGTCCGGGGACGCTTTTCCATAAAAGGAAAAAATCCGGCCGGCGCGCGCGTCGGCCTTTTTCGCGTCAACGACTTGGAGAAGTCCGTCGGCGCCGTCAGTCCTGGGCGCGGCGCGCTCGTCCGCTTGGTCGGTTCCAAGATGATTGGAGCCGACGGTGCCTTCGAATTCTCACATGTGGCGCAAGGCCGCTACGCGTTGTCAGTGCTCGTTCCAAAGGAGGCCCTCGCTTCCACCAGGGGGGTGAGCGCCTCGCTCCATCCCGGCATCCTCACAGTGGACCGCGCCCATCCGCGTTTGGAGCTGGGCACGATCAATCTCGCAGCTCGATCATTAGAGAGGAGAAAATGACTGAACAGAACGATGCAGCCCGGCCCGAGCTGCCTTATTTTTCCGTTTCGACCACCAAGCTGCTGGTGATGACGCTCTGCACATTCGGTCTTTACGAGCTGTATTGGTTCTATAAAAACTGGAGCCTGATCAAGAAACGCGACTCGCTGACGATCCGGCCGTTTTGGCGGGCCGCCTTCGCCGTGTTCTTCTGTCACGGCTGCTTCAAGGATGTTCGCGACGGCGCGGAAAAGCGCGGCCTGCCGAATAACTTCAACGCCGACGGCATGGCGGCCGGCTGGATCTTGACCACGATCTTATGGAGGCTGCCCGATCCCTACTGGCTCGTGACCCACTGCGCGGTGCTCTTTCTTCTTCCGGTGCAGGCCGCGGCCAACGAGATCAACCGCAAGGATTTCCCCGACCACGAGATTAATTCCCGCTTCACCGCCATGAATATATTCGGCGTCGTCGTCGGGGGTCTATTGTTGATCTTGGGCGTGGTGGGCACCTTCATGCCCGACGCCGCCCTGCCTAAATAGGCCGAGACGGCGGCTCACGATTATCGCAGCCTGACGGGGTCTCCCTCGCGCGCGCTGGGCGGCATCAGCTGGGGGGATTGGCTTCGGTTGTGCAGGCGGGCCGCGTCCTCGACCTTCGGCGCCAGATAGTCGTAAAGGCCCTGCACGGTGACCGCGCCGTCCTTGGCGGCGGCGCCGTTCAAGCCCTTGAGAAGATAGTAGGTGAAGGCCCCGTGGCCTTGTTCTTCGATCGTCCCCGAGGTCTGGTCTCCTCTAGAGGCGCCCAAGGAGACGACCTTGCCCGGTGCTAGGTCGAGGTCGATCTTGCTGACCAGCGGCCGCGTCCCCTTGGCCAGCACCGAGCGGCCGCCCGCGCCGGAGAAGCAGGCGTCCAGCGCCACGATGACGCGCTTGGCCTTGAGCTTCTCGAGCTTCTCGTAGAGCTGCTTGACCGGATAAGCGGTGTCTTCCAGCGCCTCGGGGTCGCCATCGATTGGCACCAGGTAGGCCTGGCTCGACTCGGGGTCCGGCGCGCCGTGGCCGGAGTAGTAGAAGAAAACGGTCGATCGCTCATTCACGCGGTTGGGAAGCCAGGTATTTATGGTCTTAGACAACCCCGCCCGTGTGGCCGAGTGGTCGCTGAGCAGCATGATGTTGCGCTGAGGATAGCCCATGGCCCGCAGGTGCGCGCGCACGGTGAGCGCGTCGCGGTCGGCGAACTCGGCGGCGGGAAGGTTGGGATATTTTTCGACGCCGATCACGACGGCGAAATTATCGGCATTCTCGGATATCTCGTAGGCCGGCTTGTCGACGTCGGAGCTGTAAGACGGCTGAGGCGCGGCCTCCGGGGTCTTCGGCTGGCTGTCGAGCTTCTTATTGATCTCGGCCAAGGCCTTCTTGAAGTCGTCGATTTCCGAGGACGTCGCGGCCGGCTTTGCCGGGGCCGGCTCGGGAAGCCGGGCGGCGACGGGCGCAGGTGCTACGGGGCGAACGGCGACCGGTGCGGGCGCGGGAGCGACGGGACGCGGGGCGGGCTGCGGCGCGGGAACGGAGTAATCCGTGAACTTGTGCCCCATTCCCGAGCAGGGAGAAGCCGTTGCGACGCCGAAGTCTTCGCCGAGCCCCGGGTCGCCGTTGACCTGTGCGGCGACGTCGTTCGCCGTCAGGCCGGAAAAATCCGACGGCTTGTCTTTCTGAGTGTTGCCGAAAACGCAGTTGCGCCCATAGACGATGGACGATTTGGCGTCCTGGCTCATGCCGCCGGCTCCGCCGCCCCAGCCCAATTGATTGAAGGCGATGACGTTGCCCCCGACGCTGACGGACTTGCTTTCCTCGAACTTGAGGCCGGCATTCTCATTATGCGTCACCGTGTTGGCGGCCAGTTCGATGCCGGCGACCGAGGACAGCTCGACGCCGCCGGAGTTGCCCTCGATGAGGTTGCCGCGCACGATGGAGTCGGTGACCCCGTTGAACGACACGCCGATCCAGGTGCATTTGTGGATATGGTTGCCGAGGATCTTCAGATGGCTTGAGGCGCGGGCCACGACGCCTCCGGTGCCCGAGCCGTTCAAGTCGCATCCTTCGACGGTGACGTCATCGGAGGCGTTGATGCTGACGACGGGGTTGTCGCAGCCGGGCGAGGTGTGCACGCCGTGCAGGTTCTTAAGGAAGACGCGCTTGACGCCGGTCAGCGCGATGACATCGGCGCCGCCGTCATCGGTCGCCAACGTGACCGCGCCCTCGCCGATCAAACTTAGGTCGTTCTTGTCCTTGATCGTAATGTGCTCGGGGTAGGTGCCGGCGGCGAGCAGAATCCGGTCTCCGGACGAGGCGGCGTCGATGGCGGCCTGGACGGTGGCGAAGTCGCCGGCGCCGTCGGGCTTGAGATGGATGTCCTTGGCCGGCGCCGAACACGGCGCCGCGATCGCGGCGGACAGAGCGGCGACGCGCAGGGCCTTCATGGAGGAAGTGTAGTCCGTCGCCGGGCGCCTGTCAATGTCGGCCGGAATCCCGCTTCGCGGCTATACGCCGCCCGCTTCGACCAAGCTCGACACTTCCTCGCGATTGTCGCCGTCGATCCATACCGTCAGGCGGAAGATTCCGTAGAGGCCGGCGGCCACCAATACCGGCAGGTACATGGAGGACGGATTGTCACGGGCGTACACGCAGGAGATGAACACGGGGAGGCCGCCCAATCCACCCAGAAGCAGACGAGCAAAAGGCCGCAGCTTGAACTTGCCCCGGAGGATGACTCCGCCGGCCGCGTTCGTTCCGACCTTCTGAGGCGAAAGCGAAATATCATACCCCCAGGTTCGCCCGCGACGCACCTCGATGTTCCGTGTATTCAGCTTTACCGTTTCGCCGAAACCGGAGAACCGGACGCGCAGCTTGTCCGCCAGTGAGGCGAGGACCTCCTTTTTCCAGGCGTCAAAATCGCCCTTGCCGTCCCAGGCTATTTCGAGCCGTAATTCCATGGCCGGTTGATAGTCCCGCTCAATAGGAAATGTAGGGCACGCCCCGCGTGTCGCTGTGGACGCAGTCCACGATGACGGTGCCGGAACTGGGCCCGCTTGAGACGAAGGCCCAGCCGCCGGAATCGGGAAGCCTCGCGGCCTCGTACGCCGCGGAGTCGATGTTGCGCATCCCCGTCACCTCGCCGTGCGGTCGGGTGAAGGCGGCGGGGAACCGTTCGATGTACTTCGGCACCAGCGCGTCCAAATCCCGCGGTATTGCGCCATCATGGTCCCCGATATAGATGTTGAGCGCGCTGCGAATCGTACTTACTGTTCCCCGGGTAGCCCCTTCCTTGGCATAAACAGGGAATACCGCGTACTTCTGCGCGTTCTCATAGCCCAGCCATGCCGTCAGGGCGAGTGCCGCGCCGACGACGACGCGGGCGCGCAGAGGCACTGTTTCCTCCGGACGCCAGCCCTCCCGAATTTTTTTGAAGCCGAGCATGAGCGTGGAAACGATAAGCCAGGCGACGAAGCCCGGGACGAACGCGACTAAGGCGAGGAGGAGAGCGTAGGCCCAGGCCGCTTCGAACAACTGTTGCCGCAAAACGCTGGCGAAGCAGGAAAGAACGGCGGCCGCGGCCAGGTTTCGCACGGCATAACGGGGCGACAGAGCCTCGCTCGCCAGGCGAACGAGCGATTCGGCGCCGGACCTCTCGGGGTCTTCGTGTTCGCCCATGAGAAGCGACTGTATCAAAATGGGGGCGAATGCCGCGATTGACAATTTTATATATTTATGTCATACTATAAGACATGAAGTATGATATTGAACTGAGGCAGGACGGCACGGGCGCGCTGTGGCTTAAGACAGCGCCTAAGCCGCCGCGCCGCGTCGTGACCGTGGCGGAAGTCAGTCGGCGCCTGTGCCGGACCCGGCGGCACGTCTACCGCCTTTTGAAGGCGGGGCTCTTAGGACCGCCCGAGCGGCTGCTCGGGACATGGCTCTTGGACCAGGCGGCCGTCGAGGGTCTGGCGCGAGCGCCGTTGACGGCGCAGCCGCTACCGGGGCGCCTGAGGCCGCTGTTCCCGGAATACGAGACGAAAGCGCTCAACGCGGGCAAGGACGGCGTGCTGATCATCTCGCGGGTGCTGGAGGGCGGCGGACGCGAGGACTTGCGGTGGCTGCTGAAACGATATCCTCATCGGGAGATCCGGCGAGTCATCGAGGAAGAAGGAAGCCGCCTTCTGTCGGCGCGGTCGCGAAGGCTGTGGTCTCTGGTCTTCAAGGCGACCCCCCGGCCGCTCGCGCCCTGGCGCGAGACTGACCCCTGGCGAGGGGGCTCAGCTTGAAATGGCATGAAGAAGTGCTCGATGCGGCGGGCCATGCGGCCGCCGCGCGCTTGGCCGCGGCGACGAAAGATTTTTATCTTGCGGGAGGCACCGCTTTGGCCTTGCGGCTGGGCCATCGCGTCTCGCTGGATTTAGATCTTTTCTCGGCGAAGAACGCGCTCGGCACGGAGCAACGGCGGACTGTGTTGGAGGCGCTGAAAGTCTCGGGACCGCTCAAGATCAAAGAAGAGAAGGATGGGACGTGCCACCTTGACCTCGATGGCACGATGGTGAGCCTGTTCCACTACGCTTATCCGATGCTGGGTCGTTCCCAGTCCTGGCGCGGCTTGGACTTGGCCTCGCTCGAGGACATCGCGGCGATGAAGCTCAGCGCCGTCTTGGGCCGCGGCTCGAAAAGGGACTTCATCGACCTCTACGCGCTTTGCCGGCGGCTGGGCTTGGACCGCGTCATGACCACGGCCGGGCGAAAGTTTCCGCAGCATGCCGACTTTCCCTTGCAGGCGGCCAAGGCGCTCCTGTATTTCGAAGACGCCGAGAAGGAACCGTTGCCGAAGATGCTTGGCCCCGCCGCTTGGGAGGACATGAAGTCCTATTTCGAAGGAGCGATCCCCGAATATGTGAAGGATCACTTGAAGCGGTGACCGCGCCCTTATCTCGCCAAAGTCTCGATTAGGCGGGTGAAGTGGCCCTTTCTCACCGGCCCCGAGCCCATGATGTCGTCCACCCCGGCGATGACCTCCTGCACGTCGAATCCCTCGACGCCCAAATCCTTGTAGCCGCGGAAGTAGACGTCCTTGAACCCGAGGATGTGGCCGAACTCGTGCGCGAGATCGTGAGGCTTGAGCTCGTTCGTGCCGATGACGATGCAGTGGGCGCCGGTGACGTAAGTGATCGTCGCCCCGGTCGTGAGGACCGCGGATCCCGGGGGAAAGAGGGCGAGGTGTTTTGGGATATCGATCGGGTCGCCGGTCTTCGGCGGCGGCGTCGAGCTTCCCTGGTAGAGACGGGCAGTCGAGATGCGCGTAATGGAGACAGCCACGCGGTAATCGTCTTCACCATCGGTCATGTGCCAAGACGACTCGACGGCTGACCGAAAGGATTGAAGGAACTTCTCGTCTTCGATATCGGTGACGAAGGGGATGCGGACGATCCAGCTGTGCGGCGTGGGGCGCTCGACGCGGATAAACGCCGGGGGGGATATCTCGTCGGTGGCGTCGTGGATGTCGCGGGAGAGAGCTTCCTCGCGGCTTTGCAGCGCCCGGCGAGAGGCGGCGTCGCCGGGCGCTTCGAGCGCGTCGCGGACCGCCTGCCGCTCGACGACGGCGTTCTCAAGGATGGTCTGGCGGTCATAGAAGGCCCTGTTCGCGGCGATGTTGTTCTGCCAGAGGCGGTTGTACTGGATGTGATTGTCGATCATGATCTTGCCCACGGGGAGAGGGGAGTAGTCGGTCACGAGTTTCGCGTACAGCGCCCGTCTGTCGGGAGTCGGGGCTGTTCGGGCCCGCGCGAGGCCCGCCTCGAGGGCGTCGAGTTTTTCCGCCTCGCGCCCGATCATGGCCCGCGTCCAGGGCCAGGTATAGGCTCGGATCTCGGCCCGGGGGAGTTTGGCGGACGGCGCGGCGTCGGGGAGGAGCTTCGGCAGAAGCTGGTAGCCGTGGGCGACCGGCGCCGGCTCGGGGGGGATGAGGTCGGGCGCTTCTTTCTTCAATAGGTCGGTGAAGGACGCGTAGAACCGGTCGAGCCGCGCCGTGTAGGACTTATAGGACGCCTCGACCTCGTCGCCGCGCGCCACCCAGGGCTCGGGCGCGGGAGCCGCCGACGCGGCCGGGGGGATGAGGAAGGCCCCGAGCAGTAAAATCCGGCGTACCATGGTGGAGATGGCCTTCAAGCCGCGATTTTAGCACAGCCGAGGACAAGGGCGGGCGAGAAGAGCTACAGTCGTCGCCATGCCCTTCGGAATGCCCAGCTTCTCCTATGCCAACATCATCGGCAATCTGCTTTTTTCCGCCATCGGCTATGTCGCCTACTCGTACGGCAAGAAGATGGACAACACGCGGATTATGATCCAGGGCGGCGTTCTGTTGAGCTATTCGTACGTCGTGTCGGACACCGTCTGGATGTACGTCATCGGAACCGGCCTGACCGCCTGGGTCTGGTTCACCCGGAACGACGCCTAGCGCGACGACATGGACCTGCGCGTCGTGCTCGTCGAGCCGGAGAATCCGCTGAATGTGGGCTTTGTCGCCCGCGCCATGCGCGCCTTCGGCGTCACGGACTTGGTCGTGGCCGCTTCCCAGTGGAAGGTCCTGCCCGCCGAAGCCCGCGTCACCGGCTCCTGCGCCGCGGAAATTCTTGATAGCGTGCGCTTCGAGAAGGACCTCGCCGGCGCGCTGCGCGGCTGCGAAACGGCGATCGCGTTCAGCCGCCGTCCGACGGCCCTGCGTCAGAGCGAGTTCACCTTGCCCGCCGTGCCCGCGGCGTTGAACCGGACAGGCCGCACGGCGCTCGTTTTCGGGCGCGAGTCCGCGGGGCTTACGCGCGCGGAGTCGGCGCTGTGCCCGCATTTGGCGCGGATTCCCTGCCAAAACGGGGTGAGCCTCAATTTGGGGCAGGCGGCGGCGGTGGCTTTGTTTGCGTTGACAACGACAACGAATGGAGAACGCTCCGAAAAGGCCCCAACGGCCTCGTTGGACCGCATGATGGCACTTTGGGATTATGTTCAGCCCAAGCTCGCGGCTTCGCCGCGGTTTACGGAAGCCAGGCAGCGACGCATACGGCAATTAATCTATCGATTGAATCTTAACGACACCGATTTCAACCAACTGTTCGCCGTGATGAAGGCGCTCGCGAGCGGCCGCCCCTAAGCCGCGGCGTCTTTATCTACGCCCGTCATCTCTTTGATGAGGGCGAGTATGCGCGTGAAGTCCGGCGGCTTGATGAGCAGACGCACGCGCGGGTCGTTGGGAGGCAGAAGCTTCTGGGCCCGCTCCGGGTCCATGCCGGTCACCACGATAATCGGCGTCTCGGCGATCGCCTTCTCCAGGCGCAGCGCGCGGATCATGTCGGTGCCCTTGCCGAAGGACGGCATCTGGATATCGGTGATGATGAAGAACGGGCGCAGGTCGCGCGCCTTCATGAGCGCGTCGAGCGCGTTTGCGGCCGTCGAGATTTCCCAGGCGGGGCCCGCGAGGGCGTCCGACATGAGATCGAGGATGATGGCTTCGTCATCGACGATTAACAGCCGACGCTTGTTGGCCACGGCGTAATAATACCTAACTTCCCGGCTTCGAGGCGGCCAGGGTCAAGGTCGTGACATGCCCGCGTCCCCCGGCCGTGACGGCGGTGTCGAGCTTTCCGCCCCAGCGCTCGACGAGCTCGCGGGCCAAAGCGAAGGCCAGGCTTTCGAGGGCACGCGCTCGCTCGGGGCCGCCCGGGTCCGCGTCCTGTACGGAGATGATGAGCCCGCCATCTTTGGACGGGCCCGCGACGGCCACGATGACGGTGCCGCGGGGGGCGCGGGTGATCGCGCTGCCGTAGAGCTCGTCGAGGACGGACTCGAAGCCGCCGAGCGGAACGAGCGCCGCGGGGAGGTCTTTGTCGAAGCGCCGCAGGATAGTGAGGCGGCGCCTTTTCGCCTCGGCGTCCCATTGATCGAGGCAGCGGTCTACTCTGACTTGTATGAGCTTGCCCGGTTCGAGCCCCGCCGGCAGGCCGTTGGAGATCTCGGCGGCCAGGCGCAAGGTCCGGGTCAGGGCCATGCCCTGGCGGGCGACCAAGGACACCGCCTCGGGATCCATGGCGGGAGATTCGATGACGGCGCGCAGCCCTTCCTCGAAGCGCGCGGCGGCGACCGCGATGGCGGGGGCGACCGCGTAGCCGCGATTCGCGGGCTCGTCGGCCGAGCGGCGCTGCGCGCGCCGAAGGTCGGCGTTGGTGCGGCGGCCCTTGCGGGTCAGCTCGACGAGCAGCTTGGCGGCGGTTTCCTGGGACTCGACGAGCTCGATCTCGAGTTCCTCGAGCCGCTTCGTCGCCTCGCGCCCGGCCGGCTTGGAGCCTTTGCCGCGGCGGCGCAAGGAGAGGAGGGCCGCTTTCCAGCGCCGGCGCTCGCGCGAGAGCTGGAGCAGCAGGTTGACGATGGTGTCGCGGCTTTCGTTCAGCTCCAATTCAAACTCGGCGAGCTGGGGGCCGGCGGCGCGCATGGCGCGCTGGAACTCGGCGCGCAGCTCCGAGTTTTTCGAGAGGCTGCGGGCGAACAGGGCGGCGAGCTTCTTGGCGGTGTCGCGGCGCATCTTGTCGCGGCCCCGGTCGCTTCCCTTGCCGGCTTCTCCGGCGGCCGGAGCGGGCGCGCGGACGCGGACCTCGGCCTCCCGCAAGGCCAAGTCGATTCGCCGAAACAGATCGTCGCTGAGCGCCATGTGGTGGAGAGTCTACTTGAAGCGGGGCTGGACACGAAAGGCCTCTGGTTTTATATCATCCCCGTCATGTCCGACGCTTTCTACTGGCTCTATGTTCGCATCATCGTTGCCGCCGTCGCGTTCGTTCTGCTGATCAGCGCCGGCATTTATGGAATCACGCGCCGGACAGATTTAGTGCGGCAGTATTTCCTGGCGCACGCCGTCGCGCTCACGCTCGGCGCCTTGGTCGATGTGGCGCTGGTGAAATGGGTGATTCCGCGCGGCGGGCTCGCGCCGGCCTACATGAACGCCATTTTCCTGGCCCCGATCGTGTTCTTCGTGAGCTTCTCGATCTACCTCTGCCATCGCGGCACGGTCATGCATCTTGCGGATGTTCTGCTTCCGATCGGACCGATCGTCGCCTGGGGCTGCCTGGTCGTGTTCGGCTGGCAGCGCGGCATGGGCGATTACGACGTGCTCGGCGCCTGGTTCGTCTCGGCGGGCTGCGGCGGCGTGGACCTGTCGGCGGCCTTCGGCCCCGAGTCTTTTACGCGGCGGCCGCTCGCGGTCAAGCTCTCCGGCTACTTCCTGATGCTCATGGCCGTCTACCTCGTCCTGCCCTGGGCGACGAACTAAGCAGGGCTTTCAACTCGGTGATCTTGGCCTTCGCGCGGGCGTGCTCCGAGCGGTCACGGTCGTTGCCGCGGATGCGCACCCACAGCGCGAGGGCCTCCCGGTTCTCGCCGCGCGACTGGCGCAGATTGGCCAGGATGGCCTTCATCGTGGTCGGTGTTTCAGGAAGGTCGAAGCTCGACTCGAGCAAAGCGATCATGCGATTCGTGTCGCCCTGCTTCTTGTAGGCGAGTGCCGCGAGATACAGCGCGTACAGCGGCTGTTCCGGGTAGCGGCGCATGCCGTCGTTGAGCAGGTCTGCGGCTTCATCGGTCCGCTCGACGCCGTGAAACCAGGCGAGAATGCCGGCGGAGAACAGGACGGCCCGGTGAAAGGACGGGTCGAGGCGCGCGACTCGCATGCCCAGCGGCCCAAGATGCTCGTACGAATGTCCGGGCCGGTCGGGGTACTCGGGCAGGCTTCCCGCCGCGTACTGCAGGAGCTGGATCCAGGCGAGGTCCGCCGCCGGAGCGCGGAAACCCGCCGCGGCGAGCGCCGTATCCTGGAAGGCGAGCGGACCGGACTTGAGCTCGGCCATAAGCGGGAAGCGCGGCCGGGGCGCGCGCGAGCCGGCGAAGATCGCGAGGGCGAGGCCTGCGGCCGCGACGACGAGCCAGCGATGCCTCATCAGGCCTCGACCCTTCGGGCTCGGCACAGATGCGGTAGCGGAAATCCTTGTAGCATCTAGAACTCTTTCTGCTCGAAGAGCTGGACCGAGAGGGCCAGGCAGGCCCCGGTGTAGGCGAACGCGTAGAGCGCGGCCCAGAGGAGCCAGTCCCCACCGGGCGAGGGCTGGTGCCACATGTCGCGGTAGTTGAAGCGGGCGAAGTCCGGGGCGGCGTGCGAGAACGCGATGATCGCGGTTTTCAATATGGAGCTGCCCGAGCGGTCAGCGAGGAAGCGCATCTCCGATGAGAAGTGGCCCAGCATCCAAAAAAACACCGCGAACGACATCGCCGCCGCCTCGGAGGTCAGCGCGAGCGACAGGAGCAAAGACAGCGCCCCCATCACGGCGGTTTTCCCGAGCATGCAGGCCAGGGCGGCGAGGTAGCGGACCGGCTCCACCGAGCCGTACAGGCTCAGCAAAGCCAGGTGCATCACGGCCATGCCGGCCATGCCCAGCGCCACGGCGGCGACGGTGCCGAGAAAGCGGCCGAGCAGGTAGTCCGCGCGGCGCACGGGGTGAGTCAGGATGAGGTAGATCGCGCGCGACTCGATTTCCTGCAGGATCAGGTTCACGGTCAGAAACACGACCGAGACGAGGGAAATGGCTTCGATCGCCGCCAAGCCCAGATCGAGCATGAGGCGCGAGCGTTCGTCCTGGCCGAGCGCGGAGACGATGAGCGCGCCCCCGAGCAAGACTAGGCCGAAGAGCGCCGAAGACAACCAAGCCTTATGACGAACATGCTCTTTGAATGTGTACGCGAAGACGGCCGATAGGGTCTGCATGTCACTCCATCCGGATCGGACCGACGCCGTCGGTCCGCGTGACGGCGGCCGAAAACGCGGTCTCGAGGGCGTCGGCCTTGCCGCGCCACTCGCTCTGTTTCATGACCTTCACCAAGCGTCCGCCGCTGAGGATCCCGATGCGGTCGCAGACGCGTTCGACCTCCGAGATGTCGTGGGAGGAGAAGAGTATAGTCTTGCCTTTGGCTTTCAGCCAAAGGATCAGAACGCGAACCTCCTTGATCGCGAGCGGATCGAGCCCGGTCACGGGTTCATCGAGGATCACGAGTTCGGGGTCGTGAACGAGAGCCTGGGCGAGGCTCGCGCGCTGCAGCATGCCTTTCGAGTACTCGGACAGACGCTTATCCATGGCCTTGTCGAGCCCGACTTTCGCGAGCATCTCCGTGACCCGGCGTTCGAGTTGCGGGGTGGGAATACCCGAGAGTGCTGCGAACAGGCGCAGACTTTCCCGGCCCGTGAGGGTCTTGTTGAGATACGCCGCCTCGGGCGCGTAGCCGACGCGGGCCAGAACCTCGATGTCCGGGGCGCGGCGCCCGAGAGTCTCGACCTCGCCCTTGGTGGGGAGGTGGAGGCCCATCAGGAGCTTGATCGCCGTCGTCTTGCCGGAGCCGTTGAGGCCGAGCAGGCCGAACACCTCTCCTTTTTCGATCTTGAGGTCGAGGTTTGCTAGGCCCGTCGTTTCGCTCACGCGCCCGAGGTGCGAGCGGCGGTAGATTTTCGAGACATTGAGAAAGCGGATGGCGTTCACTCGGTCACCTCTGAAAAGATTGCCAAAATCCGTAGGCTCCGACCATGGCCAGGGCCGTGGCGGTCAGGCGCGCGCGCCGCGCGAACAATTCGGCGACGCGAGATTCGCAAACGCAGGCAAGCCGCCTATGCTCGGCGCGCACGCCGAATCCGGCGGCGAGCAGCAGTGCCGTGCCGGCGGCCAAAGCGCCGATGAGGGCCGACGGGAACGCGAGCGCATAGTGGGGAAGCAGGGGCGAGGCCGCGGCGCACCAGGCGCAGGCGAGGCTTCCGGCGGCGGCGGCGCTCAGGGCCAGCGCGGTCCTCGGGCGGCCGACGACGAGCGAGGCGACGAAAGTCGCGGCCCAAATCAACCAGGGCGGCGGCGTGAAGAAAAGTCCGGTGATGAATCCGCCCGCGGCCGACGCGAGCAGTATCGAGAGGGCCGCTCGCCCCGGAGGGGCGGCTCCCAAACATAGGGCGATCGCGAGCAAAGCCGGAAAACCGGCGGCCATGCCGAGTGCTGCTTGCGCCCCGGCCGCGGAAGCTTCGAGCGTCATCGCCAAGCCGGTGCGCCGGGCCTCGGCGGCCGAAACGGCGGCCGTGGGAGTCGCCGGCGACAGAGTGAAAGTCCGGCGGCGGCGGCCCGGGATCTCCAGGATGGTCCGGTAGCCGTCCACGAAGGGTATGGGCGGGGCAAGCTCGCGCTCGAGCTCCTTGCGGTATTCCTCGTAAAAGCGGGTCGTTGCGGTGAGCGTCGCGCCCACGGGAGCGGGCGGATAGATGAGGCGAATAAAGAAGGCGCCTTCTTCGTTTACCTCCCACGGGAATTGCCGGTAACGGGCCTCGACGATTTTACCTTGCAGCGGCGCGCCGCCGGCGCTCAGCAGGAAATGGGCGTTGGTGTAGCGCTCGACTTTTGCGATGGTCTCGGGGGGCCAGTCGCGCGCGGGCATCGGGGGCAGTTGGGCCACTTCCTCGATCCAGATGATCGAATCCGCCTTGAGGTCGGCGACGATCCGGTCCGGCTCGACGCGGAGAGTCATGTGGACGGGGCGTATCGGGTATAAATCATGCGCGGATGCGCTCAAAGCCGCGCCCAGCAGCCAAACGATGATCATACGCCCGAATATACGAAATTCGAAGCCGTCAGGCCTGCTAGCCGAGGAGGGCGTGCAGGCCGGCCATCGCGGCGGCCCCGGCGCCGAAGAAGGCCAGCGCGGCGGGATCCCGGTCGCGGTGAAGGCGGGGGAGAATGTCGGCGGCGCCGACATAGACGAAACAGCCGCCGGCGAAGCCGAGCAGGAGCGCGGCGTGGCCGGGGGCAAGGCCGGAGGCGGTCGTGTTCGCCAGGCCCGCGCCGGCCGCCGTCGCTAGGCCGACCGAGGCGAGAAAGACGATGACCCCGTCCCGCCGGAAGCCCGAACGGCCGAACAAAGTCGTCAAGGCGAAGCCGTCGGCGAAGTGGCAGACGATCACGGTGAAGCCCGCCGCGAGGAGCGTATTGGCTCCCGCCAGCCGCGCCGCGCCGAGATTGACTCCGTCGACGAAGGAGTGCGCGAGTATGCCGATCAGCGCGGCCGTGCCGAGCGCATGCGAGCGGCACTCCTCGACCGCCTCATGACAGGTGTCGCCCATCGCGAAATATTCGGCCGCGTAGCACATCGAAAACGCGGCGAAGGCGGCCAGGCCCGCCAGGCGCGGCCCGTTCGCCCAGGCCTCGGGCAGGACGTCGCCGAAGGCGATGGCGAGCAGCAGGCCGGAGCGCAGGGCCAGCGCCCGGGACATGCGCTCGCGCGTGAACAGACGGGCCAGCTTTGGGACGAAGCCGCCGACCATGGTCGCGGCGAACGAGAGTACGACGATCGCAATCAGCATGGACGCCTCATGTCGAACGGAGGCCTATTTTAAAAATAATAGCTCGCAAAGAGGCCAGGACGATGAGGAGAACCCCAAAAACGCAAATGATGGTGGCACCCGTCGGAGCGTCGAAGCGGTAGGAAAAATACATGCCGAGCAGGCTGGCCGCCGCTCCCATCGCCCAGCCGATCGCCAGCCGCGTGCCGACATTTTCCGAAAACAGCATGGCCGTGACCGAGGGGACGATGAGGTAGGTGAAGACCAGCAAAACACCCGCGATCGACACTGAAGACGTCACGACTAAGCCGAACGTGGCGTAGAACAAGAAGTCCCACAGCTTGACGCGGTAGCCCCTGCGGGCGGCCTCTTCGGGATTGGTCGAGATGGTCAGAAAGGGCTTGCGCCAGAACCAATGAACGGTACCGATGAAGGCGTACAGCAACGCCATCTTCTGGACCTCCCAAGGACTGACGGCCAGGAGATTGCCGACCAGAATGTGCTTGATGTGCTCGGCACCCTCCGGCAAGCGGTCCATGATGAGAATGGCGAGAGCGGCGCTGACGGCGTAGACGATCCCGATAAAGGCTTCCTGCGGGATTCGGGTGCGCCGGCTGCGGGTCACGGAGAATAGTCCGGCGCCGAGCAAAGTGAAGCCCAGCGATAAAAAATAGGCGGCGCGGCCATGCAGGTCGTAGCCGCCCAGCAGCGCGACCGCGCTGCCCAGTGCGGCGACCTGGGCGAGTGAGAGATCGACGAAAATGACGCCGCGCTCGACGACGTGGAGGCCCAAGTAGGCGTGGATTCCGGCCAAGACCAGGCTCGCGATGAACGGCCAAAGCATGATCTGCAGGATATCGCTCATGATTTAACCGCCGTTTTCGCGATCGCGTTCAGGATCAGCCTGAGATCGTGATCGAAAAGATCGAAATAGGTCTTGACGTCCGGCACGGCGCCGACGGACGGCGGCAGAATAACGAGACGGCCTCCCGTATCCCGCGCTATTTTTTGCGGCAGCTTGTCGTCGAAATAAGGCTCCATCAGGATGAGCGGTATTTTCTCGCGCAAGATCTGCTTCTCCAGGGCCGAGACATGCGCGGGTGAAGGCGGTATGCCGGGCCGCGGCTCGATGAAATTGACGACGCGCAGTCCGAAGCGCCTCGCGAAGTTGGGCCAGGAGTTGTGGTAGGTCACCACGTTCAGGCCTTTGAGCGGAGCGGCGAGCGCTCCCCACTCCTTGGTCTTTTCATCCAGCCTCTTCTTGAATTTCGCCAGGTTGGCCTCGTAGTCGCCGGCATGCGCGGAGTCGATCTCCGCCAGCTTCTGCGCGATGCTGCGGGCGATGACTAGGCCGTTGGCCGGGTCGAGCCAGTAGTGCGGGTTGCCCAGAGGATGAACGTCGCCCAAGGAGCGGTCGACGGACTGAGGCTTCTCGAGGATCTCGCAGCCGTCGGAAGCGTCGAGGAAGCCCGGGTTTCCCGGGAGGATATTGGTGTTTCGGGCGTTGGTCAGAAGCGCTCCGGCCCAGGCGACCTCGAGCTCGAGGCCGATCTGCACAAAGAGGTCGGCGCGCTTGAGTTTCAGCAGGTAGCTGGGCTTGGCTTGTATGAAGTGGGGGTCCTCGTAGCCCTTGGCGATGGACTGGGCGTCGATCAAGTCGCCTCCGATCTCGCGGGCCAGGGCCGCCAAGTCCTCGGTCGTCGTCACGACCTGGATCTTGGCCGACGCCGGAGACGGCGCGCAGCAGAGAACGGCAGCGAGGATGATGTTTGTTTTCATACCGGCTCCTAGAACGGATGCGATCCATGCGGCCCGATGTTGAACGTGATCTTAAGAAATCCCAGCGTCTCTTTGGTCCCGTCGAAGCGGCGCGCCTGCCGCCCCGAGAGGCTGATCAGGCTGAATTCACTGGGAAAGAAGGTCAGGTAGGCAAGCCCTGCCTCCTCGTGCCGCGAATGGTCGGCCGGGAGCTGCGTGTAATCACCGCGCACGCCGGCGCGCCAGCGCCGCGCGAATTGGTACTCGAGGTGGCTGAACAGCCCGACGCTGCCGACAGATGAGCCGGCGGCGGCGTCGCGCTTGCTCCACATGACCTCTGTCTGCCAGAAGGCCGAACGATAAATACTGCGCCGCGGGTTCCTCCAACGGAACGTCAGATCGATTCCGCCCAGCCGTGCTGCGAGCGTGCGCGACGAGCCGGTCACGTCGTTAAACTCCTGCCCCGCCGCGCCGTAGGCGCAGCTGCCGCCGAGCGTCATATTGACGGCCTCGGTCAGATCGTAGTAGCCGCTGGCATGGCCGATGTAGAGTAAGTCGCGGCGCCTGGCTCTGCCGAAGACGGGGCTTCCCTCTGCGGTGGGCGTGTTGATCACCTCGCCGTCCAAGGTCACCAGGACCCATGGGTTGGGCACCTGCCAAGACAGGTCGGCTCCCGCTCCGGAGAGGCCCTCGTCGCCGAAGAAGCGCTCATGGACCAGCGGCCGGTCGGCGAACGCCGTCTCCGGGGGGTGCGTGCGGTTGAACTTGCCGAAATCGGCGCGGAACTTGCCGACTTTGAGCGCCAAGTCATGGGGGAGGTGAAACCAGTTGAGGTAGCCTTCTTCTAAATCTATGCCTTCACGGTTGACCGAGATGAAAAAATCGGCGCGGGCATAGGGATCGACGATCGCCTGGAATCCGAGCTCGGCTTCCTTAAGATCCAGTGCGGGCGGCAGCTTCGCTCCGGGATCGACGTGCCGGCGGCCGGCTTCGCCTTGAAACCAACCGATGACGCTTATGTTGGGATTCAACAGATTCGAGGCCTGCAGCCCGGCGGCGCTTTCCTTCGCGGCGGCGGAGCCGGCGAGCAGAACGAAGACGGCGGGGATGAGAAGGGGCATCATGTTGATAATGATAATACAATATCATATCGGCGTCAAGGCTCAGTTTGCTATCATCGCTTCATGCAGCGCGACACCTCCCAGCGGCGGGCGATCCGCCGCGCGCTCGAGGACGCGGGGCGCCCGCTCGGCGCGCTCGAGGTCCTTGAGGCGTCGAAAGACGGCGCTCCCGGCCTGGGCATCGCCACGGTTTACCGCAACATCAAGGCGCTTCTTAAGGAGGGGGACATCTCCGAGGTGGCGCTTCCCGGGGAGCCGCCGCGCTACGAAGCGGCGGGCAAGGACCATCACCACCACTTTCGCTGCGAACGCTGCGAGAAGGTCTACGAACTCGGCGGCGCCTGCCTGCCCGACCTCAAGAACGCTTTGCCCCGCGGCTTTCGCGTCACCTCGCACGAGGTCCTCGTCCACGGCGTGTGCGCCGCCTGCGCCAAGAAAAGATGAACGTCCCCTGGGGGTTGGGCTCCTTCGACCGCGTCGCCTTCGGCCTGATCAACGGCGTGTGGACGCATTCGAGCCTGGACGCGATCATGCCGGTGATCACGGACATCCATAAGGTGCCGTGGTTCATCTATGGCGTTGCACCGGCAGCGCTCGGCTTCTGGCTCTATAAAGGACGCAAAACCGCGCTGCGCGTGCTCGTCGTCGCGGCCCTCGCCGTCGGCGTCTGCGACCTGCTCGCCTATCGCGTCATCAAGCCCTGGGCCGCGCGTCCGCGGCCGGAGTACGCGGGCATCGGCGCGATCGTGCGCGCCCCCTCGGGCGGGCGTCTGGGCTTCCCGTCCAACCACGCGACGAACGCCGCCGCCGCGGCCGCCGTGCTGTCCGTGGTCTATCCCGCGGCGGGCTTCGCTTTCTGGAGCGTCGCGGGCCTTATCGCCTACAGCCGGGTGTATGTCGGCGCGCACTATCCCTTCGACGTACTCGCGGGCCTTGTCTTGGGCGGTCTGGTGGGCTGGCCCTGGGCCGCGCTGATGCTCGGCGCGGGCGGCGGCGCGAAGAAGAAAAAGAAGCGCTAGGCGCTGGTGGGAGAGGCGGCGCCGCGGCCGTGGTCATGACCGTCGGTGTGATCGTGCTTGCCGTCTTTGTAGCCCAGTTGATCAACGAGCTTCTTGAGCTCGTCTTCCTTGCCGTTGGTCGAGACCACGTCGGAGAGGTGCTCGAGGTAGACGACCGCCTCATTGAGCGCCATCTTGATCGCGGGGTCGGTTTCGCGCCCCAGCCAGATCTTGAGTCCGGCGTGCAAGGTCAGCATACGCTCGCCGCTGGGGTCCATCGTCTTGATCCAATAATACTGAGTGCGGAAGGCGCGGACCTCGCCCGCGACTTCATCCTCGGGCGTCAGAAGGCCGGCCGCCCGATCGCGGGCGTGCTGGCCCTCATGCGCGACGGTCGCGTAGGTGAAGGCGTCGCCGACGAGGATGCCGAGAATCTTCATGCGCTCGTTGAGCTTGACGAATCCGCCGTCGAGGCGGTCGCGCATGTATTGGAAAATGCCCATCTGATTCGGCGCCAGTTGCCCCTCGTTGTCGTAGCTGAGGCGCTTGTCGTCCTTGAGGGCGCGGGCTGAGGCGATGGACGCCTCGAGATCGGGGGGCGGCGGCTCGCTGTGGGTACGCTTCCACTGCTCGATGCGGCGGTCGGCCTCGTCCGTCATGCCTGCAATCGAGCCCACTGTGCCGGTGACCGGCTCGCGCTCCATGCGGCGGTAATTGCCCACGGCGACCACGAGGCGCTCCTCGGGGAGCTTGTCGAAGAAGCCGTAAGCGCGCGACTTCACGGAGACGTCGGAGACGTTGTGGTCGGCGACGGCGTCGCGCAGGGCGTCGGCGCGGGCTTTTAAGACGGCGGGATCGACGAAGTCCTGGGCGGCGGGCGCGGGCTGATCCGCGAAGGCCGGGGTCGCTATTAGGAGGAGCGCAAGAGCTGAAAACGCCATGCGCTCAGTATATAGGAAAACAGGTGTCGCGGTACGGGGCTATGGGCCTACGACGAACTAGGTCTTAAGGCCCACATCCACTTTATAGGGCAAAGTTTCGTAGTGCGCCTGGAGCGACTTGACCCCCATGCTGGCGCCTTGGAGCACGGCGATCGCGTGCACGGCCGCTCCCGCGCTGTGCAGGTTGGTGATGCAGGGGATGTTGAGCTCGAGGGCGGTGCGCCTGATCGCGTAGCCGTCGGCCCGCGAGCGCTTGCCTGACGGTGTATTGATAACGAGCGAGAGCGTGCGCTGCTTCATCAGGTCGACGACGTCCGGTTTTCCCTCGCCGACTTTCGCGACCCGAGAGGTTTCCAGGCCGTGGCGCGTCAGGAAGTCGGCGGTGCTGCGCGTCGCGACGAGCGTGAACCCGAGCTGGCGCAGAGAACGCGCCATCGGCACGATCTGCGCCTTGTCCTCGTCGCGCACGCTGATGAACACGGAGCCGGAGGTCGGCAGGTTCATGCCGGCGGCCTCTTGGGATTTCGCGAACGAGCGGGGAAAGTCCGAGTCGAGGCCCATCACCTCGCCGGTGGACTTCATCTCCGGCCCGAGCTTGGGGTCCACGCCCGGGAACTTGATGAAGGGCATCACGGCTTCCTTCGTCGCGGTGTAGGGCGGCTCGACCTCGCCTCTCAGGACGGCGGGCGCCAGGAGTTTTTTGAGCGGCCTGCCCATCATGACCCAGGTCGCGATGCGCGCGATCGGCAGGCCCGTGGCCTTGCTGACGAACGGGACCGTGCGCGATGCGCGTGGATTGGCCTCAAGGATGTAGACCGCGCCGTCTTTGACGGCGTACTGTACGTTCATGAGGCCTCTCACCTTGAGATGTAAAGCGAGCTTGCGCGTATTCTCGCGAATCGTGAGCAGCACGGCGGGCGAGAGCGAGTGCGGGGGCAAGGTGCAGGCCGAGTCGCCGGAGTGGATGCCGGCCTCCTCGATGTGCTCCATGATGCCGGCGACCCAGACGTCCTTGCCGTCGCAGATCGCGTCCACGTCGACCTCGGTCGCGTCGGCGAGGAAGCGGTCGATGAGCAAGGACGGATGCGTCGCGGCCTTCAGCGCGCGGCCGACGTAATCCGCGAGGGATGCGTCATCGTAGACGATCTCCATCATGCGTCCGCCCAGAACGTAGCTCGGCCGGACCATCACCGGATAGCCGATGCGCCGCGCGATTTTGAGGGCCTTGTCCGCGGAAGCGGCGATGCCCGATTCGGGGGAGAGTATCTTCAGCTTCTTGAGCGCCGCGCCGAACAGGCGCCGGTCCTCGGCCATGTCGATGGCGGCGGGCAAGGTTCCCATGATCGGTACGCCCGCCTTTTCGAGTTGAATCGCGAGGTTCAGCGGGGTCTGGCCGCCGAACTGGACGATGACGCCTATGGGCTTCTCGACGGCTATGATCTCGAGGGTGTCCTCGAGCGTGAGGGGCTCGAAGTAAAGCCGGTCGCTCGAGTCGTAGTCGGTCGAGACGGTCTCGGGATTGCAGTTGACCATCACCGACTGCCAACCGTGCGCGCGCAGGGCCTTCGAGGCCTGGACGCAGCAATAGTCGAACTCGATGCCCTGGCCGATGCGATTCGGGCCGGAGCCGAGGATCATGACCTTTTTTCCGCTCTTTGACGGAAGAAGATCGCCGGTCTCTTCATAAGTGGAGTAGAAGTACGGCGTGGTCGACGGGAATTCGCCGGCGCACGTGTCGACGAGCTTGTAGGAGGGGCGGACCTTCAAGGCCCAACGGCGCGCGCGAATTTTCTCCTCTTTGACCCCCTTGGCGAGGGCGATTTGTGCGTCGGAGAAGCCGAGCCGCTTCGCGGCAAACACGTTCGCGGCGTCGAGAGGCATGGTCGGTAATGTCTTCTCGAAATCTGAGATGTCCTTGAGTTGGTTCAGGAACCACGGATCCACGCGCGACACCTCGTGGATGCGCTCGATGGAAACGCCCTCGTCCAGGGCTGACCTGATGTGGTACAGCCGGCTCGAGGTGGGCGTGGCCACGCGTTGGAGCCGCGTTTCGGGGTCGAGGGGCTCCGCGCCGCTCAAGCCCTTCTTGCCGCTTTCGAGGCCGCGAAGGGACTTCTGCAGCGCTTCCTTGAAGGTCCGGCCGATCGCCATCGCCTCGCCGACGGACTTCATCGCGGTGTCGAGCGTGAACTCGCCGAACTTCTCGGTCGCGAAGCGCGGGGCCTTCACCACGACGTAGTCGATCGAGGGCTCGAAGCACGCGAGCGTGGCCTTCGTGATGTCGTTGGGCAGCTCGTCGAGCGCGTAGCCGACCGCGAGCTTCGCGGCCAGGCGCGCGATCGGGAAGCCCGTGGCCTTTGACGCGAGGGCTGAGGAGCGTGACACGCGCGGGTTGATCTCGACGACGATGCGCCGCCCGGTTTCCGGGTGAACGGCGAATTGGATGTTGCAGCCGCCGGTCTCGACTCCGACTTCAGAGATGATGCGCTTGGCGTCCTCGCGCATCTCTTGATATTGACGGTCGCTCAAAGTCTGCGCGGGGGCGACCGTGATCGAGTCTCCGGTGTGCACGCCCATCGGATCAAGATTTTCGATCGTGCAGACGACGACAAAATTGTCCTTACAGTCGCGCATGACCTCGAGCTCGTATTCTTTCCAGCCGAGAAGTGATTCCTCGAGCAATACTTTTTTGACCGGACTCATCTCGAAGGCGGCGTGAACGCGCGTGCGGAGCTCGTCGAAGTGGTAGGCGATGCCGCCGCCGGTGCCGCCGAGCGTGAACGAGGCGCGCACGATGATCGGGAAGCCGAGGTCGCGGGAGACCGCCTTCAGATCGCTCTCGTCGGTGACGACGAACGAGCGGGGAAGGTCGATGCCGATCTTCTGCATCGCCTGTTTGAAGAGCTGGCGGTCTTCGGCCTTGCGGATGGTCTCCAGGCGGGCGCCGATGATTTCAACTCCGTACTTCTTGAGGATGCCCTTCTCGGCGGCGGCGACGGTGAGATTTAAGGCGGTCTGCCCGCCTAAGGTGGGCAGAATGGCCTGCGGCTTCTCGATGGCGATCACCTTCTCGAGATACTCGGTGGTGAGAGGCTCGATGTAGGTGCGGTCGGCGAGCTCGGGGTCGGTCATGATCGTCGCCGGATTGGAGTTGATCAGGCAGACTTCATAACCCTCTTCACGAAGAGCTTTTATGCCTTGCGTGCCGGAGTAGTCGAACTCGCAGCCCTGGCCGATGACGATCGAACCGGAGCCGACGACCAGGATTTTCTTAAGATCGCTTCGCTTGGGCATTGAGCATCGCTCCGCTCCTGGGGAAGCTCTCGAGGCCGTCGGCGATCGCGCACAGCGCGCCGAGCAGGGCCTCCGTCTCATTGAGGTCGCGCACGACGGGAACTTTCCAGACTACCCGGAACTGCTCGCCGATGAAATCCACGGCGGACAGGTCCGCGAGGCGCTGCTGCATGGTCGCATCGAAGACGACTATGCCAGCCGCCTTGTCCGAACAGCGCGCGAGCAGCTTCTCGCGGAAGGCGGTCTCGACGGGCTCGACCGCGTCGGGCACGAGCATGCCGGCGCGCGTGGTCACGAGTTCCCTCGGGCCGCACTCGACGCGCAGCTTCGTTTCGGCATTGAGCCAGGCGGTTACGGTGACGCCGCCTTCCACGGACTCGAGCGCGATCTTGCGGCCGTTCCAGGAGCCGTTCAGGCGGGGCGGATCGGCTTCATACTGGAGGCCCAGCACCGTCTTCATGTCCGGCCATTGCAGCGAGGGGGTGTTGAGCTTGTGCTCGCGCCAGAAGTACCAGGCGGGGGGGATTAGGCAGGCGAGGAGAATGAGCAGCATGTTCATCGGGAGCGTGCCTCCTGGCGGATCAGCATTAAGTTGCGAAAGCGCTCGAAGAGATAGCGGCTGTCGTGCGGCCCGGCCGAAGCTTCGGGGTGATACTGAACGGAAAAGGCGGGGAGCTCGGCGTGAGCCATTCCTTCGGAAGTGCCGTCGTTTAAATTCACATGTGTCGTCTTGACCGTCGACGGCAAGGTCTTCAGGTCCACGCAGAAACCGTGGTTCTGAGAGGTGATCTCGATTTTTCCGGTTTCGAGATCTTTGACGGGATGATTGGATCCGTGATGACCGAATTTAAGCTTGTAAGTCTTGCCGCCGAGCGCCAAACCAAGAAGTTGGTGGCCTAAACAGATACCGAACAGCGGAATTCGCTCGGCAAGTATATTGCTGATCGTCTCAATCGCGTCGGTTACGGGCTCGGGGTCGCCCGGGCCGTTGCTCAGCAGAACGCCGTCTGGTCTAAGCTTGAATATCTGCTCGGCCGTTGTCGCCGTGGGGACCACGGTGACCTTGCAGCCCATCGCCGCGAGGCAGCGCAGGATGCCGTGCTTCACGCCGAAGTCCATGACCACGACATGTAAGGTCTTCTTGGCGGGTTTGTAGCCCTCGTCCCACGAGTAGGACTCGGTGCAGGTCACGACCTTCGCGAGGTTCTGGCCGGCCATCGAGGGCAGGGCTTTCGCTTTGGCCACCAATCGCTTCTTGTCGCCGTCGAGCGTGGAGATGATCCCGCGCAACGCGCCCTTGTCTCGCAGCTTCAGGGTGAGCGCGCGGGTGTCGATCTCCTCAATGGCGACGATGCCATGTTTCTTAAGAAAGCCACCGACGGAGTCGATGGACTCGTAGTTTGAAGGCGTCTTGCACATTTCGCGCACGACGAAGCCCGACAGTCTCGGGCGGTTCGACTCGTTGTCGCCCGCGGTGATGCCGTAATTGCCGATGAGCGGGTAGGTCATGACCACGCACTGCCCCGCGTACGACGCGTCGGTCAGGATCTCCTGATAGCCGGTCATCGCCGTGTTGAACACGAATTCGCCGCCGGTCTCGCCCGCGGCGCCGCACGCGCGGCCTGAATAAACGGTCCCGTCTTCAAAAGCAAGCCAAGCCTTGTCGTTCATAAATTAATGCCTGAAGTGCCTCATACCCGTCATCACCATCGCGAGATTGTGCTCGTCCGCCGCGGCGATGACCTCGGCGTCCTTGACGGACCCGCCCGGGTGAATGATCGCGGAGATGCCGAGCGTGAACGCGGCGTCGATGCCGTCGCGGAAGGGGAAGAAGGCGTCGGAGGCGAGCACGAGCGAGACAGGCCCCTCGTTGTCGCGCAGCCAGAGTTTGAACTTCACGCCCGACATGTGGACGGAGTCCACGCGCGACATCTGCCCCGCGCCGATGCCGACCGTGCGGTCGGGGCCGGCGAGGACGATCGCGTTCGATTTGACGTGCTTGGCCGCTGTCCAGGCGAAGCGCAGGGCGGCCTCTTCCGCGGCGGTCGGCGCGCGTTTGGAGACGACCTTCCAGTCGGGGCCGGTGATGGCACGGTCCGGCTCGGTGACGAGCACCTCGTCGCCGATCGAGCGATATTGCAGCGCGGCCGCCGGCGGCCGCGTGCGCACGAGTATCCGGACGTTCGGCTTCTTCATCAGGATCTCGAGGGCCTCGGGGTCGTAGCCCGGGGCGACAAGCACCTCGACGAAGCGTTTGGACAAGAGTTCCGCGATCGCGCGCGTGACCGGGCGATTGAAGGCGAGAGCGCCGCCAAAAGCGGACAGCGGATCGGTGGCCCAAGCCTTGTCGAAAGCCTGCTCGATGGTCTCTCCGGTTCCGATCCCGGCAGGCGTCACATGCTTGAAAACCACCGCCGCGGGGACTTCGAAATCCGAGACGGCGTCCCAGGTGCCCGCCGCGTCGAGGAGATTGTTGTAGGAGAGCTCCTTGCCGTGGAGCTTGGAGAAAGACATGCCCGCCTCGGAGGCGTAGAGCGCGGCCTTCTGGTGTGGATTTTCGCCGTAACGCAGATCGGTGACCTTGATCAGGCGGTTCTCAAGGGAAGCCGGGAAGGTCACGTTTTCCTTCGGGCCGGCGACGCCGCCGGCCCAGGCGCCCGAGATCATCGTGTCGTATTCGGCGGTGTGGCGAAAGCCGGTCAACGCCAGGCGCTTTCGCGTTTCCGGCGACAGGCGGCACTGCATCGCGTTGAGTTCGGCCAGTACTCCCGCGTAGTCGGAGGGGGCCGTCAACACGGCGACGTCCTCAAAATTCTTGCTCGCGGCGCGGATCAGGGCGACGCCGCCGATGTCGATCTGCTCGATGACGACCGGTGAGTAGGGGTCTTTGGCTTCGGCCACCGTCTTGGCGAACGGGTAAAGATTAACAACGACAAGGTCAATCGGTTCGAGACCGAACAATTCGGCTTCACGAACCTGCTTGGGATCTTTCCGGCGCAACAGGATGGCGCCATGCACATGGGGATGTAATGTCTTGACCCGGCCGTCGAGGATTTCGGGGAAGCCCGTCATTGTTTCCAGGGGTCTCACGGGAAGACCGGCCTGCACAAGCGCCTTAAAAGTTCCGGAGGTCGAAACGATTTCCACGCCCAATTCGTGCAGTCCTTTGGCGAATTCCACGACTCCCGTTTTATCCGAGACCGAGATTAAAGCCCGTTTGAGCCGAGGGGACGCTTCGTTCGGAGACGGTTTTACGATGAATTTTCCATTTTCTATCTTGGCGCGGCCTTCGGCGAATAATGCGACGGCGCGCGGATAAATCCAATGTTCCTGCGCCAGCACTCGCGCGGCCAAGGTCCCGGCGGTGTCGGTCGCGAGCACGGGCACGGTCGCCTGCAGGACGATCGGGCCGTGATCGTATTCCTCATCGACAACGTGGATCGTGGCGCCGCTGACCTTGACGCCCGCGGCGAGGACGGCCTCGTGCACCTTCTTTCCGTACATGCCCTGCCCGCCGAAGGCGGGCAACAAGGCGGGATGGACGTTGAGGATGCGGCCGTTATAGGCCTGGATAAGAGGGCGCTTGATTTTCAGCATGAAGCCCGCGAGGCATATTAATTCGATGTCGCGCCTCTTGCATTCCTGGGCGAGAAAGGCGTTATATTCATCCGGCGTTGGGTGGTTGTTCTGAGGGCACACCATGGTCTCGATGCCGAGACGCTGGGCGCGGCGCACCGCGCCTGCGTCCTCCTTGTTCGAGACGACGAGGGTGACCGAGCCGCGCACGCGCCCGTCGCCGCAGGCGTCGAGCAGAGCCTGGAGGTTGGTTCCCTCGCCGGAGGCGAAGACCGCGATCTTCATTAAACGATCTCGACCTCGTGCTTGCCCTCGACAATTTCGCCGACGACGCGCGCCTCGGGCAGGGCTTTCTTCGCGGCGGCCAGGCTCTCGGGACGGATCACGATGACGAGGCCGAGGCCCATGTTGAACGTGCGCCACATTTCCTTTTCCGGAACGTTGCCGCGGCGTTGGATCTCGCGGAACAGCGGGTGCACCTTCCAGGCGTCCTTGCGGAAAATCGCCTTGCGGCCGCGGGGGAGGATGCGGGGAACATTTTCCACGAGTCCGCCGCCGGTGATGTGGGAGAGACCCATGACAATGCCGTCCGCTTCGCGGAGCGCCTTTATGAGTGCGGCAACCTCATCGACATAGATGCGCGTGGGCGCGAGGAGCGCCTTGCCGAATTTGGCGAGGTCCCGGCCTTTGAAGACCTGACGCGCGAGCGAGTAGCCGTTTGAGTGCAGGCCGGAGGAGGGGAGTCCGAGGATCAGGTCGCCTGGGTAGATCTTGTTGCCGTCGATGACGTCCTTGCGCTTGACGATGCCGACGGCGAAGCCCGCGAGGTCATATTCGTCCTTCGGGTACATGCCGGGCATCTCCGCGGTTTCGCCGCCGAGCAGCACGCAGCGGCCCCGGCGGCAGCCCTCCATGATTCCGGCGATGATGCGCTTCGATGTCTTCAGCTTTAATTTTCCGGTGGCATAGTAGTCGAGGAAGATTAGGGGTTTGGCGCCGCAGCAGACGAGGTCGTTGACCGACATGGCCACGAGATCGATCCCGATCGTGTCATGTTTGTCCAGCGCGAAGGCGAGCTTGAGCTTGGTGCCGACGCCGTCGGTGCAGGCGACGAGCTCCCACGGGCCGTCGCCGTCGAGATCGAGCGGGAACAGTCCCGCGAAGCCGCCGATCGCCGGGGCCTTCGCCTGGATATGATCGACGAGCTTGTCGGCGAGGTCTATATTCACGCCGGATTTTCTGTACGTCAAAGCCGTGCTACCCATTTCTTTTCTCCATGCGGCTTCCAGGCTTCACCGCGGGCACGCCCGCTTTGCAGGGCGGGCACTCTTCCGGCTTCCATGCCGGGACCGAAACGGCCCAGAGGGCCGCGTACGGGACTCCTAAATTCGATTTGCCTTCGGAACGATCCACGACCGACAAGGCCCCGCTGACTTCAGCGCCCGCGGCCCTGATGACCTCAAACACTTCTTTTGTGGATTTTCCGGTGGTCACGACGTCCTCGGCGACTACGACCTTTTCGCCGGGCTTCAGCGTGAAACCGCGGCGAAGCACCATAGTACCATCCACGCGCTCGGTAAAGTAGTGGCGCACGCCTAAGGCGCGCGCGACCTCATGCCCGATCATGAGCCCGCCCATGGCGGGGGACACGACAAGGTCCGGCTTCCTTGAGATTTTTGAGGCGAGTTCCCGGCCGAGTTGCTCGGCCGCGCCCGGCTGCGCCAGCACGAGCGCGCACTGGAGATAGCGGTCGCTGTGCAGGCCGGAAGACAGCAAAAAGTGTCCCTTGAGCAAGGCGCCGTGATCGAGGAAGAGTTTCTCGACGTTCATTCTTTATCCAGCGACTTGGGGGCCGCCGCCTTCATCTCGGCCAAAATATCCAGCGCGGCCTTGCGCGGATCGCTCGCGTGGGTGATCGGGCGGCCGATCACGACGAAATCGATGCCGAGTCGCGCGGCCTGGCCGGGCGTCATCACCCGGCTCTGATCGTTGAGCGCCGCGCCTTTGGGGCGGATGCCGGGCGTCACGAACTTCATGTCGAGATGCGGAAAAGCTTTCTGCAGCATGCCGACTTCCTGCGGTGAGCAGATCGTCGCGTCTGCGCCGCCGACCCAGCCTTGCTTGGCGAGCGACTTCACCAAAGCGGGAATTTTCGCCGTCGGCGATATGATCTTGACGTCCTTGGGGCTCATGCTCGTCAGCACGGTGACGCCCCACAGCTTTGGACGCGGCGTGACCTCCGCCGCGGCGTTGAGCATGCCGGAGCCGCCCATCAGATGCACCGAGATCGCGTCGACGCCCAGCCGCTGCGCCTCGCGCACCGCGTGGGCCACGGTCTGCGGGATGTCGTGGAGTTTGAGATCGAGGAACACCTTGCCGCCGTGGCGCTGGACGATGTCGACGGCGCGTTTGCCGTGCGCGGTGAACAGCTGGAGGCCGACCTTGTACCAGACGATCGTGCCGTGGAGGGCCTTGAGAAGATCCTCCTGCTTCTTGATCGTGTCCACGTCGAGGGCGACGATGATTTGCGTCATTGTGATGCCGCCAAATCGCGGGTGATGCGCTTGACGGTACCGGGGCCGCCGTAGACCAAGCCCGTGTAGAGTTGGACGAGGTCGGCGCCGGCGTCCAGGCGCTCTTTCGCGTCGGCCGCGGTCGAGATCCCGCCGACGCCGATGATGGGGAGATTCGTCAATGAGCGAACTTTGCGAACGAGTTCGATCGCGCGGACCTTCAAAGGACGGCCGGAGAGTCCGCCGGCTTCGGACTTGAACGGCTCGGGAACGGCTTTGCGGGAAATCGTCGTATTCGCAACGACAAAACCTTGGGTAACCTTGCCGGCGACGTCGACGCAGGCCGCAAGATCGTCGTCGGCCAAATCGGGGGACAATTTAACGAGCACCGGTTTACGCCCCGCGTTGGCGTCTTGTACGGCGCTTAATATCTGTGCCAGATCCGTTGCCTTTTGAAGATCGCGCAGGCCTGGAGTGTTGGGTGACGAGACATTCACTACGAAGTAATCTCCAAATCTGGCCAGAAGACAAAATGTTTGCGCGTACGCCTTGGGGGCGTCCGCGGCGGACACGCCTTTGTTCAACCCCAAATTGATGCCCAACGGCACCGACGGAGGAGGATTGGTCGCCAAGCGCAACGCGACGGCCCTCGCGCCCTCTGAATTGAAACCCAAACGATTGATTATCGCGCCCTGTTCGACGAGCCTGAATAGGCGCGGTTTTGGATTGCCGCTTTGCGGCTCGAGCGTAACGGAACCAATCTCAAGGAAACCAAAACCTAAGCCGGGAAGTATTGAAATCAACGTCCCATCCTTATCAAACCCTGCGGCTAATCCGACGGGATTGGAAAATTTAATTCCGAAAACCGTCTTCTCGAGTCCTTCACCACTTTTGCCCGTCAAAAACGACAGCACATCCGCGGCGCCGGGGATATTCGCTCCGAGACTCATCAGTCCCGAGGCCTCTTCGTGTACGCGCTCGGCGTCGAGCGTAAAGAGCCACGGCTTAAGCGTTTCATAGAGCATGAACCACGCGTCCGGCAGAAAGGGTCGTTATTGCGCGGCCCTTGAGTTTGCGGCCGGCGAAGGGCGTGTTTCGGCTCTTGGAGAGGAACGGGGCGGCGGGCGTCCAGGACGCATCAGGATCGACGATCACGAGGTCGGCGTCCGCGCCGGGCGCGAGCGTGCCTTTGTTCTTGAGCCCCAGCAGTCCCGCGGGGCCGGCGGACATGCGCTCGACGAGATTGCGGCGGGTGAGGATTTTCTTGTGGAACAGATCGGTCAGAGTGATCGCGAGTGAAGTCTCGAGGCCGATCACGCCGAAAGGGGCCGCGTCCATGCCGAGGGATTTAGCAGCACAGCCATGAGGAGCATGATCGGTCGCGATCGCGTCGATCGTGCCGTCGGCCAACCCCGATAGGAGTGCCAGACGATCTTTCACGCCGCGAAGCGGCGGATTCATTTTCCAATTGGCATCGTAGCCCGGTATTTCCCTGTCGGCCAAGGCGAAATGATGCGGGCACGCCTCGGCGCTGATTCGAATTCCCTTCCGTTTCGCCGTTCGAATGGCGTCCACCGAGGACGCGGTCGAGACATGGGCTATGTGAAGCCGTGCTTCCGTGAGTTCCGCCAAGGCTATGTCGCGCATCACCTGGACGGTCTCGGCGGCCCAAGGCGCTCCCTTCAAGCCTTTGCGAAGGGCCGTCGGCCCTTCGTTCATGCAGGCGCCGTTCGACAGATTCAGATCCTCGCAGTGATCGATCACGAGCAGCCCCAGGTCCTTGGCGTACTCAAGCGCGCGGCGTAGGAGCCCGGCGTTCATCACGGGGCGCCCGTCATCGGACAGAGCCGCCGCGCCGGCGGCGCGCAGTTTGGCGAACTCGGTGAGCTTCTCGCCTTTCTGGCCGATGGTGAGGGCGCCGGCGAAGAGCACGGTGATCGCTGCGTCGGTGCGGGCCTTCGAGCGCAGGAAGGCGAGCTGGGAGGCGGAGTCGCTGACCGGCTCGGTGTTGGCCATGGCTAGCACGGTGGTCACGCCGCCGCGCGCCGCGGCCTTGGCGCCGGTGGCGATCGTCTCGTCTCCCTCGCGTCCCGGCTCGCGCAGATGGACATGCATGTCCACGAGGCCGGGGAGCACCCACTTGCCCGCGGCGTCGATGATCGGCACGCCCTTGAAGGCGGGTTTGCGCGCCAGGCCCGCGGCGACGGCGGCGACGCGGCCGTCCTCGAGAAGAATGTCGCGCACCGCTTCCACGCCCGCGGCCGGATCGACCAACAGCCCGCGCGCGACGATCAGCTGCTCAGGCAAGAGACCTCCCTTCCTCGCACAGCGCCAGCACGGCCATGCGCGCGAGCACGCCGTTGGCGACCTGCTCGAGGATGACCGAGCGCGGGCCGTCGGCGACCTCGGAGGCGAGCTCGACGCCGCGATTGATCGGTCCCGGGTGCAGGACGAGCGCCTCGGGCTTCATGAGCTCGACTCTCTCCGGCGTCAGCTGATACGCGAGGGCGTAGTCGGTGAGTGTAGCGACGAAGCTTTGGTCCATGCGCTCGATCTGCAGGCGCAGCACGTTGACGGCGTCCGCGCCCTTGAGGGCTTTCTCGACGTCGTGCTCGACCGTCGCGCCGAGCGCTTCGAAATCATCGGGACATAACGGCGTCGGGCCGCAGAAGACGACCTTCGCGCCGAGCTTCTTGAGCGCAAACAAGTTCGAGCGCGCGACCCGGCTGTGGCGGATGTCGCCCAGGATGACGATCTTTCGGCCTTTGAAGCTTCCCCAGCGGTCGCGTAAGGTGAGCAGGTCCAAGAGCGCTTGCGTCGGATGCTCGTGCCAGCCGTCGCCGGCGTTGATCACCGAGGCCTTGAGCAGGGGGGCCAGGTCCTCGAGCACGCCCGAGCGCTCGTGGCGCACGACGAAGTGGGTCACTCCGACGGCTTGGAGGTTCAAGAAGGTATCGAGCAAAGTTTCGCCTTTGGACAGAGATGAGCCGACAGGCGAAAAGCTTAACACGTCCGCGCCAAGCCGTTTGGCGGCCATTTCAAACGACGAGCGCGTGCGCGTCGAGGGTTCGGTGAAGATGAAGGCTAAGGTTCGTCCTTGAAGGAGGGTGGTCGGAGGGGTGGACTTAAACGAGGCGGCTAAATCGAGGATCGTCTCGATCTCGGAGGCGCTCAGCCCTTCCAAGCCGAGCAGGTCCTTTCTTTCCCAGGTAGTCGGCGCCAATTTTCCCCGGCGATGAAGTCCGCCTGTACGATTAAACTATTTTAGGAAGCGCGCGTCTACGCGGCCGTCGTGTTTTTGCTAAAATGGAAACGTTATGAGCTTTCCCATCGAATTGTCCAACGTTCGTCTCTTCGACGTCCTGCGCAACGAGCTGAGCGGCGAGCTCGGCAGCGTCCTCGGCGTCGAGGGGGACAAGATCGCGCTCAAGCTCAAGACCGGGGAGATCGCGCGCTTCAAATACGGCGAGCATTTCATCCGCGTCTGCGAGGACGAGGCGATCGCCTTCCGCGCCGTGATCGCGGAGCTGCGCCGCCAGGCGTCTTTGCTCAAGCCGCGCAAGCGCGGCTCCCTGCGCAAGAAAGTCACGGCGAAGAAGCCGACCCCTAAAAAGACTTAGGAGCGGCGCGCGCGAAGCGCGGCGTCGGCGCAATACAGCCCGACCGCGCCCCAGATCAGCGCGAAGCTGAGCAGGCGCGCGCGCGGCAAAGGCTCGCCGAAGGCGAGCACGGCGATCAGGAACTGCAAAGTCGGAGAGGTGAATTGAAGGAAGCCGATGGTTTTAAGATCGAGGCGGCGGGCGGCCTCGACGAACCAGAGGAGAGGCAGCGCGGTGACGGCGGCGCCGCCTGCGAGGAGAAGCCAGGTGCGCGCGTCGGGCGGCGTGCGGCCGTGGGCGGCGAGCCAGAGCAGGCCGAGCACGGCGGGGACGGCGAGCAGGAACGTCTCGATGGTCAGCCCGAGGAACGCGTCCACGGGTGCTGCTTTGCGCAGCAAGCCGTACAGCGCGAAGGTGCTCGCCAGCACGAGCGGCAGCCAGGGCGTTTGCCCGTGGACCTTCACGAGCCACAGCACTCCGGCGAGCGCGAGGAAGACGGCCGCGCCCTGGAGGCGGCGCATGCGCTCTCCCAGCACGACGACGCCCAAGGTCACGCTGATGAGAGGATTGATGTAGTAGCCGAGGCTCGTCTCGAGCACGCGGCGGTCCTCGATGGCCTTGATGTAGAGATACCAGTTCAGGCCGATGAGCGCGGTCGTCGCGAGCAAGGTCGCCGCGGTCTTGGGCTTTGACGCCGCGCGGCGAAGTTCGGCCCAGCGGCCGCGCGCGAGGAAGGCGAGGAAGAACGCCGACCAGGCCACGCGGTGCAGGAGAATTTCGTACGCCGGAACATGGGCGAGCAGGCGCCAGTACACCGGGCTCATGCCCCAAAGGCCGAACGCGCCGAGCGCGTAGAGAAGCCCCCGGGTCGTCTCCGTCATCCGCGCAGTTCTTGAAGCCGCTCGTCGGCCCGGTCGTACTCGGCGTCCGCGGCCGCGCCGACGATCGTGTAGTGCCCCATCTTCCTTCCGGGCCGCGCGTCGGGCTTGCCGTAGAGATGGAGCTTCGCGCCCGGGACGGCGTCGATGACGGCCCACTTGGGCGCGCCCTTCTCCCACAGGTCGCCGAGCAGATTGACCATCGCGGCATGGCCCGCGATCAGGCGGGTATCGCCGAGCGGCAAGCCGCAAACGGCGCGCACATGCTGCTCGAACTGGGACACGGCGCACCCGCCCAAGGTGTAATGGCCGCTGTTGTGCACGCGCGGAGCGATTTCGTTGACCAGCAAGGATTCGTCGTGGAGCAGGAACATTTCCACCGCCATCACGCCGACATGCCCGAGCGCCTCGGAAATGTCCGTTGCGAGCGCGACCGCCTTTGCTTCGACGTCGCGCGGTATCCGGGCCGGCGCGCGGGTGGCATGAAGGATGCCGTTGCGGTGCGCGTTCTCCGCGACGGGATAGACGGCGGTCTTGCCGTCGCGGCCGCGCGCGAGTATCACGGAGATCTCCATCTTGAAATCGACCAGCTTCTCCCAGACGCAGGGTGCTTTCAGGACTTCGGCGGCCTTGGGCGCGTCGGCCTCTCGTTCGAGGCGGCACTGGCCCTTGCCGTCGTAGCCATGGGTGCGCCGCTTGATGATGACCGGGTACTTCCAGCCCGCGGCCGTCGTCGCCTCGCCGTAGGGGGTTTGCGGGAAGCCGCGCTTGCGTAAAAAATTCTTTTGAATCAGCCGGTCCTGTATGATGGCCAGGACCGATGGCGCGGGAAAAAGCGGCCGGGCCTTTGCGGCCGTCTCTAAAACTTTGACGGGAATGAGTTCCCACTCGAGCGTGAGGAGGTCCGACGCCTCGGCGAGCTTGAGGGCGACGACCGCGTCGTCGACCGCGCCGACGATTGGAATATCCACGACCTGCAGGGCGGGGGCGGACGCCGACGCGTCGAGCGCGGCCGTGCGGTAGCCGAGGCTCTTTGCGGCCTCGGCGATCAGGCGTCCGAGCTGGCCGCCGCCGAGGATCCCGAGAGTCTTCCCGGGGGCCAGCGGTTCCACTACAGCGAGTCCCGGAGAACTTTTCGAGTCTGCGTGTTTCGGAATTTCCTCACGCGTTTGGACAGCGCCGGGTCGTTGAGCGCGAGGATTTGCGCGGCGAGGTGTCCGGCGTTGGCCGCGCCCGCTTCACCGATGGCGAGCGTGGCGACCGCGACGCCGCGTGGCATCTGGTTGATCGATAAGAGCGAGTCGAGTCCTTTCAGAGCGCGCGACTCGATGGGGACGCCGAGCACGGGCAGCCAGGTCATCGCCGCGGTCATGCCGGGTAAGTGCGCGGCGCCGCCGGCGCCGGCGATGATGACCTTCAGGCCGCGTTTCTCGGCCGAAGCGGCGTAGGAGAACAGCTTCATCGGCGTGCGGTGGGCGGAGACGACCTGGGCGTCGTAGGCGACGCCGTAATCGCGAAGCACCTCTGCGGCGGCCTTCATCGTCTTCCAGTCCGACTTGCTGCCCATGATGATGCCGACAAGCGGTTTCTTCTTCATGCGGCTATTTCCCTCCCGAGCACCTTGGCGGCCACGTCTTTTCTCCAGCGCAACCCGGCGCCGGCGACGAGCGGCACCACGGCGTACGCGCGCTCGCGCGCGGCGGCGAGATCGGCCCCGAGGCCGACGACGCTCAGCACACGCCCGCCGGCGGCGAGCCAGCGTCCGCCGTTCTTTTTCGTGCCCGCGTGAAACACGATGACGCCGTCGCGTCCGTCCGCGGCCTCGGGCGTGAGGACGGCTCCGGGCTTCGGCGCTTCCGGATAGCCCTCGGCGGCGAGCACGACCGACACGCAGGCGCCGGCGCGGACCGGGATACGGTCTATCTTCATTTCGCCGCGCGCGCAGGCGAGGCACAACTCGAGGAAGTCGGCGTCGAGCAAGGGCAGTACTGCCTGGGCTTCCGGGTCGCCGAGACGGGCGTTGAACTCGAGTACCTTTGGTCCGTCCGGCGTGAGCATAAGGCCCGCGTACAGCACGCCGCGGAAGTCGAGCCCGTCCTTCGCGAGACCCGCGAGCGCGCGGTCGAAGATTTCGGCGCGGATCTTGGCGAGGAGCGGCGCGTCGAGCGGGACCGGGCACAAAGCGCCCATGCCGCCGGTGTTGGGGCCGAGGTCGCCGTCGAGCAGGCGCTTGTGGTCCTGGCTCGCGGGCAGCAAAACATATGACTTTCCGTCGAGCATGGCCATCATGGATATCTCGGGGCCGGTCAATAGTTCCTCAACGAGCAAAGTCTGGCCCGCGCCGGTGGAGGATAGCGCGTCGACCGCCATTTCGGCCTCCGGCAATGTCGTGCACACGATCACGCCCTTGCCGGCGGCGAGGCCGTCGGCCTTCACGGCGCAGCGCCCGCCGTATTCGCGTACCGCGGTACGGGCCTGCGTGACGCCGCCGATGCGCGCGCGCGCGGTCGGCAGGCCGTGGCGGAGCATGAAGTCCTTCGCGAAAGCTTTCGACGATTCGAGGCGGGCGCCGGCCTTGCCCGGCCCGAACACGGGGATGCCCGCGGCGCGGACCGCGTCGGCGACGCCGGCGGCGAGCGGAGCCTCGGGGCCGACGACGAGCAATTCGACTTTATTCTCGACGCAGAACGCGGCGACGGCCTTGGGGTCGAGCGGATCGAGAGCGGCGCGCTCGGCCAAGGCGCCCATGCCGTCGGAGCCGGGCGCCGCCCAAAGCTTCGAGAGCTTGGGGCTCTTGGCCAACGCCCAGGCCATCGCGTGTTCCCTGCCGCCGGAGCCGAGAAGGAAAACCTTCACGGCTCGATGATACTAATTAGTCGGTGGAGTCGACGACGCGGAATACCTCGGAGATCGTGGTGATACCCTCTGAAGCCTTGCGCAGCCCATCGGAGATCAAAGGCTCGTTGCCTTCCCTGAGGGCCGCCGCGCGCAGGCCATCGAGCGAGACCTTCTTCAGGATCATCGCACGCAAGTTCGGTGTGATCAGGACGTACTCGAAGATCAGGGCGCGGCCCATGTAGCCGCTGTTGCGGCAGGCGTCGCAACCCGCGCCGTGCTTCAGATTCTTCAGCAGTCCCTCGGGGAAGCGGATGCCGCCGCTTTTCACGCGGTACTCGATCTCGGCGACCTCGGCGGGAGGCGGCTCGTAGGGCTGGACGCAGGCCGCGCAGATCCGCCGCACCAGGCGTTGGGCGGAGACGGCGGTCAGCGCGGAGGAGATTAGGAACGGCTCGAGCTCCATGTCGAAAAGACGCGTGATGGCTCCAAGCGCGCTGTTCGTGTGCAAGGTCGTGAAGATCATGTGGCCGGTCAGGGAGGCCGATACCGCGATCTCAGCCGTCTCCAGATCGCGGATCTCGCCGACCATGATGACGTTCGGGTCTTGGCGCAGGATTGCCCGCAGGCCCTCGGCGAAGCCGAAGCCCGCCTTGGGCTGGATCATGCCCTGGTTGATTCCCGGAATCTTTTTCTCGATCGGGTCCTCAAGCGTGACGATGTTCCGCGTCGGCGAGTTGATCATGTTGAGTAAGGTGTAAAGCGTCGTGGACTTGCCGCTGCCGGTGGGGCCGGTCACGATGAACATTCCTTGAGGTCGCGTGATCACCGAGCGCAGGGCGTCGGTGGTCTTCGCCTCGAGCCCGAGCTCATCGATGCCCGAGACCTTGGTGCTGCGCGGGATCAGGCGCAGCACGGCCTTGTCGCCGTGCGTCGTCGGAAAGGTCGACAGGCGCAGGTCCACTTCGACGTCTTCCTGCGCGAACGACATGCGCGCGTCCTCCGGTCTGCTCGTGCCGATGCCGCGTTCCGGATCGAGCCCGCAGGTCACGCGTATGTGCGAGACCACGCGCAGATTCAGGCCATTCGGGATTTGAAGCATCTCCTCGAGGATGCCGTCCAGTCGAAAGCGGATGCGCAGGGAGTTCTCCAAAGGCTCGAGATGCACGTCGGAGGCGCGCAGCTTCACGGCCGAGCGCAGAATCATCTGCACCGTGTCATAAACGAGCTTGTCGTCCTCGGGCTTGGCCTTGCCGCCGCCGCCGAACATGCCGGTTTTCGTCGTCGACTCCTTGGTCCGCTTGACCAGCTCGACTAATTCGGGCTGAAGCGGCAGGCGCTGCGGCTCGGTGCCTATGGCCTGCTTGGCCGGGGCGGGAGGCGGAGGCGGAGGCGGCGCCTCGCCCATGGCCGGACCCGTGGTGTGGGTCGAGGGGGGCGCCGCGTCGGGATGAGTCAGGTCCTGAAAAATCTGACTCGGCGGCGCGCCCGCGTCGGGCGCGGCCTGTCCCGGACGCCCGGGAAGATTGACCTCGACGGGCAGGGAGTCCGGAATGCGATTGGCGAGCTTCGGTCGCAGATTTTCGAGCAGCCAGCGCTCGACGCCTTTGTTGGCGATCGCGTCCACCTTGGCCCACGTGACGAGCAGTGATTTCTCGCGCATCCCCATGAGTTCCGGCGACGAACGGCGCGCGGCGAGCTTCTCGCGGATAAGTCCGGAGCCCGCGCAGATCGCGGCGGGCTTATTGCCCCCGAGCCAAACCATGTACACCCCCTCTAAATTGTCGAAGTGAGGATCGTTCAGGTTGACCGCGTACAACTCGCCCCAGATGTCGCCTTCGCAGCGGTTCCAATAGATCGGCAGAGAGGCCATACCTTCCCTATATAGCCCGTCCCGCAAAAAAATGCAAGTCCAAGCTGGGACTTTTGGCGGTGCTCTTGGGGGCCATTCGGACCTGAACGCCGGGCGTCTGCGGGGGCATCCTTCTCCAATGCGTCCTATTCGCAAGTTTCTGGCCCTGGCTCTGACGGCTCTTCTCGCCGTCCCGGCCCCGGTCCTCGCGCAAGCCGTCCGGGTCACGCTTGAAGTCCCGGCCGGCGCGCCCGCCTTTGCCGTCCCCGTCACGTTCGTCTTGTCCGCCCCGGCGTTGGCCGCGCCAAGCCTCGCTCCTCTGAACGCGCTGTTCCCCGTTCTCCCCGCGCCGGCTATTCAAGTCGCGCCGGTCGTTGCCGTGCCGTCGGCGCTCGCCGCCGCGATGCAGCCCGCGTCATCGGCGTCTGAGAAACCTGTCGAAGCGCAAAAGGCCGACGCGGATAAAATATTCGACGGCGGCAGCTCTCAAGAAGAGCCCGTTGCCGTAGCCGCGTCGCCCGTCGTTCCCGATCTCGATCGAAAAATCGCCGCGCTCGGACGCGCGTCGGCGCCGCGGCCTTGGCTCGAAAAAGGGAAGGTCATACTTGCGTATGGCGGCCTGACCGCGACCGCCGTCGCCCTGCACGCCCCGTTCGAGCACATCGGTCCGTTGGTCGTGGCCGCCATCATGGCGCCGATGCTTTCGTTCATGGGGCTTTTTTTCTACTCCGCCACGCAGTCGGCCGTGCCGGGCGCGCCTCTCGCAGGCGAAGAGACCAAATCCTCCGCCGAGACGATGGCGATGATCGCGCGGCTCGCCGCCGAGGCGAAGGTCCCGCCACCCGCGCGCGTGAAGGTCCTGCCCGGCGACAAGGTCTCGGCCCAGGTCGGCGCCCGCGACGCCGCCGGCTACGAGATCCGATTCACTCAGGCCTTCGAGTCGCTGCGTCCCGAGGTCAAGGAAGGCATTCTGAGGCACGAGTTCGCTCATGAACGCCACTACGACATGCCCTGGCAGATCGTGCAGATTTTTCTGGCGCCCTTGGCTCCGATGATCGCTTTGATGGCCGCGGACGGCAAGACCCCGCTTGAGGGCGCCCTGATCATGGCGATCGCGGCGACGGCGATTCTTCTCTTTCCGACCTCGCTCCAGCACTCCGAGTATCTCGCCGACCAGTACGCGGCCGCCAAGCCCGAGGGTGCCGGACCGCTCGCCCGCTTCTTTATCGAAGATTCCGAGAATTCCGCGCGCGCGGCCTCGGCTTTATCGGGCAAGGCGTTTTCGAGCGAGCGCGGCTTCAAGCGCCGCGCGCTCATGGCTTGGGACTCCCTCAAGCGCGCCTTCAGCGCGCATCCCTCTCACGATCGCCGCATCGCTCGCCTGGCGCGGTTGGCTACTTCACCGCTTCGGTGATCTGATAGTCGGGGATCGGGGTCGGATACCGCCGCGTGAAGCAGGCGGTGCACCAGCCGGACTCATCGCCCTTGCCGACCGCGCGCTGCATCCCCGCGAGGCTCAGGTAGTGAAGGCTGTCCACGCCGAGATACTTGCGGATTTCCTCGACGGAATTCTGGTTGGCGATGAGCTCCGAGGCGTAGGGCGTGTCGATGCCGTAGTAGCAGGGCGAGACGATGGGGGGAGAAGTGATCGCCATGTGAATCTCTCGCGCACCGGCCTGTCTTAAGAGCTTGCAGATGCGCTTGCTCGTCGTGCCGCGCACGATCGAGTCGTCCACAAGCACCACTCGCTTGCCGCGCAAGGTCTCGGGGACGGGCGCGAGCTTGAGCATCGCGGCCTTTTCGCGCAGCTCCTGCGTGGGCTTGATAAAAGTTCGACTGACATAATGCGAGCGCATGAGGCCGATTTCGAACGGGACGCCGCTTTCTTCGGAGAAGCCGAGCGCGGCCGGGATGCCGGAGTCGGGCACGGGCACGACAATGTCGGCTTTGAGACCGTTCATCTCGCCGGCGAGCGCCTTGCCGAGATCGCGGCGCGCGGCCTGGACGCCGCGGTTGAAGATCATCGAGTCGGGGCGCGCGAAGTAGACCATTTCGAAGATGCAGCGCGCGGGCGCGGGCACGGGCGCGAAGGGCTTGAGCGACTTGATCGTGGTGCCCTCGACGATGACCATCTCGCCGGGCTCGAGCTCGCGCACGAGCTCGGCCCCGATCAGGTTCAGGGCCGTGGTCTCGGAGGCGAAGATGTGGGCGTCGCCGATGCGCCCTAAGACGAGGGGGCGAAACCCGTAGGGATCGCGCACCGCGATGAGCTTGTCGATCGTGAGCAATATCAGGGAGTAGGCGCCTTCGACCTGGCGCAGGCTTGCGATGAGCGCGTCCTCGACCGGGCCTTCCTGACGTGCCAGCAGGTGAATAATGACCTCGGAGTCGGTCGTGGACTGGAAGATGGCGCCGCGGCCTTCGAGCTTGTGCTTGAGCTGGATCGCGTTCGTCAGATTGCCGTTGTGGCCGATGGCGAGCATGCCGTGGCCGGTCTTGAAGACGAGCGGCTGGGCGTTGCGGATGTGGCTGCCGCCGGTCGTCGCGTAGCGCACGTGCCCGATGGCGACGCGTCCGGGAAGGGCGGTCATACCGTCGGCGAATACCTCGCAGACGAGGCCCATGCCGATGCGCGTGAGCATTTCCCCATTCTTGATCGTGACGATCCCAGCACTTTCCTGGCCGCGGTGCTGTAAAGAAAAAAGGCCGAGCTGGGTCAGCGCGGCCGCGTCAGGGCGTCCGGAAACGGCGAAGATTCCGCACATGCGTATATTATAGCTCTTGAAAAAGGCGCCGTCAGTAGCGTACTCGGGCAAGGCCCGTGCGCGTGCCCACCCAGAGGTCCGGACCGTCGAAGAGCACCGCGCTGACATCCTCGCCCGGCAATCCGTCCGTCACTGTGAGCTTGCTCCACGCGGAGCCGTTCCACAGCGACAGGCCCGCCGCGGTCTCGCCCACGGCCAGGCGCTCCCCATCGCGGGCGAGGGCCCCGAGGTTGACCCAGGCGTCGGACTTAAGCGAGGTCGTCGAACCCAGGAGTGCCAGCCCCGCGTCGTAAGTCCCGATGAGCAAGCCCTGGGGTCCCTCGGCTAGGGCCGTCACCCAGTCGCCCGGCAGTCTCCCATCAATGACTCCGTAGCGTTCGGTCTTACCGTCCGAGAACCTCCAAAGACCATCGAGACCCGCCAGCCAGATCCCTTCGTTCTGCACCAAGATTCTCTGCGGATGCTGTTCCGGCGAATCCAGGGCCGTAACAACTCCATCCTTCCAAGTTAATATCCGGCCGGCTTGAGCCAAATAGACCGTCCCGCTTGAGGCGAACATGGCCGAGGTCGCGGCCCGAAGCCGTGCATCCGTCGGCCTCACGACCTGGGCGTCCACGATCCAAAAAACGCCCTTCTCCGTGGCACCCCAGAGCCGGACTCCATCCCAGGCCAGATCGTCGAGCCACTCCGAGGGCAGGCCTTCGGCCATTGTCCAACTGCGCCAGACCCCGTCTTTCAAACGCGACAGTCCCCGGTCGAAATGACCCACCCACAACGCCCCGTCCGCGCGCAGGAGCTTCACCACATGACCGTCCGCCGGCCCCATCGGCCCCAAGGAACGAACTTTCCCCTCCTTGAACAAATAAACCCCTCTCTCCGTGCCGACCAGCAGCCCTTGTTCCGAGGCGGCCAAGGCCGTCACGCCGTCCGGCGTTCCGGGCACGCGCTCGCCCGAGGGCATGCGCCGCAATCCGCCCCCGTAAGTCCCGGCGTAGAGCATGCCGCCGTAAGCCGCGGCGCTGGTGACGGGGAAGCCCCCGGCGGGCAGGACCTCATCGGCCAGGCGCGGACAGCGCCGGAGCAAGCCGGCCTCGCCCGGTTGATAGGAACAGCCCGCGAGTTCCGCGGGCGCGGGTATAGGCAGGTCGGCCGTGTCGAAAACAGCGTGCCGGCTCCCGTCGAGCGCGAAGCGGCAAGTCCCGTCCTGCGCTACGGCCACGGCCGTCTCGCCGTCGAATGCCACGCGGGACACTTTTGCACAGCTCGGCATCCTCTCCACCGTCGCTGCGAACGCCGCTCCCGCGATCAGCCAAAGTCCGATCACGGCAGCCTCACGACTTGCCGCGAGACATTGCCCGCGAAGTCCACGGCCTCGAGCACCGCCTCGCCGCGCGAGGCGACCGTAGCGCTCCACACGAAGCGGTCCGGCCGCCGTTCCAGTCTCAAAGTCGTCACCCGGCCGTCCGCCGTGAGCAGTCTCACCCGCTTCACATCGTGCGCGATGACCATGCTCCCTTTCTTCCCCTTGCGGGTCTCCAGCACGAACTTCTTCGGCTCCGCCATGACCAATACCTCCTGCCCCGCGGCCTTGACCGCGACTTCAAATATCGGCGCCTTCGAGTCCACCTCGTAGTCCGCCTCCAGCAAAGTCCTGCTCCCGTCGCCTCCCACGCAGGTCACGCGGATGGCGTAGCGCCCGTCCGGCGTGCCGCGGGGCACGAGGAAGCGGCAGGCCCACTTCTCGCGCTCCGCGTCCCAGGCGCAGAGCTGCCGCTCCCCGAAGGGGAAGTACGCGATCACGGCTGCGGTGCCGCGCGGCGCGTCCACGGAGAGCACGGGGTCGCCCGGCTTCATGCGCGGGATGGAGACCACGGCCGCGTCCTTGCCGAACACTCCTTCATAACTCACGCCCTCGGGCATTTCGCTCGGGATGAGCACGCTTTCCAAGGGCAAGGACATGTCGGCCTTCACCGTGCGCTCCACCGCCACGAACGAGGTGTAAGGCGTGACGAGCTTGTACTTGAGGCCGAGGCCCTTCACCGCCTCCACGGCCTCGGGTTTGGGCGCGCCGTACTGCTCGTTCATCAGCCGCTCCACCCGCCGCCGCGCCCAGACCGTGAGCAGGACCTTGTTCTCGGCTCGGGCCTGAGGCAGGCGCACCAGGAGCCTTCTCTTATACGGTTTGCCGGCAACGATGCCCGTGACCGTCACCGTCCCGGTGGAGGGCCCGCCGTAGCGCGCGAAGACCGAGAGCGGCTGACCGTCGAATAAATCAGGCAGGACCTCGGGCTCCATCTCCGTCACCGGCAGGCCGCCCCAGTCGATCTTAATATCGAGCAGCAAGGGATTGCGGATGCGCTTGTAGAAAAGTGCTACCGCCTTCTCGGTCTCTTGGTCGGGGCGCACGTACTGGACGAAGCCGCGTCCTTCCTTAGCCAGCCCGTCGAGCAGGTAGTGATTCACCGACGAGCCCACGCCGAATGAAAAAAGCCGCGCGTCGCCTCGGCGCTCGCGCACCATCTTGAAGATCTCGGCCTCATTGCCGATGTAGCCGTCGGTCATGAACAGCACCATGCGCCGGCGCTTGGGGTCGCGCGGAAAATCGAGCGCGGCTTTGATGCCCTCGATCATGTTCGTGCCTCCCGCGCCGTCAAAGCCGTTGAGGTAGGACAGCCCGTCGCGGACATGGGCCGGGGTGTTGGGCACCGGCGCCGGCCGGAAGGACGAGGCCGCCTGGTCAAAGCGAATGATCTGGAACGAATCGCCCGGGTTCATGCCCTTAATGGCCCGCCTCATGGCCTCCTTGACCTTAGCGATGGGCTCCCCGGACATGGACCCGGAGGTGTCCACCACGAAGACCATCTCCTTGGCCGTCACTTCCTCGGGCTTGGGCCGGGCCTGTGGTTGTAAGAGCAGCAGCACGCGTCCCTCGTCGCCGGTCCGATGCGCCAGCACCGAGACCTCGGGCTTGGGTGCTGCCAGGCCCCACTCCATTATCAAATCTTTATTAGGAATCGTGTCGAACTCCTTGAGGCGCGTCGTAACGCTCCCCGAGGAGCGCGTGACCATCAGTTCATGCGAGAGGCTGCGCAGACCCGAGACATGGAGTCCGGCCCGTATGCGCACCGTCACCTGTATGTCGTGGCCGCCGCGCTCGCCCGGTCTCAGCATGGGCGGGGTGATGCGCTGCGCATCGGTCACCACGCCCGTCGCCGGGATGAAGCGCGGCCCGATCGTCATCGGGAAGTTGAAGCGGTAGCGCCCTTCGTCGTATTTTATTTCGTGCGCGTAGCGGATGTGCACGAACACCGTCTCCCCGGGCGGGATGTTGGCCACCGACTGGGTGAAGATATTGGGCCTGTCCTGCTCGAGGAGTGCCGTCGCGTGACCCGAGGATTTGGCCGCCTCGTAGATGCGCTTGGCCTCCTCGCGCTCATGCACCTCCGAGCTCACCACCCGGCTTGATATGCGCATGAACATGTCGGTGACCGCCGCGTTCTCGGGCAGGGGAAAGGCGTAAACGGCCTCGAGCCTCTCCTTGTGAGGATTTTTAAAGCGCTGACTCACCTCGACATAAGCGAACCCGCCCGCCACCTCGACCGTCGCCTCCGTATGCTCGAGCACGAAAGGCCCCGCCTTCTTGCCCGCGACCACGGCCATGAGCCCGCCGGAGGGAAGATCGGAGGACGAAATCGCCACCGTCTCCTGGGCCGAGGCCGACGGCACGAGAGTGTACGCTTCGGAGGGGGACTCTGCGGAAGGGGTCTCTGCGCTTTTGCGGCTCGGCGCGAGGCAGAGACCTATGACGGCGAGGAAGGCGGCGAGGAAGGCGAGTTTGCAGCGGGACATGCCCGGGATACCCGGGCCGGGACTCACACCTTACGGCTTAGAGGCAGATCGTGCGGCCGAGGTAGGCGGGCAGGCGGCGCCCTGTTGAGGTTCAGTAACGAATGGCTGATCGGCGGCGGGTATCAGTCTGCCTCACTGGCCGCCGTCCGCTCAAGCCGATATTAGACCCCGCGTTCTATAAGGCGTCCTGTCACGAATTTGTGAATGACACTCGCGACAAGCGTCTGGTATGGCATGCCTTCTACGACGGCACGCTGCTGCATGCCCTCAAGATCCTGACACAAGTCAACCATATCAACGCCGAGGCTGACCAGCGGGCGCTATTGGATTCCTTAATCTGGCGCCCGTCGGCTTAAGCGCTTGGTTCGGCGGTCCATCGATTCCGAAGATCATGATATCTCTGATTGGAGCTGTCGACTCGCTGTTTCGATCGCCATTTCACCCTTCTCGTCGTTCGCCGTTTAAACCGTTCAAGCCGTTTCGCCGTTAATGACGTTCAGCCGTTTTGCCGTTTAAGTCCTTCCGCGTCGCCCGTTCTCCGTAAGTATTCCCGCATAAATAACTTTTTCACGTAAGGCGCAATCGACCCACCTCCTCTCCCGCCTGTCCTCTTCGGGACACCGCTGCTTCAAAGCCAACTCCGACGGAACGAGCTCCGGACAACACTATTCTGCGCCATG
>OBEQ010495042.1_pt1 | contig 71978 bp, 59 predicted proteins | sample 1670901 | NCBI WGS metagenome assembly OBEQ01 (sample SAMEA104232315, study PRJEB22302) | groundwater metagenome | biome: forest; feature: aquifer; material: groundwater | place: USA | collected 2011-08-07 | depth 5.4 m
AACATTTCCCCAGAAATTGAAGCGATTTTGGGAAAATCCATTCACAAATACGGGGTTACCAGCGTAGATTTGCGCTGGTAAAGCGCAAATGACAAATCAGGTCAGAGCCATCAGGCCGCCAAAAGTGGCGAAGTTAAGTTGGCAAGGGCACTTTTCCCTCAAGAAACACTTTACCTAAGCGGTTTTTTAATGATGATAGGAGCCGCAATCCTGATAAATGAAAATGGCAATTTCTCGGTCGTTGAGTGGCCGACTTATGGGGATGACTGGGATACTGAAAAAAATTTCCAAAAGCATTATGATGACCATGTGGTCCTTAAGAATGAATTTGGGTATAAAATTTCGGAACAACAATACAAAGACATATGCAAGGATCTATTAAACGATAAGAATCCGTGGAGTAATAGCAACAATAAATTCATACAGCCACGCGGAAGATTTGTTTCTCTTGATTTATTTAGTGGATTAGTAGCCATTGGAACTCCAGATGGTAAAATTATCAGTTGTTTCCACCCAAGCAAACAAACTATCATGGATAATATTCTGAATCGTTACTGGTGGCCTATACCGCGATTTTGATAAGTTAATTAATTGATGCCAAGTAATAAACGCTAAGGCGAAAACCGTGAACCAATTAAAAGTTACAGAAGTCTGGAGGAAACGTTTTGGTCAAAATGTGCCACTTTTTGACATTTCCACGGATGATGAGAAAATTATTGTGTATTTGAATAACTTTCAAACCACCGGCGACAATACATTAAACACGCTTGTTTTGTTGCACCGCAATGGAAATATTGTTAAGGAATTGCCATTAAACCCGAGTTTTTCCGTTTCGGCCCTCAAAATTGTGGGGGGGCATATAGTTTGTATTGGTTCTAAGGGTGCAGAGTATTATTATGAAACTTATGATTTTTCATTGGATCTCTCCGCTAGCGGTACTCTAAATAATATCGGGAAACGGTTTAAGGTTTTTATAAAAAATAAAGATTGGTATTTTTTCCATTTTCCTACCTGGTCGGGAGAATCAAAGAAATTTTTAACGTGCTATAAAAATGGGGCCATGTTCTGGCGAAAAGATATGGATTTGAATGAATTTAGGGCGGTTTCAAGTTCTGACGAAAGTAGATTAGTACATATCGTAAAAGAGAAAGAGAATCTTCCTCAAGAGAATGAGATTTGCATATTAGATTTTGATGGGCGAGAAGCTTTTACTGTTAAGCTACAGTCAAGAAATGAGTATCCATCATGTTCTTCGGATAATCTGACTGCAATAGGGGAAGATGATTTTGACGCTAAACCGTCTTTCTTGAGTGTTTTTGATAACCATGGTAATCCACTATTTAAGAAACAACTAAGGATAGAGCCTCATGATGTTTTCATCTCCAAAAAGGAACTGGTTTTCGTGACTTTGCACTCGGAATATGACTCAAATGTGGGTGGAGTGATTATTTTCGATAAGAAAGGAAATGAGATTAATCATATTGATACGTGCGCTTGGGGCCTGAGATCAGTTCAGACAAAAAATGGCAAAGCAGTTGCAATTCCATGCGGAGGTAAAACCCTTATTTTTGATGAAAATGGACAATTGGTCAAAATCATCGAGAACACAATGACTTTTCACCAAGCTGCAGGAGCAAGTCACATATTGACCAAAAATGAAACACTTTCAAAAGATGTAACTAAAATCAGGCCATCTGAGCTTATTCTTATTAAAATTAGCTGATTTATTGTGGCGATTGCAAATAAAGCGGGTCAGATTTTCCATTGCCAAATAATGAATGAAGATGGAATAAAAAAGAAGGTAAATAATAAGGGTTGGAAGGAAATGCCATGGTTTTCACGCGATGTATTTGCCATTATTTAAAAACATTTAAAGTTATTTAAACTGAAAAGGTGTGTTGGATGCCGGTTAACCTCAAAGACATTGTAGAATTGGTAAGATTCAAGAAAAAAATCAGCGCGTTAATCCGGCAATATGAAATGGGCGAAAAGAACAGTATAACCGACATTGAACGATTGTTCATGGAGACCTTGGAAAAATTTCGCGATAACCTTCAAAGTATAGAGAGAAAAAATCTCGCCGGAGAAAAAATAACCAATTATGACATAGCCATAGTTTTCGACACATATCTTCTCTACAACGAGTTTATTTTGACGCAACTCAATTCTACTCTTATTGCCGAAGCAAGGATAAACTCAGCAAACCTAATTGAAAGGTACAATTCCATTTTCGATAAGACACCAAGTTTTCATAGGAAAGCTATGGAAACAGGGCTTACAAGCGGAAGAGAGGCATATGATACTCTTAGTTACATCAAATCACAACTTATTGAGCTCCAATTAAACAAGTCAAAAGATTCCCTTCAGGGACTGAGTTCCATAGGGCTTCCCTTGTCTCTCTCTATTCAATTCGAATATTTGATAAAAAAAGTCAAAGACAAGAAACTGCAAAAAGAATTAACCAGGGAACACAAGATACTTATGTCGGAATTTTATAAAATCGAAAACAAGCTGGGGAAAAAATTCTTTGACCTCGCTTTGCATGAATTGGAAAAATCTGCACGCAACTATTCGATGGAAGTTACCTTAGATTTGGAAAATCTAAATCGGAAAGAATACAGAGTCAGATTCGATGTGGCACTTGATGATAGGGATACTATAAACGCATTAATAAAATTGCTAAGGCACAAGAGGCATTTAACAGAAGTCGTGAAGCAAATAATAAGTGCTGACAAAAAAATCAAGCTGCACGCAAAAGAACTTATTGAAAATTTTGACATTACAAACAATCCTTACTACCCAAAATCATTCTGGTGGAGGCATCTAGAAAAAATATGAAATCCGCCACAAAGATGATGCGAGGTATAATACTTATGTGGTGTCGTGGCTGCATGGTGAATAAGAAATGGCAAATTTTACTATTCTATCTAGAACAGGATTTATCGCAGGATTGCTAGTTATGGTTCTGTTGGTCGGTTGCACATCAGGGGTTTCAGTCACCCCTGAAGAAAGATGCCTGAACATATTTGAGGAATACCTTAAGAGCAATGAGCCGCAAATCGGCGAAAAAGGTCTTTTGGAAGGCCTCTTGTCAATGGACCGTACCGTAAGTTCAATGTTTGAATATTTTGATAAGTTCGATAAGAATGATTGCACACTAAAAACGAATAAGAAAGAAACACGGCTTTTCTACAAGGACAAATGGCTGAAAACAATTGGCACTCCTTTGTGGATGGGTGCGGAATCAATTGATGAAAACGAATACGCCTATTTCCCGACAAGATTGGGCAATGACAAACCATTCTTGGATGAAAACACCTGTTGTGGACACGCAGAATGAGGTTTTGATATGAATAAAAACAAACTATATTCAGTATTTTTTTGGAATCCCCCAAAGAGGATAAAAAAGAAGCTCTGGAGAAAAATTCTGGAGTTTGGGTTGGCGAATGGTTTTGATTCCTTTAAATTGGTTTATTGGGGCAAGGAAACACTGAATAAAAAAATTTGGGAATACAAGACCAAGGAATACGTTTTCGAAGACCCTCATGTTTTTGGTATGGGCGGCATTAGACCAATGTGTATTGAAGGTTTTTTCAACATGATTTCATTTGGGGCATTTCTCGATACATACAATGCGGGGCTAGGTTTCCGGTCTCTTCAAATTTATTCAAAAAACAGCAAGTTAGTATTGAACATGCATTCTTATGGGGGCATTGATGTTGGAGGACTTAATCAATCACAGTTTAGGTTATTAAAGAAAATAATCCTTGTGACAGGTTGGGGCGTGGTGTTCAAATCAGAAGGCAATTCCACAAATTACGATGCACTTGACCCGTGGAAAAAGTTTGATGCAGAAATTGAAAACTCCTATCCGGAAAAAAACAAGCTAATCATGGGATTCCTTTTGAAGCTTGCCTTGCAGGCATGTTTGGAAAAAGTGAGGGCAGATTATGAAGGCGGGAAAAAATTGAAAATAAAGCTAAAAAATCATTCATTGAATAAAATATCCGAAATTTTGTCAGAACAGGGACTCACTAATTGCCTAGTTTACGGCAAACCAAAAGAAACTTCGATTTCATTTAAACCGCCAAGCACATTTTCTATAACAAGGTTAAGTGAACCATCTCTATTCGATGTTTCTTCATTTGCGCACAAAAATTTGTTGCGAATCAGCACAATTGGGAGTAAATTAAAGAGGGGCTTTAGCGTGCACCCCGACGTGAAAAACATAGACTGTGAATTTTATCATATCAGCAACGAAAAATTTCTTGAAAGATGGCCCCACATAATCAATTATGCGATAAGCCACGACCTAAATAGATTCAAGATAAAATATTACGATGATGAGGTAATACGAAAAAAACTATTGTTTGATTACAAGATAGAAGACAACCCTATTCAGCGTTATCTGCTCGGAAATTTAAATTCGAATTCCGCAGAAAAATTACGCGAAATTGTCTCAAGCTCATTTGGCATAATACAGATTTTTCTTTTGAATCCAAAAGAAGATAAATACATTAAATTGGACGATAACCATTCAGTTGAAGTAAAAAACTTTGAAGAAAAAGAATTTAACGAATTCGAATCATTAATAGGCATCTGGCAGCCTATAAAAAAACAGGTTTGGGTAAAGTTGGTTGAGTTTGCCATCAATTCTGGCTTTGACAACTACCGACTATTTGTCCAGAACACAACTAATCTTCCAAAAGAATGGCTGCCAGAGCTTGCATCAGGCGGACAAAATTTTGTGGAAAAAGAGGGTTGGCCTTTTAAGAGACCTATGACAGAACAGGAAATCAGGGATATGCTAAAGGAGAGGGATAACTTAGTGAAGCGCCTCGAAAATGACAAGTGCACATGGGTATTTGAAAGAGAAAATGGAAAATACATAGGCGGAAAAATAACTAAACAAACTTTAGAATTGATAAAAAGCATAAAAAGAAACAAAAAGAACTGGTACAAGTGGTTTAGCCAACTTCTCATTTATGACATGCAAAAGACAAAATTCATCCTGCTCGATCACATGGAACAGATTTACTTGGAGACCCCGAATGAAAAAGAACGAAAAAAACTCATAGAAATAGTGACCACCAAATTGTTGATTCGATATACAAACGGGTAGTGAGAAAAATGTCTGAAAAGCTTTTCTGGAGGAGCGCGCTGAAGGCGATTTTTCTGGCGCTTCTCCTGTCGACTCCGGTTGTTTTGCTGGTTGAATTCCTGTTTTTGGGCGACGCTGCTTTTGAGGCATCACATGAAGCGGTCGGGGCATTTCGCACTTTTTTGCTGTTGATTTTACTTTCTGCCGCGTTTTTCGTTTGGGTTCTGTATGCATATTTTGACAGGCTTCTTCCCGCCTGGAAAACTATGGCCAAGGCGCTGCTCTTCAACCTGATTGGCAGCGCCATATTTTATCCTATGTATTATGTGTTTTTCCCAGAAATAAGTAAAACACAATTATTACTCAAAACGACTGGGATAGCAGGCTGGTTGCTTTACGAAATTGTACTGCTTCTTGTGACTACTGCCCTATTCGCTTACTTCTTCGACCGGTTTAAGGGCGAAGAGGAAAGGGAAACACTTGGCAAGCCGGATTATAAGGTTGCCCCGCTGAGGCTAAGGGCGCTTGCCTTTCTGCTCGATTTCCTCATTCTTAGTGCATTCGCAATATCCGCGTTTTCAACCTTGCCGCTCAAATCGGTAACCCCCACTTTAAGCATGGATGCCAAGATAGTATTCCTGGCAGTCATCTTGTTGCATGTCGCTTATTGGGTCTTTATGGAGGGAAAGTTTGGCGCAAGCATTGGGAAAGCAATTGTAGGCATCAGAGTTGTCCGGGAAAACGGCTCCAAAATAGGCTATGGCAAGGCCCTTTCCAGGAACCTTTGGAAGTTCATGCCATTCTTTAGCCCCATTATTGGCCTTCCCGACGTGCTGCCGGCATTGTTTTCAGAAAAAAAGCAGAGGTTCCTTGACAAATTCCTCAGAACAGTAGTTATAATGGCGAACCCTAAAAAGCGGGCGTGAAGAGAAACTTCCTCTGCAGGAACTTATGAAGAGAACAAAAGCACTGCATGTGCTTGTAAAAACTGAAAAAATCCTTAACTATCGCCTCATTCTTGCGATTATCCCTATCACACCAATGCCGACTAGCAATGCAAATCCGATTGGCAGTTCCGGCACCGCCGCCTTTTTCTCAACCCGGATTGCAACTGAAACGCTTGCCACATTGTCCTGCAGCTGCGGGTCAATTAGGGTTGTGCCGGATGCGTTGTAGATGCCAAGCACCTTGGTGTAGTAAGTGTAAATTCCTGTAGCTATCGGGTCGACCGGCTCGGTTAGCTGGGGCAGGTCGGCCTTTGTGAAAGTCACTTTATTATCCATCCATGCCTTGCCGACGATTGGAACTGGCCCGGAAGAGACAAGCCTCACTACCTGCTTTCCAGATACCATCGCTTCCCTCACAAGGTCAAATGCGACAGTATCCACAGTACTGCCGGGCTTTCTTGTCACGGTAATCGCAAGGTCTATCTGCTCGGCGGGGGAGAGGCCCTTGAGGTACTTCCTTTTTTCCGATGGAACCGTGTCAATTGCGATGCTTACAAGGTTATCGCCGCTCAGGTTTGGCGCAGGGCTTGGCGAGGAAGAAGGGCTGGGGGATGGTGTACCCCCCGTGCCTGACCGCGGATTGACAAGCACCGATGCCTGGGTGCATGGGCTTCCCGCCCCAACGACTGTGCCAGTCACCGGGTGCGATTGCTGTGCCGAGGTGTTGTTGACATAGGTACTGCAGATGACCGGACACGAAACACCTGATGCGATGTTTGTGCAGCTAGCGTAGTCCACGCTGCCGGCGGTCTGGGATGCGCCTTCGCAGGTGATTGAAATACTGTTAGCCGGAACTTCATCAAATCCTATGAGGTTCATGGTCAGGTTTGCGCGGCCAGGAGGAGAGGTGATTGTTTGTGAAAGAGGAAGGATTTCGCATAATTTATTTTTTTTGGACGGCGGCGTAACCGTTACATCTGCTGTACAAATAGCAGATTGTTTTCCGCTGGTTATGGTGGCTGTTACCTTTCCGCCAGTAGACCTATAGACTGGACATGTAACGTCACACGGGGTTGTCCCACTTGCACAGGATACTACGCCATTATTGACAACAGCTCCGTCTGAGCACTTGACTTTTATATCGCCGGCCGAATTTGAAGGCGCAGAGGTAAAATTGTTCGAGCCAAGAGTGAATGTTTTTCTAACACCCTGCTGAACAGTAGCCATCCCCGGCGTCAAGCTGCACGTCGCCTTTGGCGCCTCCGCCGCGACCGTTATCGGCGCGGTGCAGCTCGCCTTTTCCCCGGCGCCGTTCTGCACCGTGACACTTATGGTTCCGCTGCCCGTGTACTTGGTGCAGGTAAATGAGCAGCTGCCGTCTGTTCCGCCGCAGGAGGGCGTGGAATCAAGTTTTGCCCCGCCGCCGCAGGTTATGGATGGCGCGCTTATGGGCTGGCTAAAGCCGGAATAGCTAAGGGTTGAGGGCACGTCCGCATTTTGCGGGGTTGGCTGGGCTGGCGTGTCTATCGAGCAGGCTGGCCCTGCGATTTCACAGTCGGCAGGAACGCTAACTCCGCCGGAGGTCACCACAACATGCGCCTGCTTTTTCCCGACAGTTGAGTAAGTCACGCTTATAGGGTTTGATGTCTTGTTCGGCGCTGCGATGTCAACATCGCCCGACCATAGATAGGTGTATGTGAGGCTTGGGTCACTTGTAATTGCGGTCCATTTCACGGGCTTGTTGCCGCTTTGCACAACCGAGGTGTCTGAAACGCAGTATGCGGTGAAATCCGAAACAGTGGCGCTGCACGTTGTTGTAGCGGCCTTTCCGAGGCTGTCTGTCACCTTCACCGTGAGGTTTTTCGTGCCGGTGCTTGTGTAGGTGTTCTTAAAGTTCGGCTCGGTCGAGTCAAGCGTGCTCCCGGCGATGTCCCCGCTCCAGTGGTAGTTCGTGTATGTTCCCGACCCGCCTTTGGGGTAAGCCGTCCAGAGCACTTCAGAGCCTTTGAGGCTCGGGCTTGGCGTTCCTATGCAGTCGGCCCGCAGCGGGTCGCCAAGTTCTATTGTTTTGGTGCAGATTGCCTGCAGCCCGCCGCTTGCGGTGACTGCGAGGTTGGCGTACTTCGAGCCGCCGGCTGAAAATGGCCATACGAGAGGGGCGCCAGAGCCCGAGAGGCAGGTATCATCTTCGCATGTGCCTTCCCACTTGTAGGTGAAACTTCTCTGGGTGCCATAGTTGTGCAAAACCGCAGTCCATGTGACCTTTCTTGGGTTGTTCACGGGGTCCTGTATGCTGGGCGAGACCTCGCAATAGAACGGTGGGCCCCCGGTGGTGCCGGTGTTGCAGCTCGACGCACGGTAGGAGGCATATACTCCGCTCGCCCAGTATTGAAGGTCTCCAAATATGCTGCCAGTATCCTGCCCCGGCCAGCTGAATGCGGGCGGGGTTGCCTGTATTGCCTCATAGGTGTCGACCTGGATTTTTGCCTTGGGGTCCTGGCTTAAATATGCATTTATCTCGTCGGTGCGCGCCTGCAAATTCTCCTCGGTCGGGGCCTTGCCAAAGGCGCAGCCGCCAAAGCCGTCCTGCAAATCCTGCGGGCAGGAGGTGAACTCGACCCTGCGCGCGCCTATCTTGGTTAGCGGATATTCCGTTAGCGGATTTGAATATGTCCCCTTGCCGTTGATTTCCTCGCACGTGCCCTTATAATTGAGCGAACCAAAAGTGTAGGAATAACCCCCTATGTTCGAGTTCTGGTACCACGAAGAGGAGCCGCTGCCCGCAAACGCGTCTGAGCCCCCCCATATGCCGTATCCTTGTAGTAAGCTATCCTGCCGCAGGTCGGAGCCACATAATCAACTATCTGCCCATCGACCTTGAGAACGCCCACGGGGTAGAGCGGCTTTTGGACAGTGTTGTCTTTTCCTGTCCATGCCTTCTCCCCGTATGAGCTTCCGAGATTATCAACGCCTGAGTAGCTGAAGGCAACCGCTGTCGGACCGGAAGAGGCGGCCTCGATTGAGGTGCCGGCGCCGAACCTATAGCACACCGCGGAAGTCCCATCCTCACTGTAAGTGGAAAGCCGCGAGTCCTTCCAGGTAGGCCCCGGATAAACTCCTGATTGCGCGCCCGTATTCACTGTCATTCCGCCGCCAGCGCCGATTGCGGCGACCAGCCCCGTTCCTGTGATATTGCCGGAGTATGTTTTCCACGAGCCCGCATGGTTGACGTAGTCGTTGCAGTAATCCCCGGTTTCAGATGCAATGTCCATTCGGGTGTCCAGCCCGACCGCATACGCGTTCTGGAACGAGGTGCCGGCGGAGTAGGCGGACTTTTTCCTTATGGATGTGGTGTCGACAATGTGGCTGTAGGGGTTCTCCGGCTGGATTAGGATTGTGCCCGTGTCCGGGCCTGAAACGCTTGAGTAGCCGTTCGAGATGTTATATGTCCCCGCGATTTCAATTTCCGCCTTGACCCACGCCGCGGCGCCCCCTATTGAGGTTATCCCGCCATCATTTATCCCGGGGCATGTGAGATATCCGCTCCCGGAAAAGCTATCGCCCACATTCCCGGCCGAAACCGGCGCGGCATGCGCAAAGCCCGCGCCCAGAAAAACCAGCGCGACTAGGAGTGGAAGGAAAGTCGCGCCAGAAAACTTATTGTCGAAAAACATGGCAAATTACACTCTGGTTGGCTGTATTTCTAATGTAAATTACGAATAAAAAGGGTGATGCCGCAAGGATTTGCCCGCCGCGGCAAAAAAGCGGAATGGCAAAAACATAAATTAGCTCCGCACATAATCAATAGCGCCCGCAATCTGCGGCAGAAAATACCGTAAAGGTTTTTGCGATGGATGTGCATTCTGTTTCTGCAAAAGAGGCACTAGAAGCGCTCGGCTCAGCCGAGGCAGGCATCTCTTCGCAGGAGGCCGCAAAAAGGCTCGAGGAGCACGGGCCCAACGTGATTGATTCCGGCAAAAAAATCTCCGTGCTCGCGCTGCTAATCGAGCAGTTCACAGACCCGCTTGTGCTAATACTTATTGCCGCCTCGCTTGTCTCGCTTTTTTTTGGCAAGACAATTGATGCCACGCTCATAATTGCAATCGTCGCCGCGAACGGGATTTTCGGTTTTGTGCAAAACTACAACGCCGAGAAGAGCATTGAGGCGCTAAAGCGCATGGGCTCGCCCCACGCCCTGGTTTTTCGGGACGGCTCGCTCAAAGAAATCCCAAGCGGACAAATAGTGCCGGGAGATATTATCTACCTGCACGAAGGCTGCAAAGTGCCGGCGGACTGCCGCCTCATTGAATCCTCCGAGCTTGGGGTGGACGAATCAATACTCACCGGCGAGAGCCTGCCGGTTGGCAAGACAACCGCCCCGATTGCAAAAAGCGCCCTGCTCGCGGAGCGCACAAACATGGTTTTCATGGACACTGCGGTTGTGCGGGGGAAGGGAAAGGCGCTTGTGGCCGCCACTGGCAACAAAACAGAGGTAGGAAAAATCGCCAAAAATCTCGCATCGATTGAGGAGGAACCGACAAGGTTCCAGCGCGAACTTGAAGCCTTGGGCGGGAAAATCGGCAAAGGGATACTCGTCCTCGTGCTCCTAATAGCGCTCACCATGTTCGCCCTGCACGAGGCATCGCTGCTCGACATTTTCATAACATCGGTTAGCGTTGCGGTCGCGGCAATCCCCGAAGGCCTGCCCGCGGTTGTCACGCTCTCGCTTGCAATTGCCACGCGCAAAATGCTGAAGAAAAACAGCCTTGTGCGAAAGCTGCCCGTGGTCGAGAACCTCGGCTCAATCGAAGTTATATGCACAGACAAGACCGGAACGCTCACTGAAAACAGCATGACCGTGCAGCGCCTCTATTTCGATGGCAAAATATTCGATGTCACCGGCACCGGAAGGGCGACCGGGGGGGATTTTTTGCTCGATGGGGAAAAAACGCCGGCCAAAAAAATCGGGCCGCTGCTGCTGTGCGGGCTTGCGTGCAACGACACCATAATCGAAAAGCCCGCGGATGGCAAATCACCAATCGGCTTTCGCGGCGACCCGACAGAAATCGCGCTTGTGATTTCCGCGCTCAAGGGCGAAGTTTCACTAGACGGATTTGAAAGGGTAAAGGATTTTCCGTTCACATCCAACCGCAAGAGAATGACGGTTGTAATGGAGAGCAACGGCAAAAAAAATGCATATGCAAAGGGCGCGCCGGAATTCATAATCGAATCATGCGCCCATATTCTGAAAGGCGGGAAAAAAATCCCGTTTTCGCCCAAGGAAAAGAAGCTTGCCTTTGAACAGACGGAAAAAATGGCGTCGGGCGCGATGCGCGTGCTGGCATTCGCGCAAAAGGAAATCGGGAAGGGAAAAAATGCAATGGAGAAGGCTGAGGGCGGAATGGTCTTTCTCGGCCTTCAGGGAATGATTGACCCGCCGCGGCAGGAAGTGCGCGAGGCGCTAAATACCTGCAGGCAGGCAGGCATTCGTGTTGTGATGCTAACAGGCGACAACAAATCAACCGCCGCGGCAATCGCGGCAAAGGTTGGCTTTGCCGGAAGCGCAATAGATGCAAAGGAGCTATCCGCCCTTAGCGCGGAAGAATTCGAGAAGGCGGTTTTCACTCATGACGTATTCTCGCGCGTCAGCCCCGAACAAAAGCTCGAGGTTTTGCGCGTGCTAAAAAAAGCAGGGCTTAGCGTTGCCATGACCGGCGATGGGATAAATGATGCCCCCGCGCTTAAGCAGGCGGATGTTGGGATTGCAATGGGAATTCGCGGCAGCGATGTTGCAAAGGAGACGAGCGACATTGTGCTGCTCGACGACAACTTCGCGACAATTGTGGAGGCGATACGTGAAGGAAGGGGAGTTTTTGAAAACATCAGAAAGTTCGTGCTCTACCTGCTCGCAAGCAACGTAGCTGAGGTGTTCGTGGTCTTTATCGCCTCGATTGCGGGAAGCCTGCCAATCACCGCGGTGCAGCTTCTTTTTGTGAACCTTCTAACCGATGGGTTGCCGGCGCTCGCGCTGGGCGCCGACCCGCCCCGGCCGGGAATCATGCTCGAAAAGCCGCGCAAGGGCGGCGATGGGGTAATAGATGGGCAGACCGCCTCGCTGCTTTTGCTCATGGGGCTTACGAGCACAATAATCATTCTCGCGCTCTTCTTCTCCTACCTCCCGCAAGGCCTTGCAATCGCCCAGACGGTCGTATTCACCTCCTTTATCATCTTCGAATTCGCAAAGCTTGTCGTGATTAGGCAAAAGGACGGGCTTGGAATGGCATCGAACAAGTGGCTGCTTGCCGCGCTTGCGGGTTCGGTTGTAATCCAGCTCGCGATAATGTACAGCCCCGCAGCCGGCCTCTTCGGGGTTGTTTCGCTAGGGGGCGCGGAGTGGGGGATGATAATTCTTGGCGGGATTGTCGCATACGCAGTGAACACCATTGGAACAAAAATTATACTCCGCAAAGTCCCAACAGGGACGGGTTTCTGAGGAGTTTTTAAAAAAAGAAAAAGTGCAGGAGGGCTGGCATTGAAACTAGGTGATTTTTGTTTATAAATAACCCAATTTGCTTATATATAAGTATTATTTATAAATACATTGATTTAGTTATATAGTTGGTGTTTTGATGGCCAAAGCAAAAACAAGGCGGATAATAGCCCTGCTCCTTGACTCTGGATATGCCCCGGCAAGCAAGTACGAGCTTGCAAAGAAAGCGGGGTGCACCCCCTCATGGGCGCTGATGCTCACAAAAAAACTGGAAAAACAGGGGCTAATAAAAGGCCTGAAAGTAACCAATGCGAAGGAACTCTTCGGGCTGTTCCACAAGCTCAACCAGAAGAAAAAAGCCTCACGCAGTTACGCCATCTACTCACTGGAAAACGCAGACAAGCTAATAGAACTATTCAAGGAAGGGGGGAAAGAATACGCCTTCACCACCTACCTTGCGGAAAACATCCTCCAAAAATACCTCTTCAGCCACAAGACCGAAGCTTACATACAAAAAGAGGACATGGATGAATGGCACAAAAAACTGACCAGTCTCGGAACCTACGGCGGCGGAAACGTGAGAATAATAGCCTCGGAAAATGACGAAACATTCAACAAAAAACAGGCAGGCGGCAAAGGCCCATGGATAGTAAGCCTCCCGCAGCTCATAAGCGACCTCTACAACGAAGGCGGCCCCGCAAAGGAAGCTGGAGACATGCTGCTTGAAAAACTTGCAAAAACACTCGAGGCGGAAAATTAAATGTACCCCGAAAAAGAAACAAGCCTTTCCTATGAATACCTCCAAAAAGTGGTTTCGGCACTCGAAGAGCCAATCTGCCTCATCGGAGGCTGGGCGATTTATTTGACCGTGAACAAAGCATACAATGCCAGCACCGGAAAAGACTACATAGGCTCAAGGGACATAGACCTGGGATTCCACATAGAAGAAAAACAGGAACTGAAGAACACGACATTTGGTAAGGCAATGAAAAAACTCGAAGAAGAGGGCTTCACGGAAGTCGGGGGAAGAATGGTAAAGAACCTCGATTATGACACGGGCGAAGAAGTCGAGCCAAAAGAAGCCAAAGAGAAGCCAATGTACGAGCTGCACAAAATGTACGTCGATTTAATGGTAGACCACGCCCCAAAACCCGACAACCTGAAGGAAACGAATCTCATTTTTGACGAAGAGCTCCTCCAATATGTCTTCGATGACCCAACTCACCGCGAAGAACTCGAACAATTCAACAAAAAACTCTGGATGCCAAAGCCATGGCTGCTACTCGCAATGAAAACAAAATCCCTCCCAAACAGGCAAAAAGACCACAAACGCCAAAAAGACATAGCAGACATCGCCGCCATAACCCTCTTCACAAAACAGGAAGACACCCCATACAACCTGATTGAAGTGCTGCGCAAGGACAAAATACTCCAAAGCCTCAAAAGCATCACACCGGACGAAATAGCCGGTACCGAATCACTGCTCGGGGTGCAGCCCAACTCATTCAGAGCAGCGCTCTCAGACCTCATAACCAAAATAGACCGAACATACAAAGCCAAGGTCAAAAAAATCCTCTCAGACGGAAAAAGAGTTCAGGTAGCACGCAACCACTCCGTCGGCGAAATAAACAACACAATACCCGGCCTGCAGCTCGGAGAATATGTCTTTTGCAACGACTTCGAGACGATAAGAAGAATGAGAATAGACAAAAATAATGCCTGAATTATTTGTTTACATTACAGTCAAATGTAAATTCAAACTGCTCATATTTTGCATTTGTTACAGGCAAGGATATTGAAAAATTAGCATAAGTTGGGGAACTATTTGAAACGTTACAATAGCCCTCTCTTGAGCTTATTGATTTACATTGAACATTTTTTAAATAATTTTTGTCCTCAACGCCGCTTATAGAGAAATCTAATCTTAGGGGTACATCAGAGTTCTTTTCAATTTGCAGGTAACCTTTACAAATATCGCGCCTGAATGTATACTTCATGTTTGGCAACAATTTTTTTTCTGAGTCTGGAACGGTTAAGCCATAGGAATTAAAGTATGCGTGAGAAATATTCACTATTTTATTAGTCGTGTTGCTAAAAACAAAACAAATTGGCAGATTATTGCTATATGAAAAATAATCGGGGACTAATTTTTCCATTCGAATTTCACTCAGATATTGGTCAATTTTTGCGTAATCGAAATAATAAGGGCTAGCTGAAAAAGTCTCTTTAAATGATTTAATATCATCACCGAAAGTACTGCAACCAAATTTTTTTAATAAATTACCACCTTCGTCTTTAACATCATAATAGAATTCTTCTTGATTGCTTTTCGGATTATAAAACAGAAACGCCTTATTGAATAATTTAAAATTAATGTTTATGTCCTCAGCATAAGATAATTTGCTCCCAGAAAGCTGCATAGTGTCACTAAACATTCCTGAATTTGCAGACAATTCTAAACTCAGCAATCTTTTCTCGGAATTAACGGCCGGAACAAAAAATTGAGTTATTATGATAAAGAAAAATAGTGTGAAAACAATAACGGAACTGAGGGCAATAATTGACTGATTTTTTAAATTTGTTACGCTAGTAAACTGCCGCCAATCTCCCCAATCCGCGCCCCGGACTCCCAGAGCAGTGAAACAAGAGCCTTATCACGCCTGTTCTTGACGTTCAAAAGCAGAGCCTTGACCTCTTCCTGCGTGAGCATGTCCTCTGGCAGCTTGCGGGACTTTTTCCGGGACTCCTTCATCCATTTGACACACTCCGGGTATTCGCCACCGTTGAGCCAGCGGTAAAAATTCTTTATCCCGTTGATGTGCGTGTCTATGCTCTGGGCAGAAGCGTACCTTGTGCGCATACTGACCACAAACCGCTCGAAATCTGACCGCGTAGCCTCGCTAAAGTCCTTGCCGATGCCGACAGCGGCAATTCTTAGCGTGCCTATAATGCGAATAAGCCGCGGAACGCCAATGCCCATGGAGAACTTGTAATTGTAGAAACTCCGAATGGTTTCCTTGTTCTTCGGGCTAATCTGGTCGGATTCAAGCAGAGCGAGCTGGCGCTCAAGCTGCCTATCGAAGTCATGTAAATATTTCTTCATAGTTCCACCGTCCTAAACCGAAAACCATTTTAAAGGACTGCATGGAACTAAGGGGATATTGCAGGAGGGCGGATTCGAACCGCCGAAGGCACTGAGCCATCAGATGTCTCAGGCGCATTAACTGTGCCGGCGATGCTTTCTTTTCTTTTTCGCCGGCGTTTTTCTTTTCTTCGCAAAGAAAAGAAAAAGACCGCTTGAGTCTGACGCGTTTGACCGCTTCGCTACCCCTGCTATTAGGGACTAATTCGTGGTTAAGGTATTTAAAGCAAAGTCCGGCCCCGCAGGCGCGCAAAACCCACCACGAGAATGGCTGCCACCGCCACCAGCAGAAAATCCGTTTCCGGCACGGGCTGGCGCGGCGTGTCGGATATTTTTACAAAAACCGTTGATGTGTTGTCGGATTTGATTGGGTCGGTTGCCGCGGAGCCCCCCCGCGTTATGGAGGTTATTGCCGCGGTGTATGAGTATGAGCCTGTTGGAATGGGGTTGGCATCGATTTTGGCGATTGAAACCGGAGAGGATGTGCTGTTGATTGTTACTGAGGTGGAAGCGCCCATAGAAACTGTATATGTGCCAATCGATGCGCTCTTGTTTGTGAGGGTGCTTGCCGAGGAAACCGTAAACGTCACATCCGTTGCCGCCGAGGTCGGCTTTGTGATGGTCACAATTAGCTCTAGCTGTTCGGCGGGGCTCGCACCGCGGTAATACAGGTTCGAGTCCTTTGCAACCCGAACACTTATTGACGCAAGATCGTTCGGGGCGAGGTCAGCGGCTGCAAATGAGGAGCATAATGCAAGGCCAATTAGCATTGCAAGGCCGAAAAGCTTTTGGCTGCGTGGCATTATGGATATTGGTTATTGTTGTAGTATTTAATTGCTTCTGGAAAAATCCGGCATGCTGGCAATGCCAATACTGCACGGTTTAAATAGTTTTTAGTCCTTAATCCTCAAAGCAAATTAAGTTTGGTAATGAAAAGGAGGAAAACACATGGCAGCAAAACCAGCATTCGGTGGATATAGCATTTGCTTTAAGGGATGCGACGATTCGGTCGAAAAGGTCTTCGGAACAGGCAAGATAGCCCCATCCGAAATGACAAAGAAGCTCTGGGTATACGTAAAGGCCCACAAGCTTTCAAGCAAGTAAATTCACAATTCCAACTGCCCCGTGAAAGCGGGGCAACTATTTTTTATTTTCCAAACTTTTTGCAACCGAAAGCAATAAGTATTTGCCCTGCGCATTTTATTTTCATGGCAGAGAAGAAAAATGCCGCTGGCAAAACCGAAACCGCCACGTTCGGCGCGGGCTGCTTTTGGGGCGTTGAGGAAACGTTCCGCAAAATGAGCGGGGTCACCGCAACCGCTGTCGGCTACACTGGCGGGAAAACGAAAAACCCCACATATGAGGATGTGTGCACTGACACAACCGGCCACGCCGAAGCCGTGCAAATCACATACGACCCCAGGAAAATTTCTTACGAAGAGCTTCTCAAAACATTTTGGGGAAACCACAACCCAACAACCCCGAACAGGCAGGGGCCTGATGTCGGAAGCCAGTACCGCTCGGTGATTTTCTACCACTTCCCGGAGCAGAAAAAGCTCGCCGAGAAATCAAAAGAGGACCTCGAAAAGGCCGGCAGGTTCGGCGGGCGGAAAATCGTGACCGAAATCGTCCCTAGCCAGGAATTTTACATGGCCGAGGACTATCACCAAAAATATCTGATGAAGCGCGGGATTGATTCGTGCCATGTTTGATTTTTCCGGATTTTGCGGGTTATTTTGCCTGTAATGAAGATTTTAATATTAAAGTGCATTATCTTTCAGTATGGTCGGCAAGGCGGGGTCTTGTGCCTGGATGCACGGAAAGGGGCATGAGGGACGCATAGTAAATCTAAATGGCATTCCAAAAGGAAGGGGAAGCTTTTCTCAAATAGAACAGGCTCGTGCCGCACTAAAGCATAGCATTGACAAAGATATTGATTTGGGGAGAATGCCTGATATCAGGCGATATTCTGAACTTTCAGGATATACACGCACTCACATAGTAAGCCGTGTTAACGCGCGCAGGGCGGAAAAAGGGATAGCTGAAGGGCTTCCAAGGGGCGGCCCCAGGTTTGGTTTTCCAGGCCAGATGAGGGAAATAGTGAGCAAGCACATTGCGAATGCAAAAAAGCCCGGCAAAAAAGTAGTGGATGTAAAAGAAATCGTGAATGAATATGCAACTGCATCCGGACTGGTGGTGCTGCCAAATTCCCTGTGGTATACAATAAGAAGCATCGACCCGAAAGTGAAGATAAGCCTTGCAGGGGCTATACGGGCAAGAAAGTCCTTGCTTGAACAAGGTGGCTATACCGATTATAGGCTTTTCAGGCCAAGAAAAAGGACTGATTAGTGTTTAATGCAGATTCATAGCGGTATCAATTTTGACAATCACAAAAACCAGATATACGCGGGGGACGAGCCCCCAATCAACAGTCCGGCGCGGCGGCTTTTAGAACGGTTTGAGATTCGAATATACTACGCCCTAACTTGTTAATAATTTTTACGTTTGAAAAATCCGAATTTCAGAAAAACCTTATTTTTTTATTCCAGCCCGTGGCCTTCTTGGTTTAGCGGTTTTCCTTTTTCTCGTTCCGGGGCTCCGCAAGAGCCTTGTTCTTTTCCCAGATTTTCAGCGTCCGCGGGTCGTTATTTGCCCTTGTGCAATTTTCGCATATGTAAAGCTCGGACTCATTACCGCAAAGGATGCATTTCATTGTTTCGCCTCTTTTCCGCAATTTCACGGCTGTTCGAGCAGCCATTTCCACGCGGATTTGAATGTTATTTTTGCTTTATTGCCAAACCATTCGTGTTCTTCCTCGGCATCGTAATCATTGGTTATTATGAGGAGGTCTTTGCACTTGGTTTCCTGGCTTGCATTTATCAGTGCCCGCACTTCCCTTTTCTTTGTTTCCGGACTGGCCGGATCGTAACATGCCTGTATGAGTTTTGTCACTGTTGTGCCTGATTTTATCACAAAGTCCACTTCTTCTTTTTGCTGGTTTTTCCAGTAGTACAGGTCAAATGCGCCCTGCATTTCCGACTTTTTCAGGTGCACCGCTACCATATTTTCAAATAGTTTGCCAAGATTTGGGCTCGCCTGGAAAGCCTTGGCTTTAATGAGCCCATTGTCAAAGCAGTATATCTTCCTGTTTTGTCCCTGTTGTTTTGTTTTGAATGAGAACTGGTTTATTGTGAAGAATATGTATGCTTCTTCCAGATAGCCGGCATATTTTTGTGCGGTCAGATGGCTTTTTAACCCGATTATTTTTGATGTGGATAGATGGGAAAATTCATTCGCGGCGTTAGCGAGCAGATATAGCGCGAGTTTTTCTATTTCCTTTCCCTTTCTCGTGTTGTGCCTTTTTATTATGTCCTTGTAAAGTATTGATTCAAAGAGCACGCCCAGATACTGCTTTGAGTCAAGGTTTTTTACTATTGTTTCCGGGTAGCCGCCGTTTTGCATGTAGTCGAAAAGCAGTTCCTTAATCCTGTGCGAGGTCGTGTTTTTTGTGTCAATCTTTTTCGCGTCAAGAAATTCCCTGAAAGAAAAGGTAAGGATATTTGTAGGCAGGTGCCTCCCTGTCAGATGGGTCGCGAGTTCTTTGCCGAGAAGGTGCGAATTGCTGCCCGTGACAATAATATTGTACCCCTGCCTTTGCAGGCGGTTCACAAACAGCTCCCACCTTGCGAGGTTTTGTATTTCATCAAAAAAAAGAGTCTTCGGGTTGCCGTATGCCTGATTGATTTCTGAAATTATGTCGTCGTAATGCTTGACCTGGACCAGCTCTTCATTGTCAAAGTTCGCATAACCAAAACTGCCTGATTTCCTCAGCGTATGGACAACAAAAAAAGATTTGCCTGCCCTTCTGGGCCCAATTACAACTTTTATCAAATTGTGGCTAAGCGAGAAGGGTTTGGCTTCCCTTTCAACATACGGCTCGTTAAATGTGCCCTCCAACTCTGCCTTTTGGCTTAAAATAATGTCCTTTAACACTTCATCTCCCCGCAAAAACCATAACTATCCTAATAACAGAAAGTATATAAAATGTATTATTACATCTGATTCTATTGCACAACATTTGTGTCAGCTGCCGCCTGCATTTGTTTTCAGCCCATCAGGTTGTGCCTATTTGCCATGCCTTCCTTGACTTTGTTAATCGCCCGGCATATGACTTTCCTTTATAAATGCCCCAAGTTAGTCATATGGCTGATTTAAGCCATTCAATCATTCAGCCGCAAGGTTTTCGAGCAGCTGCTTATTCTCAGTTATGCTTTCAGTTATCGCATTTTCAACGCTAACCGGCTTTCTTGATGGCACGATGCGTTCTTTTAGGAATTGCTTGATTTGTTCTGTGCTTTTTTGCTGGTTGGCGTTCTGCCAGAAGAATTTTTCATCCTCCGTGGTCTTGCTTTTATCGGCTTTGATGTCCAGCTTGAATCTGTTCAGCCTCAGGAAGGAATCCGTGGTGACAAACGCGGTTCTTTTGTTACCGTCTTCAAATGGGTGGATTTTGGGGAAATTGTGCAGGAAGCGCGCAAGGCTCTCGAACATGTCCAAATCGAATATGGTGTTGACCCATGAGAGTTCTGCCATCATTTTGGTGTTTTTTTTCTCTATTTTGTTGTGGATTTCTATTATTTTTTCCCTTGTAAATATCAGGTCTTTTAGTATCAAAAATTGGTAGGGGCTGAATTCTTCCTTACTTTTCACAATTGAGAGGTATTCTGCTATTCTCTCCCGGGCCAGCTCTGAGTAGTTGATTTCTGGGAATTCCTGCATGGCCTTGTGCATTTCGTCCGGAACGGAGAGGGTTATAGTTTTACTCATAGTTTATTTAATACACATAATTAAATATAAATGTGTTGATTATGGTTTTTCAGCCTCAAAACCGCCTATTTGACGAGTTTTACAATAATCCACTCACCCATTTTCAGCCCCATTCCTTCAACAAAGCCCTTTAGATAGTCTTCGGAAACGTTCTGGTCCTGCGATGGGAACTGATGGGAAACACACCAAAGCCTCTTGGATTCTTTCAAAATCTTGTCTCCGTCCTCATTTGAGAGTATCTCCTCTTTGCCAAGAGTCTCAAACCTCTTGTCCGCCCCGCAAACCGCCCTTACAAGAGTGCTCTTGCCAGAGCCCGGCAGGCCGAAAATAATGATATTGAGATTCGATGCCGCAAGATGCTTTGCAATCTGCACAAGCTCATGCTCGGAAAAAATGCTGCCTGACTTGACTATTTTCATGTAACATCACTACACCGACCGAACTACCGGTAATACGCGGGGGACGAGATTCGAACTCGCGCACCCTTTCGAGTAACGGATCACTGCAACCAACGGATTTACATTTTTCTTTTCCGTCAACGCTTTTCTTTTTGTGTCAACAAAAAGAAAAGGGTTGTAGCAGTCCGCCGCATTAGACCACTCTGCCACCCCCGCGCGGATGACATATTAAAGTCCTTTGGGTAAATTTATAAGGGTTTAGAAAACGACCCTTTTTAGGGGGTTGCGCGGGCAGGTTTGGTATGCAAAACTTTTGCGGAATAAGGGTCGAGAGCCCGTTTTTCCTCTCGCCGATGGCGGCAATCACGAGCCTGCCATTCCGGCTCATGTGCAAAAAGCAGGGCGCGGGGCTTGTGATTACCGAGCAAATCAACGCAACGCAGGTCGCAAGAAACCCCGACCCTTTCACGAACAACGAATTCTTCACGATAAAAACCACTCCAGAAGAGAAGCCTGTTGGAGTTCAGCTCTTCGGCGCGGTTGAGAAGGATTTTATCGCGGCGGTTGATGCCGTTGAGAAGAATTTTGAACTGATAAACATCAACTGCGGTTGCCCTTCGCACAAGGAAGTATCAATCGGCGCCGGGGCGGCCCTTCTAAAGGAGCCTTCGAAAATTTCGGGAATTGTAAGGGCGATAAAGGGAATTACAGCAAAGCCCGTCACGGCAAAAATAAGGCTCGGATGGAATTCCAATGATTCGATTGCAATCGCAAAGGAGATTGAGAGAAGCGGGGCGGACGCCATAATGGTGCACGGCAGGACCGCCGCGCAGGGCTATTCTGGAACAGCGGATTGGGAAGCGATTAGGAAGGTGCGCGAGGCTGTGAGCATTCCGGTGGTTGCAAATGGCGATGTGAATTCGGGCGCGAAGGCCGCGCAGATGCTCGAAGCCACCGGATGCGAATTTGGAATGGTCGGGCGCGCGGCAATGACTAATCCCTACATTTTCCGCGAAGTGCGTGAGTGGTTCGAAAAAGGAATTGAATGGAAACCAAGCGGCGGGGAAAAAATTGGCGGGTTTTTCGATTATATGGAGGCGTGCAGCCAATTTGACATGGTAAAGCTAACCGACCTCAAGCTAAAGGCGGTGCAGTTCACCAAGGGCATTGATTTTACAAAGCAGGTGCGCGTGCAGCTCCAGGAAGCGCAGTCGGCTGGGCAGATACGCTCGCTGCTCAGGGATTTTCTGGAGCAATCGCAGCAGCGAAACGTGGCGTATTCCTGAATTCAGATGTGCTCTTTTATCTTTTCCTTAAAATCCGCCTTCGGAATCGCGCCGTGGATTTCGCCAATCTGCCCGCCTTCCCTGAAAATAAGGAAAGTCGGGATTGAAAAGATGCCGAATTTTCCGGGCGTTTCCGGGTTGTCGTCGACATTCATTTTCGCGAACTCCATTTTTCCTGCGAACTCCTTTGAGAGTTCGTCGAAAATCGGCGAGGAAATCCTGCAAGGGCCGCACCATGGCGCCCAGAAATCGACGATGGACGGCTTTTTCTGCCCCGTGAAATCCGAAAATTCCGAATCAGTCAGCTCTCTCATTGCAAACACCCCGCAAGAAAAAAAGATTTCCAGCATCAGTTTATAAGAAGAACTCGCGCAAATTTCAAAATTGCGCCCGGCTCGCGCAAAAATTTTTGCGCCCCGCAAGGGCCAAAAAAGGCGCATTCCGAACGCCCAAAAATAGGTTTGGAAAATGAACTAATAAAAATATGAAAAGAAAAAATAGTGAAAAATATGAACTTTTAGTGGCAATTTAGTTTATTTTTATAATAAAAAATAGCCGCAAGGAAGGCTTTTATATAAGGAGGCAATGATATATCCTGCCAAGCCAAAATAAAATAAGGCGCGAAGTATGTGGGGAAAATGGATGATTTTATGCCGGGCAAGAGCGCTGTTTCTAACGTTGCAAAGGCCGCCAAAAAAAAGGGCCTTAAAATTCCCAGGGTTTTCACCCAGAAGGGCGCCGACCCATTCGCCGGCGTGAAATATGATTTGCGCTCCTCGGTTATAAAGAACCCCGACGGCAGCACGGTTTTTGAGATGCACGATGTCGAGGTCCCGGCGCAGTGGACGCAGATTGCAACCGACATACTCGCCCAGAAATATTTCAGAAAAGCGGGCGTTCCGCAGTTTGACAAGAGCGGCAGCCCCGTGCTTGACAAGGATGGAAAGCAGGCGCTCGGCCCTGAGAGGAGTTCGAGGCAGGTAGTCTCAAGGCTTGCGGAAACCTGGAGATGGTGGGGCGAGAAGTACGGCTATTTCCCATCACAGGAGGACGCGGACGCCTTTGAAGACGAGCTAAAGTTCATGCTCATAAACCAGTACGCGGCGCCCAATTCGCCGCAGTGGTTCAACACAGGCCTATTCCACAAGTACAACATCAACGGCCCCGCGCAGGGGCACTACTATGTCAGCCCGGACACCGGCGAACTTGAGCAGTCCACGGACGCCTACACGCACCCACAGCCGCACGCGTGCGGCCGATATGACACATTGCTTTTCACGGAAAAAGGGATAATGGAACTTGGAAGGGTTGTTGATGAAAACCTCCTGGGAATCCGGGTTTTTGACGGCGAAAATTTTGTAAGGGTTCAGGCGGTAAAGGAAAACGGGGTAAAAAGGGTTTATCGCGCAAAACTTTCCAATGGAAATTACATAGACTTCACCGATGACCACCTGATTTATGCGGCTCAGACAAGGGAAAACGGCTTTGAATGGCATGAACTTGGGAGAATACTTGGGCATAAGGTTCAGCAGACGGCAAATGTCGCAGGCCTTGGACAGGGGCTTGCGGAAAATGCGGACGCAGATTCTGTACAGCTTCTAAAAGTGGGCGGACTCGAAATTGCAAAGTCGGAGCTTGCGGGCTGGATTATGGGCGACGGATACTTCGGCCAATACGGCAAGACCACAATGCTTGGCGTGATAACAATTAACGATGATGAGTTTGAGCACGTAAAATCGCTTTTCATGAAGGTGTTCGGAGGCTTTACCGTGACCGCAAAGCCTGAAATAAGCCCATCATACCGCATTGTGAGGCGGGACTATAAGAGCGTGAACCCGTTTGTTGCGGAATATGGGCTGAATAAGAATTCGCTGACAGCGAACGTTCCAAAAAAGGTGCTCGAATCCGCGGAGCAGGTGCAGTATGCATTCCTAAGGGCGCTTTTTCAGGCAGACGGGTGCGTTAGAATCCGCAGCGAAAACGGCAGGAACTCAGGGGACATTGTCCTGACGACAATTTCCGAGCAGTTGGCGCATCAGGTCCAGAACATGCTTTTGAACAACGGCATTTATTCGAGGGTCAGCCTTTGCAATGATTCACGCAGCGATAGGCACCTGCAATACCATGTTGAGATAGCCTATCATTCCGAGCGCCTAAAATTCCAGAGTTTAATAGGATTCATATCGGAAGAGAAGAAAGAGAGGCTTGAAGAGCTCAATTCAACCGTTTTGGGAAAGGATAAGCCCACAATTTCACTTGAAACCGTTTCACATATAGAATACATAGGCGAAGAAACGGTTTATGACATCCAAACCGAGAGCGGAAAGTTTTCGGCAAACGGGATTGTTGTGCACAACTGCTTTATACAATCCCTAAAGGATGACCTCGTAAACGAGGGGGGAATATTCGACCTTGTCACGCGCGAGGCAAGGCTCTTCAAGTACGGCTCGGGCACGGGCACGAACTTTTCCACGCTAAGGGGCTCGGGCGAGCCGCTCTCGGGCGGGGGCTATAGTTCGGGCCTCATGTCATTTCTCAAGGTGCTCGACCGCGCGGCGGGGGCGATAAAATCAGGCGGGACAACAAGAAGGGCTGCGAAGATGGTGATTCTGGATGTTGACCACCCCGACATTGAACAGTTCATCACCTGGAAGGTTATCGAGGAGCAGAAGGTCGCGGCGCTTGTTGCGGGCGCGAAGACGTGCAATTACTACCTAAATGACATAATGAGGCTCGCGCACGAAGGCAAGTCAACCGATGTGCGAAAAAACAAGGAGCTCGGAAGGCTAATCAGGCTCGCGCTCAGGGAAAATGTTTCCCCGAATTACATTTTCAGGGTGCTGCAGCTGGCAGAGCAGGGCGAAAAGAAAATCGATTTCCGCACCTACGACACCAACTACAATTCGGAAGCATACCTCACGGTTTCGGGCCAGAACTCGAACAACTCGGTGCGCGTCAGCAACAAGTTCATCGAATCGGTGATAAACGACGGCTACTGGGACCTATTGCACAGGATAAACGGAAAGATTGCAAAAACCCTCAAGGCGCGCGACCTCTGGAACAAGATTGCGATGGCGGCGTGGAACTGTGCAGACCCCGGGGTGCAGTACGATGACACGATAAATGAGTGGAACACCTGCCCAAAGGACGGACGGATAAACGCGACAAATCCATGCGTAACCGGGGATACGCTCGTGCTGACGAAAAACAACGGGTGGCAAAGGATAGATGCCCTTGTTGGAAAGGAAACCGAGATAATCACAAACATTGGGGAAATGAGCACGGGCCTTACCAGCGGCTCATTCGAAACAGGATTAAAGCCTGTTTACATGCTTTCCACAAAATCAGGATATGAACTAAAGCTCACCGCAGACCACAAGGTTTACACCGCCAACAGGGGATTTGCCCCTGCCTCGGAACTGACAAAAGATGATTATATATGCCTTCCATCCAGGCCGGTGGCACGGATAGACGAGCCTACCGACAGGGAATTTTACCAGTTGCTCGGCATTTATCTCGGCGATGGCTCAGGTTCGGGTGGGGTGATACAGCTCACAATGGACAAGGCAGAGGAAAATGTGCTGCAAACCATAGCAGGATACTGCTCAACAGGCTTTAAAAAAATGACATACCAGAACCGCGGCACATTGGTGGCCCAAACTTCCACAACATCAAAAATCAACCTTGCGGCAAGGCATGCAGTTGAAAGGATATCGGAGTTTGTTGACCTCTCGCAGAAATCACATGAAAAAAGCATTTCCGGAAAGATATTCAGCCTCGGTTTGGGGGAGCAAAAGTACATTCTGCAGGGGCTCTTTACAACCGACGGAACTGTGGCCAACTACGGCGAAAAAAGCCAGTATGTCGCCCTTGATTCCACGAGCGTCGAATTGCTGAAAGGGGCGCAGATAATCCTGCTGGGCTTTGGGATTAAAAGCAAAATCTACCGCAACCGCAGGGCGGGAAAGCTCACTTCGCTGCTGCCTGATGGCAAAGGCGGGATGAAAGAGTATAGCGTGAAGGAAATGAACAGCCTGCGGATTTCAAGAAGTTCAAGGGTGCTTTTCGAGGGCTTGATAGGTTTCATGCCGCAGTCACACAAAAACGCCCAGCTTGCAGAACTTAACCTGGGCGTTTCGGCTTATGCTGACAAGCCGTTTGATGCGGTCAAATCATTGGAATATCTCGGAGAGGAAAAGGTTTACGACCTAACCGAACCGTTCACGCATTCATTCATTGCCAATGGAATTTCCGTACACAACTGCTCGGAGTACGTTTTCCTAGACGACACCGCATGCAACCTTGCGAGCATCAATTTGATGCATTTCATCGACCAGAACAACGAGTTCAAAATAGAGGACTACAGGCACGCGGTAAGGCTCTGGACAATTGTACTGGAAATCAGCGTGCTGATGGCGCAGTACCCTTCAAAGGAAATCGCGCTGCGCAGCTACTACTACAGAACGCTGGGTTTAGGGTATGCAAACCTCGGAACCCTGCTGATGGTCCAGGGGATTCCATACGATTCCGATGAAGGAAGGGCAATTGCGGGCGCGCTCACCGCAATTCTGTGCGGCGAGTCATACGCGACCTCAGCGGAGATGGCAGAGGCGCTCGGGGCATTCCCGCGCTATACGCAGAACAAGGATGACATGCTTCGCGTTATAAGAAACCACAGAAGGGCATCATACAACGCAAAGCCTTCAGAGTACGAAGGGCTCACAACAAAGCCTGTCGGAATCAACCCAGGCAAGTGCCCAAAAAAGCTTGTTGAGGCATCAAGGGCGGCGTGGGACAGGGCGCTGGAGCTTGGGCAGAGCGCTGGCTACCGCAATGCGCAGGTCACGGTAATCGCGCCCACCGGGACAATCGGCCTTCTGATGGACTGCGATACCACCGGAATCGAGCCTGACTTTGCGATTGTAAAATTCAAAAAGCTCGCCGGCGGCGGGTACTTTAAGATTGTGAACCAGTCGGTTGAGAAGGCGCTGCACAAACTTGGATATGATGCGGGCCAGATTGATGACATGATAAAGTATGTCAAGGGCCACGGCTCGCTAAGCGGCTGCCCGGCAATAAACCGCGAAACCCTCACGGGGCGCGGTTTTACCCCGGACAAGATTGAGGCGATTGAAAAACAGCTCCCCAACATTTTCGACCTCTCGCACGCGTTCAACAAGTATTCGCTCGGGGAGGATTTCTGCAAATCAAAGCTGGGCTTTTCCGACGAGCAGCTCGGCAGCCCGGAATTCGACCTGCTAAAATCAATCGGCTTTACAAAGCAGGACATCGAGGCGGCGAACGATTATGTGTGCGGGACAATGACAATCGAGGGCGCGCCCCACCTGCGGGAGGAGCATTACACGATATTTGACTGCGCGAGCAAGTGCGGCAAGAAGGGAAAGAGGTTCATCCACCACATGGGGCACATAAAGATGATGGCAGCAGCCCAGCCTTTCATTTCAGGTGCAATTAGCAAGACAATCAATATGCCCATACATTCGACAATCGAGGACATAAAGGACGCCTACCTGCAGTCCTGGCAGCTCATGATAAAGGCGAACGCGCTCTACCGTGACGGGAGCAAGCTCTCGCAGCCGCTAAATACAATAAGCAACGAGGATGAAATCGCATGGCTCGGCGATGAAGATGGCATTGACGAAACAATCGGCCCCGCGCACGTGCAGCAGAAAATCGCAATGAAGCTCGAGAAAAGAAAGCTCCCGGCAAAGCGGTACGGGTTTGTCCAGGAAGCAACCGTGGGCGGGCACAAGGTTTTCATCAAGACAGGCGAGTACCCCGACGGGACTTTGGGCGAAATATTCATCGACATGTACAAGGAAGGCGCGAGCTATAGGGCAATTCTGAACTGCTTTGCGGTCGCGGTTTCGAAGGCATTGCAATACGGAGTGCCGCTTGAGGAGTTCGTTGATTCGTTCACATTCACGCGCTTCGACCCATCAGGGCCTGTGCAGGGGCATGAGGCGATAAAGCAGGCGACCTCGATAATCGATTACATTTTCCGCTCGCTCGGCTACGAGTACCTCGGAAGGACCGATTTTGTGCACATAAAGCCGGCAGAAGAGGAAGTTCCGGGAGTGCAGAAGAAAATACTCCAATCTGCAACAAAGCAGGAGCAGAGCCCCGAAAAGCAGTCCATGCAGGACATTGACAAGGGCAGCAACGAACAGGAGCTCAAAATCCAGATAGCCCGCAGCCGCGGCTACACCGGCGACCAGTGCGCGGCGTGCAGCTCGATGAAGGTCAAGCGCAACGGCTCGTGCACGGTCTGCGATGACTGCGGCGCTACGAGCGGATGCTCATGAAAAAGCCAAAGCCAGTCAACAGGGAAAGGCTCGAAAAACTGCTTGAGCCCAAAATGCCAGGTTTTGGAAGAAAAGTGGCCTCAGGGCTCACTCCAGAACAGGCAAGGCAGGCTCTGGCATACCAACTCAGAGCTCAAAGAAGGAACTTGCGGCAAGTGAGGCAATTCGAAGCAGGAAAACGAAAGCCCGGCGCAGCGGCAAGCAACCAGCCCTAAATGGCATTAATTAATTTTTTGCTGCAAACTATTTCATGGCGCGCTTTTGGGAAATCGATTTCGCACGCGGAGTTGCCATTGTAATGATGGTACTCTTCCACTTCGCCTGGGACCTTAATTATTTCGGGTTCATAAGCGCAGACCTCTACTCCGGCGCTCCGGGCTTTTTCCAGAAGGCAACGGCGGGGCTTTTCCTTCTGCTCGTGGGAGTTTCGCTAGCGGTTAGGCACTCTTCGAAAAAAGACGCAGGCATTGCGAACGGGCTTAAGGAAGGCGCATTCGTTTTCGGCGCGGGGATGATTCTTACTATTGCGACATTTATTTTCTACCGCGAGCAGTTCATTTACTTTGGCATCCTCCACCTAATCGGCGTATCACGGGTGCTTGCAATCCCGCTGCTCGGCAAAAAATACGCAAATCTCGCGCTCGGCCTTGCCGCAATCGCGCTCCCGCTCATTGTGCAGCTGCAGTATGTGCAAATCCAAATCCTTGTCTGGCTAGGGCTTGCCGTGCCATCCCCCACGCTTGACTTTTTCCCGGTGCTGCCGTGGTTTGGCGCGGTGCTTATAGGGATTTTTTTGGGCAATACCCTTTACGAAAACGGCAGGGCGAAATTCGCGCCTGCAAAGCCGGGCGGGAAGGTTTGGGGTTTTGTGCAAACGCTCGGAAAGAACTCCCTGCTCATTTATTTCTGCCACCAGCTTGTGCTATTCCCGCTTGTTTACCTCGCATCCCTGCTCGCCTAGCCTGTTATTAAATTGTGGGAACAAAGTGCTTGTGATAAGATGGATTTTGCAACACACCTCGGCCTTGTGGCCGGGTTTTTCACAACGATTGCGACCGTGCCGCAGGTGATAAAGACCTGGAAGACAAAATCGGCAAAGGACCTCTCGCTCAAAATGCTTGCGCTCATTTCCGCGGGGGTTTTTTGCTGGCTCATATACGGGCTTGCGATAGGCGATACGCCGCTAATTGTCGCCAACATTTTCACGCTCGCGCTCTACCTAACGCTTCTCTACTTCAAGCTCACAATGAAATGAATTTTCCGTTTTGAGCCCGGTATCGCGGCTTTTCCAGAGCATTTTAGCCCCGCAGTGTCCGTTCTGTGCGGACTTACCGAACAAAAATTATTTATAGTCCGGGCAAGGCGTGTAGGTAGTTCGTAGTTTTTTCTTCGGAGGGGTTGAAGAATGAAAAATTTGGCAAAATACTCGGCAATCCTGGCGCTCGCTTTGGCGCTCGGAAATTTCGCGGCGGCGGCAGGAATTAGCGACATCACAGCGCCAATAACAAAAATCTCGGACCTTGCAAAAAGCATAGTCTCGGTGCTTGGGGTGATTGCGATAACCGCTGCGGGGGCGATGTACATGTTCTCCGGAAGCAACATCTCGGCAAGGGAGAACGCAAAATCCATGATTTCATACGCGGTGGTCGGGCTGGTGCTTGTGTGGGTCGCGCCGTTTTTGGTGAGCTACCTCACATCTCCGGCGGCGTGAAGCGTTTGCGGGGGCGCCATATATGAAACACGTCTTTGAAATAGCGATGCCGATTCTGCTCACATTTCTTCTGGTGAGCCCGCTCTACGCGCACGCACCCGGCGACCCGCCGATTGTCTTCCAGCCCGTGATAAATTTTGATTTGCAGGGGCTAATTGACAGCTTCAACTCCGGAGCTGGAACAATAACGGGCGCTGTGGGCGCGGTGCCGCAAGGGATGCTGGGCCTTTTCAAGGGATATTTGGAAGATTCCGCAAGGGGGATGGATGTCGAACTTCTGGCATTCCTCAAAACAATTGCCACCTCCAACCCCGACCCAGAATCGATGAGGGGAATTTCGGATTCGGTTTCACTAATAATTTCAGGATTTTATTTGCTCACATTTCTCTGGGCTGGAATGCAGTTCATGCTCGCAGGCTTTAGCGCGGAAAAAAGGCACGCCGCAAAAGGAACCCTTGGAAACGCGATTGCGATGGTTGTTGCGGTCGGGCTCGCATTTCCGGCATATTCATTGCTCCTGGAATTGGCATCCGCGGTTTCGCTTTTTGCAATCTCATCCGTGCCGGAATCGTTTTTCCTGCCCTCTGCCCTAACAGGCCTTGGAATTGGGCAGCTCGTGCTCTTTGCCCTCTGCGCGGCCTTTGCGATTGCGACGCTTTTTTTGCGGCACATCTCCCTGCTAATCGGGGCGGGGCTTTTCCCCGTGGCGATTTTTCTCTACTTCCCCCCGCCACTGCGGCCGTGGGGGAGCGCAATATTGAACATGGTCGGGGCGGCAATCGCGATGCAATTTGTGACCTTGCTCGGGTTTTGGGCGGCGGCGAACATGCTCTCAGGCTTTGCGCCCGGAATTGCCGGATGGATTATTCCCGCGTTCGCATTCATTGCTGTGGGGGCTGGAAACATTTCGCTTGCGCTATATGCCCTTGCCAAATCCGCCTTAAGCCCGATTGCTCTTATCCGGGCAAATCCAACGCCCGCAAATGTCCCAACAGCGCAATATCATTTCGCCGCGCCGGCGCAGCACACACAGCAAACCGCCTTTGCACAAAATCCCGAGCTTGCGCAGGCAATGGAGCGCTTGTGCGAAAACATCAACACATTAAGCGGCATACTTAGCGCCATTTCAAATAACCCCGGAATTCGCCAGCAGGGCCTGAAGTGAGAGGTGCCCAAAATGGCTTATGAAATTCCCGCGCCGCTAAGGTATGAGGAGAAGGTCCTCTTCGGGCTCTCAATATGGCAGTCGCTCTGGATTGCGCTCTTTGCCTCAATCGCGCTTGTGGTATTTATCAAGACCTCTATTCCGGCAGAGGGCAAGGCAATCTGCGCCGCGCTTCTGTGCATTGCCGCAATCGGATTTGCGTTCTTCAACCTCAAGGCGCACCTGCTGAGCGCCCTGGGCTTTTTCTCCCGGCCAAGGGAATTCGGGTACTTCGATGCGCAGATGCGAAAGTTCATGGAGGTTGAAAAAATCGAGCGAGAAACCGTGTTTATGAAAAATGGCTCGGCAAAGGCGATACTGCAGGCGAGGCCAATCAATTTCAATATCCTCTCGCACTCCGAAAAGCAGGCGATAATATCAGCCTACAGGGATTTTCTCAATTCGCTTGACTTCCCCATACAAATCGCGATGCGCACAGTCGACCTTTCAATGGAGGATTACCTCTCAAGGCTTGAGGTGCGCGCGCGGCAATCAAAGGATGAAAAAATTTACAGGCAGTTCCTTGAATTTTCAGAATTCACAAAAAGGCACATCGCAGAGAAGGGCGCAAAAAACAGGCTCTTCTATATCATCCTCTCCTACCAGCAGGCCGGAAAAATAGGGACGGCAATCGATAAGGAAAAAGCCCTCAGCGCAAGCCTTGAATCGCTTGCAAACCGCGCAAAGCTGTGTGCGCAGAAGCTGCACAACTGCAACATCACAACAAAAAGGCTCTCGGATAGCGAACTTGCCGCGCTTCTTGCGGGCTACTTTGACTGCTTTGTTGATGTGAAAGAGGATTATCTTGGCAGCGTGACTTCGCTAAAAAAACACGCGGGCACTGAGGCTCCACAAGCCGGCGGCTTTGGCGGATAGGGTGGTTTTGTGCACGGGCTTGAAAGGCTGCTGCGGCCCTCATTTATCCGCAACGAAATCGGCTGCCTGCGCATAAACGAGGAGTTCGGAAAGGTGATAATGGCGGTTGGCTATCCGCGGACAATCCGTGAAGGATGGCTTGACAAAATTATTTGCAGCGAGGGCAGCTTTGACCTTAGCATGCACATCACCCCATCGGGCATAGATTCGGTCATAACAAGGCTAAACCAGGAGCTTGTAAAGCAGGAAGCCGACTTGCTCTCGGCGCAAATGAAAGGGATTGTGAACCCATCGCTTCGCATCCAGCAGCAGGACACGCTAAAGGTGCTTGAGCGCCTGCAGAAGGGCGAGGAGAAGCTATTTTCACTTTCACTCTACCTTAACGCGCGGGCGGGGAGCATGGAAAAGCTTGAACTTTTGTGCAGGAAAATTTTTTCGGAACTCAATTCAATAATGATAATCCCAAAACTTCCGCTGATGCGGATGCAGGAGGGGCTAAAATCCATACTTCCGCTGCAGGATGACAGGCTCGGGGTTAGCCGGGAGATTACTTCGGATGCTCTGAGCGCATGCTTTCCGTTCACCACCGCTTTCTACTCCCCGGACTGCGACGGGGTGATGCTCGGGTTCAACCGCGCGAGCGGAGTGCCAATAATTCTCGATGCGTATTCGCTGCCAAACCACAACGGCCTGATTTTGGGCACATCGGGCGGAGGAAAGAGCGTTACAGCAAAGCTCTTCATCATGCGAAATCTCATGCGCGGGGTGAGAACGATAATAGTCGACCCGCAGGGCGAATATGTGCGGCTGTGCGAAAAATATGGGGGGCAGCTAATCGCTCTTGGGCCAAAGGGGCAGTGTGCGATTAATCCGTTTGACCTTATGGGAATGCAGCCGGATGAAAAAATCCCATCGCTTCTGGAGTTTCTTAAAATACTTCTTGGCGGAATTAGCGAGGAGCAGGAGATCTTTTTGGCAAACACGCTCCCGAAAATTTATGCAAAAGCGCAAAACCCGACCCTTTCCAATCTTTATTCGGAAATAATCCTGGCAAAAAAATCCCAAAAGGCCCGCCCTGCCCCGCACCTCGAAGCGCTCGAATCCAGGATGCGCCCATTCATTGCCGGCCCCTTCTCATTCCTTAATGCCCAGACAAAAATCAGCGTCGATGGGCATCTTGCGTGCTTTGACATATCAGCAGCGCCTGAGCAGCTAAAGCCTGCAATCATGTTCCTTGCAATGGATTTTGTCTACATTGCAATGAAGAATTCCCCGCAAAAAAAGCTGCTCGTAATTGACGAGGCATGGTCGCTTCTGCGCTTTGGAAAAAGCGCAGAGCACATCTTCGCGCTTGTAAAGACCGCAAGAAAGTTCGGGTTATCGGTTGTGATAATCACGCAGGAAGCAGAGGATCTTCTTAGCAGCCCCGCCGGAAAAACAATCCTTGCAAATACCGCCTGGAAATTCTTCGCGCGGCAGGAAGCCTCGATAATCGAGGAGCTTGGCTCGAAATTCCGGCTAAACCCGGATGAGAAATCGCTTCTGCTAACGGCCGCCCCGGGCGAAGGGCTGCTCTTCTGCCTAAATGACCACATTCCCCTGCGCGTCGTGCCATCGCCGGGCGAATACGAGCTCGTGACGACAAGCCCTGATGAGGTGCGCAAATTCGCGCAGAAAAGCCCGCATGAGGATATGCGAATGTGCACCGGCGGGCAGTTGCAAAACCCGGAAAAGGCGTCCGCCAAAAGGGCGCAAAGCCTTGCGCTCATAAGGCTTGCCGAGGCCCAGGTGCGCAAATACACCGACAGCGTTTCGCAGCTGCGAGGCGTTGGGTTTGCCGGGCTGGTTTTTTTCGGCCCTGCGGGAAGTGATGAAGATGAGCCGGACTGCTATGCGATTGCCGCCCCGTGTGGAAATGAGGATCCGGATTTTGGGACAATCCAAGCGAGCGCACCAAGCAAGCCTGACCTAGCCAGCCGGAAGTACAGGCAAATTTTTTTGCTATGCGAAGCATCCGCCCAGCCTACGGGAAAGGCTGGCAGCCTTGTGCCTGTGACAGCACAGGGCCTTGCCCAGAAGCTGAATGACATTTTCGAATGAGAAAGTCCCAAAGCCGGCCATTGCGGCTGATTTTTATTAGGTTAGAGGGCATATAGCTTGTATGGCCGCGCAGAATGTCAAGGTCGATTCGAAGGGCAGGGTAATAATCCCGAATTCTTTTAGGGAAACGCTTGGGATAAAGAACGGCGAGAACATAATCGCCCAGCTCGAGAAGGACAACGGAAGGCTAATACTTGTCCCGATACAGGAAAAGACAAAAAGGCTTATTCTAAAGTTCGGGGACGCTCCCGGCACGCTTGCAAAAACCGCGCAGATACTCGCATCCAACAATGTTGATTTGGTATACACCTCCTCGCGCAGCGTGAAGAGGGGAAAGGAGGCCGAGTGGGAAGTTGTCGCGGACTTTTCCAAAACCGACCTGCAAAAGCTCAAAAAGGCGCTCCGGGGAGAAAAAGGCATACTTTCATTCCGGCTCGAGAGGCTCGGGCAGTAGCATTTATAAGGACATGCCGCAGATATTAGGTCATGAATCCCACTTTATTCCCACTTTCACAAAGTGAGTGCATTCACCTCTGATTTGCAAAGCCCGCAGGCCGGGCCTGATTCTCCAATCGACTGCAGTGGTTGCCTTCATCCTCAGCCCCAAGAACTCGGGGCTTAGCAAAATGAGGGAGAGGGCATTCGGGCTTCTCAAAAACACCGAAAAAGCCAGAATAATTGAGCTGCGCGGCGAGGACATACCTTTCATGGTGGAGGAATACTCCGCCAAGGGAATTTTGGCAATCGGGCTTACAGGGGAGGACCTGCTCGAAGAATACTGCCTCGGGCAGAAATCCGAAAGCCTGCAGATACTCAAACGAATCGAATGGAAAGACCCCTCGGCGCTCTTTGGACGGCCAACGCTCTGCCTTCTCGGCCCGCGCGGCAAAACCCTTGAACAGCTGCCGAAAAGCCTCACCGTGTGCATCTGCGCCAAATACAAAAACACGGCAGGCAAATTCCTCGAAAAACTTGAAGCGCAGGGCTTTTCGTTCAGGAAAATCTACGCGGCCGGGTGCGTTGAGACAGGCTATGCCGGAGGCATTTCTGATATTGTAATAGATATCGTCTACAGCGGCTCGACCATGGAAAAGAGCGGGCTTGCGGTTTACGAAAAAATACGGGGGAGCGATTTTGCGGTAATTTGCGGCAAAACCCCGGAACCTGTGAAAATATTTCTCGACAAAAATGAGAGTTTTTCGGGTTGCGCCCCAAGGGTTTTGCAAAGCATGAGAATGCTCAGCCAAGCTGACATGTGCCGATACCCGGAATATGGAAAGTTGGAGAAAAAGCTCGCAGACTATCTCGGAATAAATTCAGAGGAAGTTTGCATTACAAACGGGGGCGCCGAGGCAATAAAGGCAGTGTTCACGGCATTTGTGCAGAAAGGCGACGAGGTGATAATGCAAGAGCCGTCTTATTTCAGGTTCGAACTCGAGGCAAAAATAAGGCAGGCGAGCATAACGAAAGTGCCTTTCGAAAATGATTTTTCCTTCAGGGCAGACAATCTTATTTCCCAAATCAGCGAAAAAACAAGGCTTGTTGTAATCGCAAACCCCAACAACCCGACAGGCACCGTGATATCCGAAGAGGGCCTGATTGGCATAATCGAGAAGGTGAAAGGCGGAAAAGTGCTCCTCGATGAAGCATACGCCGAGTTCTATGGAAAGACATTCGCAGGAAAAATAGCAGAATATGAAAACCTCATAATACTGAGGAGTTTTTCCAAAGCCTTTGGCCTTGCCGGAATTCGGATTGGCTATGCTGTAAGCTGCCGGAAAAACACTGACGCAATAAGGCAGGTGTTGCAAACATTCAACGTCAGCAATCTCGCCCTGATTGCCGCAGAGAAGGCGCTTGAAGACATTCCTTTCATGGAAAACTGCGCAAGGTCGGTAAAATCAAACGGGCAATATCTGCGCGCAAAACTTGAACAGGCCGGAGCGCAGGTTGTGCCTTCCGAGGCAAATTTTGTGCTTGTGCGCCTCGGGGCAGGCAAGCGCAAAGTGCTGCGCGCCCTTTGCATGGCAGGAATAGCGGTAAAGGAATTCGGGAACAGTGGGGCGCTTGCGAAGTGCATCAGGATTACAATCGGAAACCGTGAGGAGTGTGAACTGATAGGGGAAATAATAGCGCGCTCACTTAAATCCAGGGCGCTGATTTTTGACATGGACGGCGTGCTCGTTGACACATCTTCTTCCTACCAGGCCGCGGCAAAAATGACCGCCGAGTTTTTCCTCGGAAAAAAAGTTTCACCCATTGAGCTGCAAAAAATAAAGAAATCGGGAACCAACAACGAATGGGAATGCGTCCAAAAGCTCCTGCAAAAATACGGCGTGCAAACAGAAATGGGAAAAATAGTTGAAAAGTTCGGGCAGCTCATGGAAAACGGGTTTTTTGGGAAGGAAAAGCTCCTCATCACAAGCGAAACCCTCGAAAAGCTCTCGCGCCGCGCAAACCTTGCAATTGTCACGGGAAGGCCGCGAAAAGAAGCCATGGACACGCTTGCAAAATTTGGAATATCGCGATTTTTCGATAAAATAATCACAATGGACGACCTCCCGAAAAATGCGCAAAAGCCAAGCCCGCTCGGCCTGCAGATGGCCATAAGTGAAATGGGCACGGACCAAAATACCTATATCGGCGATATGCCCGCAGATGCGGCAATGGCGCGCGCGGCAAATGTGGAATTCATCGGCGTGCTCTCGCCCGGATACGCAGCGGGCTTTGCGCAATCGCTCAAAGGCGCCAAATCGGTTCTTGCAAACATCAATGACATTATGGAGGCAATCACATGATAGAAATTTATAAACTTGAGAACATGGGCCGGGGCGAGCTGGAAAAAATAATGCAGCGCGGCCGCAGCGACCTTGCCAAAGTTACAAAGGCAACGGAAAAAATCATACGCGAAGTGCGCAAAAACGGCGATGATGCGCTTGTGGAATACACCAAACAGTGGGATGACCCGCAGTTTTCCAAAGGCAGGATAGTTGTCACTAAGGATGAAATAGCGAGAGCATACAAAAAGGCCGGGCCGCAGGCCGTGAAAATGATAAGGGCGCAGATAAGGCTGTCGAAAAGATTCCACAAGGCCCAGAAAAAGCGCATAATGGGCTGGAGTGAAAAAACCGGCGACGGAATCACATTTGGCGAGAAGTGGACTGCGATTGATGAAGTGGGGCTATACATTCCGGGAGGCAAAAACCCGTTTCCAACTGTCCAGCAAATACTCGGCGTGGCGGCAAAGACGGCCGGGTGCAGAAGAATCGTCTCATGCATTTCCCCAAAAGGGGAAAATAATGAGGTGCTGGTTGCGGCAAACGAATGCGGAATACGGGAAATTTACAGGGCCGGCGGGGCGCAGGCGATTGCCGCAATGGCGTACGGAACAAAGACAATAAGGCCTGTGAGCCTGATTGCCGGCCCCGGAAACCCTTTCGTGACAACCGCAAAAAGGCTCTGCCAGGAAAGGGTTGCAATTGACACCCTTGCTGGCCCTAGCGAAGCTATAATTCTTGCCGATGGGACTTTCCCGCAGGGAATGGGAATGCAAAGAAAAGCCGAACTCTGCGCAGCGGACATTCTTGCGCGCGCAGAGCACGGGCCTGACTCGGCAGGGGTGATGGTTACCGATTCAATCGAGCTCGCATCCAAAACCAGGGAGGGAATCAAAAGGCAATTTCGCGGCCTTGGGCGCAAAGAATACATCCGCGCATCGCTTGGAACATACAGCGCCATAATTGTGGCGCGGGACATGGAAAAGGCGGCGGAATTCACAAACGAGTACGCCCCCGAGCACCTTGAAATAATGACCAAAAATCCGCAGGAAACATTCAGAAAAATAAGGAATGCCGGCTCGGTTTTCCTCGGGATTTGGAACCCGGTAGCGCTTGGAGATTATGCGAGCGGAGTGAACCACATCCTGCCAACCGGCGGGTGGGCAAAAATGTCTTCGCCTGCTGGAGTGTGGACATTCATGAAAAGGGTTCAGTATTCAGAGGCTACAAAAAAAGGGGCTGGCAGGCTTTTGCCTATAGTGAGGACAATTGCGGGAATCGAGGGGCTTGATGCCCACAAAAAAAGCGTGGAAATGAGGAGATGGTAAAAATGGAAGAATATGGATGGAAAGAGAAGGCTGAAGGGAACAAAATCACCATGGAGCGGCGCACGCGCGAGTCCAAAGTTAGCGTGAGCGCGGATGTGTCGCCCCGCAGGGATTTTCGCATAAATACAGGAGCGGAATTTCTCAACCACATGATTGAGACGGTCGCATGGAGGGCGTGCATCAATATTGACGCGCAGTACACAGGCACCCAGTTCAGCCTAAAGCACGTGATTGCTGAGGACACGGGAATTGTCCTCGGAAAGGTGTTTGGGAAAATGGCTGAGGCCGGGCTGCGGGGCGGAATAAATGCGAGCGGCTACTGCGCAGGCGTCATGGAAGAGTCCATGGCGCTTGTCGGCATCAGCTTTGAGGGCAGGGCAAACTGCTTTGTCGACACAGGAAATTGCAAGGGCGCATGCGCGGAGAATGTGGAAGATATTCCAGCTTCGGACCTTGCGGAGTTTTTCTTCGGGTTTTCGCAGGGCGCGAAGGCGACGGTAAATATACGGATACTTTCAGGCCAAAACCCGCACCACACATGGGAAGCGGTGTTCCGCGGGTTTGGGGAGGCGCTAAAATCATGCCTTGCAAAAAACGGGTGGAGGGCAGGAACTACGCCCGGAGTAAAAGGGACGATGGAGTGAAAGGAATGATAGCGATAGTTGATTGCGGAACAGGAAACCTTGCAAGCGTTGAGAATGCCTTTCGCTCGCTCGGGGCGGATGCTAGCATAGCTTCTGCCCCGGAGCAAATCCAGAAGGCGCAGCGCATTGTTCTGCCCGGCGTTGGCTCGTTTGGGTACTTCATGGAGCAGCTGCGCGCAAATGGGCTTGAAGCGCCGATAAAGAAAGCCATCGCGCAAAAAAAGCCCTACCTCGGAATCTGCCTTGGGATGCAGGTGCTCTTCGAGAAGAGCGCGGAGAGCCCCGGCGTTGAGGGCCTTGGGGTTTTTGCAGGAGAGGTGGTGAAATTCCGGGCGCAAAAAGTCCCGCAGGTTGGCTGGAACAGGGTTTTGCCGGCGAGAAAGGGCATTCTGAAGGAAGGGTATGCGTACTTCACGAACTCGTATTACTGCAAGCCGCGCGAGGATGGGCGCATTGCCGCGCGCAGCGACTACTCCGGAAAATTCGCCTGCGGGGTGGAGAAGGAAAACATTTTCGCCGTGCAGTTCCACCCAGAGAGGAGCGGGAAATATGGACTTGAGCTTTTGAGGAGATGGGTTGAATGTTGACAAAGCGGATAATTCCATGCCTTGATGTGAAGGGCGTAAGGGTTGTGAAAGGGAAAAATTTCACAGGCCTTGAAGATGCGGGGGATGCAGTGGCACTTGCGAAGAAATACTATGAAGATGGCGCGGACGAGCTGGTTTTCCTAGACATCAGCGCATCGGAGGAAAAAAGGAAGACGATTATAGGGCTCGTGGAAAAAATAAGCAAGGAAATTTTCATACCCTTCACGGTGGGCGGCGGAATAAGCGGGATTGAGGATATACGCAACATTCTAAGGGCCGGAGCGGACAAGGTGTCAATCAATACCGCCGCGGTCAATGACCCCAAACTCATAACGGAGGCGTCTGCGAGGTTTGGCGCTCAGTGCATAGTTGTTGCAATAGATGCAAAAAAGCTGGGCGGGAAATGGGAAGTGTTCACAGAGGCCGGGAAAAAAAGCACAGGGCTCGATGCCACCCGGTGGGCAAAAAAAGCCGAGGCGCTTGGCGCGGGGGAAATACTTCTCACCTCAATTGATGCCGACGGGACAAAGAAAGGGTATGATATTGGGCTGGCCAAAAAGGTCTCAGAGGCCGTGGGAATTCCGGTGATAGCCTCGGGCGGGGCGGGAAAGCCGCAAGATATGCTGGAAGTTTTCACGCAAGGGAAGGCCGACGCCGCGCTCGCGGCATCCATTTTCCATTACAACAGGTATACGGTTCGCAAAACCAAGGAATTTCTCAAAAATAATGGAGTGGAGGTGAGGCTATGATAATACCGAGCATTGATTTGATGGGCGGCAGGGCCGTGCAGCTGCGGCAGGGAAAGGAAAAGGCTCTCGAAGTCGATGACGTGATGGGCCTTGCGAAAGAATTCCGCAAATACGGCGAAATTGCGGTAATAGACCTTGATGCTGCGATGGGAAAGGGCGACAACACCGCGCTTGTAAAACAGCTTTGCGCAATTGCCGACTGCCGCGTGGGCGGTGGCATACGCACCAAGCAGAAGGCAATCGAAATGCTCAAGGCCGGGGCAAAAAAAATAATCATTGGGACAATGGCAACGCCTGAGTTTCTCCAACTGCTGCCAAAGGACAAAGTGATTGTTGCGGTGGACACAAAAAACGGCGAGGTTGTCAGCGAAGGCTGGACCAAATCCACCGGCAAAAACCCCCTTGAGCAAATGAAGGAGCTTGAAAAATATTGCGGCGAATTCCTTTTCACAAACGTAGACAGGGAGGGGCTTCTTCTTGGCGTGGAGCCTGAAATTGTGCAAACACTCAGGGACTGCACGAAGAACAAAATCACGTTTGCAGGCGGGATAACAACAATTGAAGAGATAAAAATGCTAGAGCAAAGCGGATTGAATTCGCAGGTCGGCATGGCAATCTACACTGGAAAAATAAAACTCCCGCAGGCGTTTGCCGCACTTCTCGATTTTGAGAAAAACGGCGGATTGGTTCCGACAATTGTGCAGGATGTTTCCGGGCAGGTGCTGATGATGGCATTTTCGAGCAAAGATTCGCTTGCAAAAACCTTTGAATCCGCAAAGGCCAGCTACTACAGCCGCTCGCGCAAAAAGCTCTGGCAAAAGGGCGAGACATCCGGAAATTTCCAGCAGCTGCTAAGGGCCAGATACGACTGCGACCGCGACACGCTGCTCTTCGTTGTAGAGCAAGCCGGAAACGCATGCCACATTGGCGAGTATTCATGCTTTGGCCAAAAGGAATTCGGGTTCGCCGACCTGTATGGCGATATTCTAGACAGGGTGCAAAATCCGCGCGAGGGTTCCTACACGGCAAGGCTCGCATCCAACCAGAATCTGCTCCGCTCGAAAATCAATGAGGAGGCGCTGGAAGTCGCGTTTTACAACGACAGGGAAAACCTCGTCTGGGAAATTGCCGACCTCGCGTACTTGGTAATGGTTCTGATGGCAAAGAACGGCGTGGCGATAAATGAGGTCAAAAACGAGCTTGAGGGGAGAAGAAAATCCCCGCAAGCCCTCACCTGCCAACAGCCCACGCCCTGAGCCTTTGCTGCCCGGCCTCTGCGAGCTGCGAATCGATTGCCTGGCGCAGCTCGCGCAGCTTTTCCTCATCGAGAAGCACCTGGCGCGTGCCTTTGGTGAGGAGCCTCTGCTGGCCACCGTCGCGCTTCACAAGGTAGAGTTCGCCGCTCAGGCCGCTTGAGTTGCGGATTAGGGTATCGATTTTTTCCCTGCCCGACCGGAGGCGGATGCAAACCCTTCGGGAGTGCATTGAGTATGCCTTGAGCGGCTCTGGGGCGTGGTAGCCTACAGGCCTGTACTTGGTCTTTTTGACAAGCCCCTCGCGCAGGAGCTCTGCGAGCATTTTGAAAACCGTCGCGCGCCCAAGGCCGGTGTGCGAAATTATCTCATCGCTGCTCATGGGTTCTATCCGCCAGAGCGAGCGGTAGACCATGATGTGGTTTTGAGAAAAATGCGGAAAAACGTGCCGGTATAGTTCATAGAGCCGGCTGCTTTCAATGTCCAAATTTAGCCCCCACACAAACAGGCGCTCTCCTGCTTCTTATGGGTGCGGTTAAATGCGAATCAACCAAATGGTTTATTTGGGAAGAATTGGATTTTAGAAAACGCCGTCAAAGGTTTTGCAGAACTGCGCCTTGGCAATTTTGAGCGCCCCTTTGCCGCTTTTTGTGAGGGTGTAGTATACGGTCTTTCCCTTCTTTTCCTCTTTGATAAGCCCGTCTTCCTTAAGGCCCTTGAGGGCCGGGTAGATTGTTCCGGGGCTTGGCTTTTCGCCCTTGCGTGCCTCTATTTCGCGCGCGATTTCCTGCCCGTGCATCTTCTTTTTGGAGAGGAGGAAAAGAATGAGGAATGAAAGAAAGCCGCGCATGTCGCAGCAGTTGCCTTCCTCTTTTGCCATTAGTATCCTGTTGGTCAACCGATATATTAACATATCCGCGGCAGAATGCGGGTTTTAAGGCAAAAAGCGGCATTTGGCGGCAAGCTGGGCTGGCACTTCTACATGCCAGGAAATGATTTTTCCGCCGCCTCAAGCTCACGCATGAATTCGCCTGCCTTCTTGCCAAGAAGGGATTTCATGAACTCCAAATGCACCTCAAGCGCCGAGTTGATTTCCTGCACGGTTTCCTCGCTCGTTTTTGTCCCCGGCGCTGCCGAGTAGCGCTTGAACTTGATTGCGCCAATTTCCTGCAAGAGCCGGTAGTGCTGCTGCTTTTGCGGTTCGAACCCGTGCCCTTTGCGCATGAGGGATTCGATTTCGGAACCGAGCTTTGAGAAGACAATTTTGAGCGTCTCGGAGGTGACGGGCTTTGAAGCCGAAACCTTTTGCTTTACGAAAAGCAGGCGCAGGTGGTGCGATGCCGCGTTTTTTGCTGCCTGGATTTTTTCAGGTTCATCAGACAATAGCCTCTCTGCGAGTTCGCCAAGCGCCGCGGATTGCGCGTCAAGCCCTGATTGCGCCGCCCCGATATCGAGAAGGCTCTCCGAGGCGCCTGAGTCAAAAACATCAAAACTGCCTGCTCCCATTATGGAACTAGGCACAGGTAGAATTTATTGGTTTGGATATTGAAAAAATAGGTAAATTGGAGGATATTGGCCTAAAATTGGATTAATGGTCTCCGCCCTGCCTTCTCGGGCCCCTTGCGTGCGAATCCCTGCCGCCTGAGTGGCCGCCGCTTCTTCCGTAGCTTGGCCGGCCACCGCTGTGCCCGCCCCTTGGGCCGCCTCTGCCGCCGCCAAAGCCGCGCGAGCCGCCCCTTCCTCCAATGCGCCCCTGCCCCGGAGCCGCCCCGATGTCTCGGTAATCCGCGCTTGACAATCCTGAGGATGAATGGTCCGCTGAGTGGGCGTGTCCCGCGTGCGGGTGCGCGTCCCCGTGGGAGTGGTTGACAGCGCCTTCGCTATGTGAGTGTGAATGCAGCGGATGTGATGAATGCCCGCCGCGTGAAGGTCCGCCTCTGCCTGTGTGCCCGCCCCTGCCGCCAAATCCTGCTGAGTGGCCGCCGCGGTGCATCGGCCCGCCGCGCCCTGCGCCAAAGCCCCTGTCGCGGTCGTCATCCATTGAGATGCGCCTTTGCATCTGGATTGGCTCAACCTGCGGGGTTTGCTCGTTTTTAATGTTTAGGGATGAGTTGCGCAGCACGCTCTTGAAGTTCATGTGGTCGTGCGGGACAAGAAGCGTTATCGCCTTTCCTTCCTCTCCTGCGCGCGCGGTCCTGCCAATCCTGTGGATATATTCATCCGAGGTTTTCGGCACATCGTAATTGTAAACGAATGAAACGCCCTTAACGTCAAGCCCGCGCGCGGCGACATCGGTTGCCACAAGAATCGATGTGCGCTCGCGCTTTAGCGAGTCGAGCGCCTTTAGCCTTCTGCTCTGCGTAAGCCCGCCATGGATTGCCATCGCGTGCAGGCCGTTCTTGTAGAGGTTTTTTGCAACAACATCAACTTCCCTGCGCGTGCTGCAAAAAATCATGGAAAGCCCGACGGTGTTCTTCTTGAGAAGGTGCACAAGTACGGAAAACTTTTCAGCCGCGGAAACATCGTAATAGGCCTGCGTTAGAAGGCTCGGGTCGACGTACTGCTCGGCCTTGACGCTCACGGGCGATTTTAGGTACTGGCCCACGAGGCGGTCAACGTCGCGCGTGTAGGTTGCGCTGAAAAGAAGTGTCTGGCGCTCTTTTGGGACTGCCTGCATTATTTTTTCGACATCGTCGTAAAAGCCCATGTCGCACATCCGGTCGGTTTCGTCGAGCACGAAAAACTTGACCGTGTTAAGCTTGATTGTGCGCTGGTTCATGTGGTCGAGTATTCTTCCCGGGGTTCCTACAACAACTTCGCAGAACTGCAGGGCCTGCTTTTGCGGGTTGATTGCGACCCCGCCGTAGACCGCGCACACTTTTATGCCGGTGTATTTTGCAAATCCCGCCATTGAATCGGCAACCTGCACGCACAGCTCGCGCGTGGGCGTTAGAATCAGGGCCTGTATGCCTTTTCCCTTGTGGATTTTTTCAAGGATTGGAAGGCCGAATGCCGCGGTTTTTCCAGAGCCCGTGCTGGACTGGCCGATTACGTCCTTTCCTTTCTGAACCTCTGGTATTGCCACAATCTGGATGGGCGTGAATTCCTCATATCCCAGCTCTTTTATGGCCTTAACCAGGTTCGCGTCAAGCGGTATTCCGTCAAGCTTCATTATAGATTCCAATCCTTAAAATTCAATGCAATAACATAATTGCGCCTGATATCCTTTATAAACACATGAGAGCCGCCCTCTGGGCGCCACATACAACCCCTTAAGCCCTGCCAGCATCGCCCTCTTGGGCCTTTGGGGCATGGCCGGCAATGCTTTAAAACATGTTTAATCCTTTATTGGACTGCAATGCATTTTGCATGGGGGGCATGCGCAGGCATCTTGGCTTTGGAGGCTTTTCCATGAAGGATATCATGTCCGAATTTTTGGGAACATTCATTCTTGTATTTGCAATCACGGCAGCAATCACCGGCTCTTTGCAGCTCACCGAATCTTTCGGCGCGCTAAACCTTCTCATTGTATCATTCACCGCAGGGCTTGTTCTGATGGCGCTGATAAACACCTTCGGGCCAATTTCGGGCGCGCACTTCAACCCGGCCGTCACAATCGGCCTTTGGTTTGCCGGGAAGTTCCCGAAAGAAAAAGTCCCGAAATACCTCGCAGCGCAGTTCCTTGGCGGAATTGCAGCAAGTGCCGGCCTTTGGATGATTGTGCAAAACCAGAACCTGGGCCCTACCGCGTCCGGAAATTTCGGAACCGTGTCGGCGGCGCTGATTGAAATAATCGCTACAGCGATTTTCATGATTGTGATACTCTGCGCAACAAGCAAGAAGGCGGATGCGAACAGGGCCGGAATGACAATCGGGTTTTTCCTGCTCGTCGCGCACCTCTTTGCAATCCCATATTCTGGAGCGTCGCTAAACCCGGCACGCTCGCTCGGCCCCGCGCTCTTTGCGGGCGGCAAGGCGTTTGCGCAATTGTGGATTTACTTTGCAGGGCCGGTTGCGGGCGCGATAATCGGGGCGATGGTTTATCGGAAAATTTTTGAGAAGAAGTAATTTTTGCAGAAAGACGAAAATTTTAAAGCGCCCTCGAGTGGATTTGAACCACTGACCTACCGGTTAACAGCCGGTCGCTCTACCTGCTGAGCTACGAGGGCCCGAATTAGCTTCTAAGAAACGTTCTTCGTTAGCTTTAAAAGGTTTGGGAAAAATGCCCTGCGGCAGATTTTAATAGTTGGAATGAGTGGTCTATGTAATGCAATTTCCACCCAAAAAACTCATGCTGGCAGCATGCATCGGCATGGCGATTTTTGCAAGCATCATTGCCTGGAGCTACTTTCTTGCAACAGCGCCGCATAGCGAGCTTGGGATAAAAACCGTGATTGATACCATCCTCGAAAAGGGGCCGCTCGACGGCTCGCTTGAGCTCCTCGGGAAGGTTTTCACAATCCGCTTCACGCTCTTTGCCCTTCTCCTTCCCCTAACGCTCGCCCTCATTTCCCTGCTGCCTTTCTATTATGGCAGGGCATATACATACTCTGTCTCACTCGGCGCATCATTTCTTGCCCTGCTCCCAATTATTGTGCTTTTGGGCTTTAGCAAGCTCGGAATCGTGCTGGCCATCTTCTTCGGCATCGGGGTTGTTGCAATCCTCGAACTAACCTACCTCAAGAAGGGCGAATTCAAAAAGCTTGTCACGTTTCGCTCCGTTGCCTCTTCGTGCAAGACCGGGCTTTTGGTAATCTCAATCGGCGTGCTGCTGACATCCGGCTACGCAGAGCACAGGGACAACGAGAAGAGCACCAAAAAAATCGGGGATGAGCTCATAAGCCTCGCATTCAGGCAGGACGTTGGACAGAGCGGGCTAACGGACAATATTGCCGACCTCACATTGCAGGCCCAAAAGCAGAGCCTTGCGCTTGTCTCCTCAACCCCGCAGTTCGAAAAGCTGAGGGAAAAAACCGACCCCGACGTGCAGCTCTATGTGATAACGGTTGACAAGACAAGAGAGGCGCTGGATAGCCCGGAGCTGCGGCAGAAAACGATTGACGAGCTGAACAAGCGCGCGGACGGGATGGCGGGTGTGCTTGCTGGCAAGCAGCTGCTCACAATTGATGTGCTGCGAAAGCAGTCGCCGATGCTCGACCTTATTTTCACCTACTACTGGCTCTTTGCCGCAATCGGGACATGGACGACGTTTCTGATGTTCGCAAACATTGTGCTTGTAAACCTTGCCGGAATCTACGCCGCTGCGATACGAAAAATAATCGGGCTTGCGGGCGCGCTGCTCAAAGATAAAATGCCTTCCGCAGCAGGGAACTGAGCCGCGCGGCAAAACCACAAAAGCCCAATTGGAATTTGAAAAAAAAGCGTGGGCCGCCCGAAGGTGGATTGCCGGCAGATGGAAGTGTTTTGCCCTCCTTTCTTTCTCGCTTCCGTTGGTCACCAAGCACTGAGGGCAAAAGTTACCGCTGCTCCCTTCCGGGCCTTGCGGGGTTGGCACTTGCCGACAATCTTGATGGACAGAAGGTCGCCGATCGAAAAGAGGCACTGCCACCATGCTGGCAACCGCCCCTAAGGCTTTGGCCCCGGCGAAAGCGGATTTCCGGCAACAGGGGACCGCTGCTCCCCCGGCTAGCCCACGAAATGAAATTGGGAAGAAGAGTTTAAAAGGAACTGGGGGGGCTCGGGCAGGCTCTTTGCGGCGCTTGCCAAATGCGGTTTACTTTGATGCCCCGCCCCTTAGAAAGCGCACCCCGGCGTACACAAAGGGCGTGTTGGCAACGGAGAGAATCAGCTTGAGCGCGAGGTATGGTATGATGAGCGCGAGCACAAAGCCGGCATCGTGGCCGGTTGCGGTGTCGTAGAATGCAAGGAACATGAAAACGAATGTGTCGATTGTCTGGCTGATGAAGTTGCTGATGTTGCTGCGAAGCCATAGCATTTTTCCCTTTGTTTTTTCCTGCAGGATATTGAATACCCGCGCGTCCATGAGGTCAGCCAGTATGAACGCTGCAAGGCTTGCAAAGATTATGCGAACGCCAGAGCCAAAAACCGCCCCGAACTGCTCGGGCTTAACCCAGCTGCGGGCGGCATAGGGAAGGGCGACCGCCACCATTGTAATGATTGAAACAAAAACGAGCACGAGCATTGTCGCCCATATCATTTCCCGCGCCTTCTGCTTGCCGTAGACCTCGTTTATTGAATCGAGCAGGAAGAATGTGAGGAAGAACGGGACAAGCCCGACAGAGAAAATGGCAGGGATGCCGAAAATCTGCACTTCTGAAACCTTTCCGCCCATCATGTTGGACATGATTACGGAAGCTACAAAGAGCGCGAAAAAGAAATTGAGCCGGAATTCGGCGGACTTGAGCTTGTCAAGCATGAATTGAATGGTGTTGCAAAAACTTTATAATCGGAGGCTTCCACGAGCCCCTAACAGAACCTTTCATAGGGGCAGAGATATTTTCAGCTCATCGTATTTCCCGATTGGCCGCACGCCGCTTTTTTCTTTTTCCTGCGCAAGGTCTATTAGCCCCATCTCCGCGAGCTTTTTGACATCGCGAAAAACATTCACATACGGCCTTTTGGCTATTTGTGCCAGCGCGTAAATTGTTTTCGGATTCTCAGCATTTATCAGCTTCAATAGGCGTATTTTTTCGTTTGTTAGGATTTGCCGCATTACCTCGATGCTTTCAAAGGAGAGGATTTCCTGCCGCTCGGCTTTTTCGCCCCTTTGAATTTTTTCATAAGCATCCACAAATCTTTTGCCGCTCTCTTCCAGGCTGTCAATTTTGACCGTCACTTCCCGCAGTTTCAAAGCAATCCCTCCGCAGATGCCGCACTTCAGCTAAAAAATTATCCATCAAATTTCGAATGCCATCGAATTGAATTTTTGATTCCTCGCCCATCAAATGCCTGTGATGCCCCTTGGTTTTTTCATTATCATATCGCAGTATGCAAATTCCATTTTTTACAAAACTGAGCGAATATTTTATCCCTTCAGCAAACACCTCACTTTGAGGCACTGCAAATACCTTCAATTCGATGAACTCGTATTTGCCAAGTTCCCTTTTTTCCTTGTGCAACAGGTAAGCCATGGAACCACTACATAGCCTACCACAACATATAGCGTAGCAGGCAATATAAATTTCTTTCGATTAACTATTACGTTAATTGACGAAATCGTTTTATTTGTTGCTCCGCGCCCAAAAACCGCACCGAAATTGTTATGTAACTGACGAACTTTTGAGCGAAAAGAGGCCAAAAACCGCAAAAAACAAAACCCAAATGACACCTTAATTGAATTTTATTGGCTAAATTCCACCCTAAAATAAAAAAACACGATTCTTAACACTTTTTTGCCCAATCGGAGCGATGTTAAATGTAAATTAACAAAAAATAACACAAGTATAAAATATTAATCCTTATACATAAGGCAAAAAAGCCTTTTACGAGCCTTTTGAGGGATTTGAACGTTATAATGCCCCCATACCACAAACAAAACGTATATATAGGAGTTCAGCAGAAATAGTAATGAATTTTGTTTTTCAGATAGAAACCGATTGTTTCGTCTTGAAGGGGTGAACATATATGAAGTCAATTGTGGAAGGAGCAATGTCAACTCAGAGCGACAAGAAAGAAGAGCCTATGGAAGAGTTCGGCACGCCGAAAATTATGGTTGTCGGAGTGGGCGGAGCGGGATGCAACGCGGTAAACAGGCTCGCGAACATGGGAACATCAGGAGCCCAGCTAATCGCGGTGAACACGGACAAGCAGCACCTTGCGATAATTAACGACGAGATAACAAAGATTCTGATTGGAAAGTCTGTCACGCGCGGCCTTGGAGCCGGCGGGTACCCGGAAGTTGGGGCAAAGGCGGCCGAAGTTAGCAGGGCAGCCCTTGAGGAAGTTCTCTCAGGCGTTGACATGCTATTTGTCTCCACCGGAATGGGCGGAGGAACAGGCACAGGAGCCGCGCCAATCATATCCAAGATTGCAAAAGAGCAGGGAGCGATTGTAATTGCAATTGTAACCTACCCCTTCGCGCTTGAAAAAGCAAGGCTAATCAAGGCAGAGGAAGGAATAGAGGCACTTAAGCAGGTCACCGACACCGTTGTTGTGATTGACAACAACAGGCTAGTTGAACTCGTGCCAAATCTGCCGATACAGGACGCGTTCCGCGTAGCGGACGAAGTCACCGCGCGCACGGTTCGCGGAATTACCGAAACAATCACCCAGCCATCGCTAATCAACCTCGACTACGCAGATGTGCGCTCAATAATGAGCAACAAGGGACTCTCAGTAATCGCTGTTGGCGAGAGCAAGTCGGTTAACAAGGCAGAGGAAGTTGTTGAGGACTGCCTCAAGAACGCACTGCTCGATGTTGACATAGCAGGCGCAACCGGAGCGCTCATCCACATCACGGGCGGGCCGGAACTGACACTCGGAGAGGCCAACACAATAGGCGAGAGGCTAACCGAGCAGATAGACCCGCGCGCGACAGTGATTTGGGGGGCAAGGGTTGACCCCACATTCGACAACAAAATAGAGGTAATAACAATCTTCACAGGAGTGCACAGCCCATACATCAAGGGCTCGGGGCCAAAGCAGGCCGCGGCATCGGGCTCATCCAGAAGGGGCTCATCATCCAAGTATGAAATGGGATACGTGTAACGCTAATTAAAATACTTGGAGGGGCCTTTGCGCCCCTCCAACCCCCACCTATTTTTCAATAAACTCGGCAATAATCAACATTTAAATTCGGCAAAGCCGTCCATTTATCATATGCGTCAACCGGGAAGAAAGGCCCCACCAACCCAAATGCAACGAATATTATTGAAGCAGCAGCAAACCAACTCGGAACTGGCCGCACTGCTTAAAATGAACATGGCAAGCCAGGCAAGAAAAATATCCCCACTGCCAAGAAAAGATGCGCAAATCAGGCATGAACCAAAGCCCAGGCAACCCGATTACGGAAAAGAACGCGCAGATTTTATTGCAAAGCACGCACTCACAGGAACTGTACTTGAAAGAATGGAAAAGGCGTTCACCGAAGCGTACGGAAAAACCAAAAACAGGGATGCACTAACCCAAAAAATTATGGATAGCACAAACATCACGCACGCCAAGGCTTACGCATTCACAAGCTGGGCGCTAAGCAACAAATGGCCAAACCTTACAAAGGATGTTTAGAAGAACAGCGGCAGCGCGTTCACTATCAGAAGCGCGATTATGGCCGTGACAAAGAGCTTTGAGACGAACAATTCCGTTTCCTCTTTGGATTTACCCAGGAACCCGAAGTAAGGGGTGAACATAATCGATGCTATCCGCCCCCCGTCAAAGGGCTTCATGGGCAGGAAATTAATCACGGCGACGAGGAAATTGAGCAATACGAGCCAGTAGGTGAAGTCCAGCACCGAGTAGGTCGCAAAGGCATAGTATCCGTATGACTCCGGCAACAACGCCAGGGACTCGTTTCTAATCGGCTCGACCACAAACCCGAACTGGCCCATGGCATTGGGCGAGAGGGTTGTTTTGACAACCATGCCGTTGCGGTCAAGTTCGAAGGATTTTTGCGAGCCCCTCTCCTTTTGCAGCTGCGCAAAGAGCACCTGCGGAGAGGTGGCCTCAACCCCGTCGATTTTTTTGACAATATCGCCGGGCATAAAAATTCCATGCGCGGGCGAAGGATAGGTTGCGCCGCACAGCTCTGTGTTTTCGGACACCTTTGCAACCTTTACGCCGGTAAAAACCTGCGCCGCAAGCCCTGGGTAGAGCTGCTCGGTTAGCGCGTTGCTAAGCCCAACCCCTGCAAATAGCAAAAGGCCGGCAATCAGCATTAATGAGAGGTTTGCCATCGGCCCCGCGGCAAGGAACGGAAGCACCTTTTCATCCTTTGCCTTCTTCAGTTCAAGCTCGTCCGGCTCGACAAAGGCGCCGATTGGCAAAAACCCAAACAAGATGACTCCTGTGGATTTTATTTCAAACCCGTGCCTGCGCCCCAAAATCCCGTGCATCCCTTCGTGCACCAGAAGGATTATCAGAAGCGAGAGCCATGCATGCAGCGGCGGGGTTATCGGCACTCTTGGAATTTCAACGCCGGGAATTAGCGGCGCAACCCCAGGGCAGCCCCTAATCCCTAGCAGGTACTTGCCCACAATATCGTATGCCTGGAGCATTAGGGAGAAGAGCGAAAAGCCGGCAAAACCCATCAGGCCAAAAGAGGCGACAAGAAGCGGATATGCCGCCCCCACGAGCAGGTTTTTGGAAAAGGGATTGCCGAGCAATTGGTCAAGAAGCATCAGAAGCGCGCTTAGCGCTGCAAAGGAGAAGATGAATAACAGCGCGCGCTTTGCGGCAGGCATTTTTCTCCCAAAATAATAGTCAACCGTAATCGAGCCAAAGCCCAAAATCAGGCCAAGAAGGGCGAACGCGTCCAAGAATTTTTTATGCTTTGCCATCCGGTCAAAGAACGGGAGCGGCTTTCTGGTCTTTATCAGGGAAACAATAAGGTAGGTATCGGCTTTTGCGAATCGCTTGAGAAGCTGCGCGACAATATAGGATGCGAAAAGAAAAATCGCGAGCAGGACAATAAAATCAAGTGCCATACCAAAAACCGCTTTAAAGCCGCGCGGGCTTATGATATACAATCTGCCAAACAGAAAAGTTTAAGTAATAAGGGCAATTAAATTGTTTATAGAAAGAAAATCAAATCAAATTCTGGATTTCACGGCGGCTAAGAGGGGTTTTTAGAATGGCGGAAGCTAACGAAGCCAAAAAAAGTTCCTACGATGTTTACGACTACGTCTTCTCGCTAGAAGAGCAATTGCGCACAATGGAAACCGAAAAGCAGCTCACCGGAGCGCGGCTCACTCAGGTGCAGATTGAAATGGAGCGCATGAGAAAAGAGCTCGTTGAAATGCGCGCTGTCCCGCTTGTGATGGGAACAATCCACGAAGTGCTGCCGGACAAGACCGTGGTTGTGAAAAACAGCAACGGGATGGAGTTTTTGGTGAAAGCCGCGCAGGATGTTGAGGCCGAACTTGATGCCGGAAAGAGGGTTGCAATGAACCAGCGCAATTTGCTGATTACCAAGGTGCTTCCGGAGAACAGGGACTGGCGCGTGAGCGCGATGGAAGTTATTGAAAAGCCCACGGCGACTTTTGAGCAAATCGGCGGGCTCGAAAAGGAAATAAATGAGCTAACCGAGGCCGTGATACTTCCCCTCCTAAACCCAGAAGGGTTTGAGCGGCTCGGAATCACACCCCCAAACGGCGTGATGCTGCACGGCCCGCCGGGGACAGGAAAAACTCTCCTTGCAAAAGCGGTGGCGAACAAGGCGAACGCCACTTTTATTTCACTCTCAGGCCCTGATTTGGTGCGAAAATACATTGGTGAGGGCGCAAAGCTCGTGCGCGACGTTTTCAGGCTCGCAAAGGAAAAGCAGCCCGCAATAATTTTCATTGACGAAATTGACGCGGTGGGCTCGCACAGGTTTGCAACCGCAAATGGCGACCGCGAGGTGCAAAGGACCATGATGCAACTGCTCTCCGAAATGGACGGCTTTCACGAGCTGAAGGGAGTGAAGGTAATCGGGGCGACGAACCGCATTGACATGATAGACCCCGCGCTTTTGCGCCCGGGCCGCTTTGACCGACAGGTCACAATCCCGCTCCCGGACAAGGACGGAAGAAGGAAAATTTTCGAAATCCACGCATCGCGCATGAGCCTTGACAAGAAAATCGACATTGATGAAATCGCCGCCCTTACGGAGGGCTTCACCGGCGCGGAGATAAAATCAGCGTGCACCGAGGCGGGAATGTTCGCCTTGCGGCAGAACAAGAAAAAGATTGAACTCAAGGACTTTAGCGACGCGATTGAAAAAATCACGCGCCAGCCGCCCGCGGGGCAGCCGGAGCACAGGATGTTTGCGTGAGAAAATCCCGCTATTTTTACATTTTAATGCCCTTTTTTGCACACAACCAAACATATATTTTTATATAAGTTTTGTCGACCTCTGGAACCTGCGCGAATGGTACGCAAAAGAATTCATAAAAGCAATGCGCACCAGGGTAGGAATATCTTGGGATTGAGCTCAACGAATTCGTGCGGCGCAAAAAAGAGCTGGTGAAAAAAATAAAGGGACCGAGGTGAAACTCCGGGCTTAGGCTAAAGAAAATATTGCGAAAACACCGAAGTTATAATTACGATAAGTTTAAATAACATAGTAGTTATATTTACCATATGCTTAATTTTGAGAAGTTCAACAGGCACTGGCAGGATGGCTTTAGCTATGAATTTGAAAAAAAGAGGCTGTTTTTCGATAAAATCCTCCAGTTCCTGCCAAAGAGGCAGATAGTGGCGATTACGGGCCTGCGCAGGACCGGAAAAACCGTGCTCCTCAAGCAGGCGATAAATCACCTAATATCTGAAGGCATCCCGCGAAAGAACATCCTGTACTTCTCTTTTGACGAGCAGAAGGCCCCGCTCGACGGGCTTTTGTCGGAATACAGGGCGGCGAGCGGGGTGGACATTGAAAAGGAGAAGATTTTCGTTTTCCTCGATGAGGTCCAGAAAACCGGCAACTGGCAGGAGCAGGTCAAGACATATTACGACAACTACAGCAACCTAAAGTTTTTTGTCTCCGGGTCCTCATCGCTTTTCATAAACAAGAAGGCTGATGAGAGCCTTGCAGGGCGCATATACCTGCTCGATCTCCCGATTATATCCTTCCGTGAATTCCTGGATTTTTCCGGAAAAAGCGGCCTTGCGCAAAAACCGCAAATGCACACTGAAGCGCTCCGGCACCAGCTCTCAATGTATGCAAAAAGAAGCTTCATAGAAATAATCGGCGAAGATGAGGAATCCGCCAGGTTTTACATGGAAAGCATCCTGAACAAAATAGTCTATGAGGACATACCCTCGCTTTTTCCGGTCGAGTACCCTGAAAAGCTCAAGGCGCTTGCAGCCGCAATATATTCAAGCCCCGGCATGCTCATCAACTACGGCAAAATCGGCACTGACCTCGGGCTCAACCCAAGGACCGCCGAAAAATACCTAAATTACCTTGTAAAGGCAAAGCTTGTGAAAAAAATCTACAATTACAGCAGGAATTTTTTGACATCGGAAAAAAAGGCCAAGAAGGCATACATTACGGCCCCGTGCTTCTGTTTTTTGGCCGAAAGCCCGGCTTTTTCCAAGATTGCGGAGAACATCATCGCGCTTGACGCGAGGATAGGGTTTTTCTGGAGGACCCCCCAGAAAGAGGAAATCGATTTCATCCTCAAAACCGGTTCCGGGCCGCTGCCGGTCGAATCCAAATACTCTGCAGAAATCGGGAAGCGTGAGTATAGGGCGATTGAAAAATTCTGCCGCAAATACGGCGCAAGGCAAGCCGTGATAATAACCAAAAATGATGAAAAAACAACCAATTCCAAGGAAACCGCGGTGAAACTTGTCCCCCTCTGGAAATGGCTTTTGCAATAATGGCTCAGCCGGCGCCATGTGGCCGGCTTGGGCCGCAGAATCGGTAAAATACCTTTTTGGGCATCAGGCTCAACCAATTCGCGCGGCGCAAAAAGGAGCTCGTGAAAAAAATAAAGGCGCTGAAGTGAAGCCGCAGGTTTTCCGAAAAGCCAGGCGTTCCGATTGGGGGATTGCCGATATTGGGGAGGATGTTTGGTGACGCCGCACAACTTACTTTTTCGAAGCCTCTTTTATTTTTCTTAGTTTCCTTATTGCCGTTTTTTCCAAATAATCATTCCTGATGGACCTTGAATGCGCAACGCCGGTGTCACCGCGCAGGGGCTTGACCCAAAATTCCTGCAAAATGCTGAGGGCTGTTGCCTCTTTTCCGTCCGATTTCCTTTCCTCAGCTATTTTGCCGGCAACCTCAAGAACCTGCTTTGGGGCGGGAATGCCCGGAAGCTTTTCACCTTCAACCACAAAGTAATTCGCCGCCCTCATCGCCCTGTCCCTTTTGCCCCATTCCCCTGCAATCCTCGTGGCAAGGAAAAGCCCGTAGTTGTTGCCAAACTTTTTTTGCTGGGAGCGGCTCCAGGGGGGAAGCTGGGGCTTCCAGCCAAAATTCCTCGGCCTAGTTCCAGAGCTTGCGGGCATAGTAACTCATCATTTGTACGCCATTATCACGGTAACCCAGACTTTCCCTTCGGCATCGGGCGTGGAGAGGCCTATCCCGACAAAATTATACTTCGCGGTGCGTACCTGGTTCACTTCGGATAAGTCCTTGGCAAATGTCCCTGAAGGGAGGAGGAATTGGTCGGACCTGAAGCCATAGTTGCCTACAGATCGAATTTTGTCAGCGATAGAAACCCCGCCTATCGGGGTTGTATAACTACTATCAATTATTTTCCCGCTCATCGTATAATTGGACATCTCAGCAGCAACCTTCGAAAGGCCTGCGACTTCATTTGCCGGGGGCAGGTTCTCGTTTGTCCGTATCTGCGCTATCTGCCCAAGAACATACTTCGCATCAATGGTTGCGGGAGCGGAGGTTTGCGCCGGGTTGGCCGCCGCAGGATTAGCGGGCGCTGCTCCGGTTGGGGGCGCGGCGGCTGGCGATTTGTTGAAATAAACCTCGGCAAGGATTTTGCCGCCTGTCCGGGTCGCCCTGATGCCGACAGAAGCCCACTGCTTGTCCACGAGGTCCCCATAGGCGAGGTCGCTGAAGTCCTTGGAGTCCCGGCCCGCAAAGCAATCCACGACGCTTTGCTCATTCGCAATCATTATTTTGCTCTTCCCGCAATCCTCCATGGCGCCGGTTTCAAAGGCCAATGATTGGACAACGTCCGCCTTGTCCGCATCGGCATCCGAAAACGCTATTTTTTGTACCGCACCGACCTTTTCGCCATCGCGCACGCTGTTGATTTTCTGGAAAAGCAAATCCTCGATTGTGGACATGTTAAATGAGGCGGTTACGGGCAAAGCCGGGCCAAATTGGCAGGTGTAATTCTCATTCGCGAACACGCCGTGCGCGAGCTTTAGGTCGATGCACGCAAGGCACTCGGCCATGGTGGGGCAGACTGCTGGAGGCGCCGGGGCAGCGACCGTTTTGGTTGGAACCGTGGTTGCAACCACCGCGCCCGTGCCGATTTCGAACTCCTCGAACATCGGCAGGCCTACCGCCATCGCATTCTTGGCCGAAACATTTGCCGGGTCGAGGATTATTGAAAAGCGCCTATTGACATCTGCCTGCCCCTTGGCCCAGTTTTTGCCGCCTATTACCAGCCCTTCCAGGGGCGAAATGACAAGCCCTAGAATGCTCAGAGTCTCCTGCGAGGTTATCTGGGCACTTACGGCATTCCCCAGCAGGTAGGTGTCAATCGGGTGCATGAAAACTGCCTTCGGATTATTGAACATGGATTTGCCCATGTCCTTCAAAAGTTTTATTGATGAAACATGCGTGTCGATAAGCCCGTTCCATGCCCCTTTTACGGTCGACCCAAAGCTTGTCCAGAACCCATTGTCCGCGAGCACATTATCCTTTTGCTGTGTGAAGTCGGCGTCTACTGCAGCCTGGTCAACGATTGAATTGAAGAACTCGCAGTAATCCTTGTCCGATTTTTCCGCGGCGAAATTGCACTTTCGCTCAACAAGCGCCTTCTGGGCTTTTGGGATAACCGTGTCGTTGATTGTGAATATGCCGTTGTCAACGCTTGTCAATATTGCGGCAACGTACTTGCCCTTCGGCAGGCTGCCAAGGGATGAGAGGTCGCAAACCCAGTCAAACACGGTCTTGCCGTTTCCGCATACAAGTGCGGTCTTGAACCGCTCGAAGTTTGCGCCCTTGTCAAGCTTTAATGGCTGGTTCACCGGCTTTCCATCTGGCCCGAGCGGGAAAACAACAACGTAAACCGCCTTCACAAGCTTGGGGTCGCGCGTCGGGTCCCCAGCTTCGAAGCTTGCCAGGTCATACTCGTACTGCGTCGACCTTGTAGAAACCGATGCGGCAAGCACCGCGTCAAGCACAAGGCCCTTTGTGGATGTTTTCGAAACCTTGCCGACGAGCGTGTCCCTTAGCGAGAAAATGTTCTTTCCGGCATTTGTGAAAATCACGTACTGGTATTTTTGCGAAACGGTTTTGTCATTGCCCGCCGCATCCTTTATCACTTTGGACTTGGCATTGTCCGTGAAGTTTTTAAACATCGGGTATTGCCCCTGGAAGGAAATAAGCTCTGAGTACTTGAAGTCCTGTTTATAGTGGGCCGCAACATCGGCTGTCCTTGTGAAGTCCGCATTGTTATAGATTGCCGGCGGAATAAAGGAGCCATCCTGCGGATAGTCCGATGACTTTATCATGTATGAGCCAAGGTCTGTTAGCAGGGTGATAAAATACACCGCAAGGAAGCCACCCGCTATTTTTGCTGTGCGTGAGGTGATTATTTTCTTGACCGCCGAAGTCGGCGTTGCCGCGGCGGGAAGCGCAGGCGGTTTTATCGCAGGCGGCGTTTCAACAGGCGGGAGGTCGTTTGCAAAAGGCCTTATCCCCCGCTCTTGAGCGGCGCCTGCAGCCCCTTGCGCGGCAGCGCCCTCGCCTGCTGGCGGGATTTCACCCGCCCCTGTACCGGCACCTGTTCCCCTGCCGGCCCCTTGGGCATCCGAATTGATGTTTTGCGTCCCGCCGACATTCTGGTTGCCGCCGACATTCACTATTCCGCCCGCCCCTATTTCGGCAACGGTTTGCTTTATGATGGTGCCATCAGGCCCCATTTCAGAAACAGTTATTTTGTTGCCTTTCGCCTCAGCGGCCTTTGAGGCCAAGCCATCCATTTTTCCGCGCATCTCGGCAACTTGCAGCTGCAGTTTATTTACCTCTGCATTTGCAGCAATGTTTTGGCGGGTTTGCAATGCGGTCAAATCATTCACGCGCTGGGTCGTTTCAGCCCTCACTTGGGCAAGCTCCCTTTGGGTGGCCAGTGTTCTCTCATTCGCGACTTTAAGTTCAGCATTAAGTTCAGACACTTCCCGCTGGGTTGCCGCGCTCTCGGTTCTTGCCGCCGCGGCATCTTTCTGTGCGGCTTGCCCGGTTACCTTCGCTTCAATGGCATCAACGCGTGATTGCAGAGCTGAGTCGCGCAGGCCCGCATTCTCCGCCCTTACTTCGGCAAGAACCTTGTCATTGTTTGCGTTTATCTGCGCCTGTTCCTTCACAGCGCCCTCAAGCCTTCGCCCACCCTCTGCCACAAGCCTGAGCTCGTCCATGAGGGAATCAACGCTTTTCGATAGGGCGGCCCTCTCCTGCCTTAGCAAAGCAACTTCCCTGCTATCCGCCCCTGCGGCAGTTTGCATCTTGGTTATCTTGTCATCAATTTTCCCAAGCCTTTCATTTAGCGCGTCGACCTGTTTCTGAAAACCGCTTCCGGCAACTGACTTCTTTACGGGAGCAGCCTTGGTTTTTTTTGCCGCGATTGTGCTCTTTGCCCGGGTTTTCTTGGCTTTCAGGGCATCGGTGAGCGTTCTGATTTCCTGCCCAAGATTTTGCATGGCGGATTTGAGTTCGGCGGCCTCATTAGCCGCATTTGACCCTGCGGCACCTGGAAGATTAATGTTGACTGCCGTCTGGTTGACAGTCTCGCCTATTGCGGCATTCTGAACCGGTGGTTTCCCGCCAATGCCACCCGCAGCAGGAACATCCCCGCCAGCCGCATCCGGAAGAGTCGCAAATCCGGTCTTTCCGCTTCCGGGCTGCTGAAAGCCGCTGAGTGTTTTTTCCAGCACATTAACAGTGGCGTCCGCATCGGCAATGGCGCTGTCGGACTCAATGTCAAGCGCGATTTGTTCAGAATCGAGCTGCTCGGCGGCGAGGGCAACTGCTGCCTTCGCCCTTAGCGCTTGCGATTCTGCAATTCCCGCATTGACCCATTTCTGCGCCATCTGCGCCGCGCGCGCATTATTCTCTGACGCGGAAACAAGGTCTTGCCCTGCGGCACTGAGGCTTTGCTCGGCATCGCCCGCCCTTTGGATGATTCTTGAATAAATGAGCTGCCGCGAGCGTGAAACAGAAGTGCTTGATGCAACCAATCCGTTTTCAAGGTTCGCCCTCGATGCCCTGAGGTTTTCAAGAATCCTTGCATAGCCCTGGCCCGATGCCCCGTCCTGAATGCTTATGAGCCCAATCGCGGCAGTGAGCTGCGCGATGGAGTTTTTGGCATCGGCATTTGCAGCGGAGAGTTCTGCCAAATCCTCTGCGGTGAATTCCGATTTTTCATCCGAAACGAGCAAAAAATCATATTCGGCAGACTCGATTTTGCCGTTGAAGTATTTTATGTCATCTAGCTGTATGCCCACCGATTCCTTTTGCAGTCCGCTAAGGCCGGAGCCTTCTAGAAGCACGGCACTATCTGCGCCATATTCTGCCCAGCCAAGCCCGCGCACCGAGCCAAGGGCCGAAGCGAAAGAGCCAAGAGTTAGAATAAAGGCAAGCAGGACGACAAATGCTTTGAATTTCATGCGGCCACATCCGTGCAGCTGTTGCTGTAGAGTTCCGATAAAAAGGAGAGCGAATCCATTGTCGCGCGCTCCTTGTCCGTGTTGAGGCCAAGCGGCTTTTCGTCGCCGTATTTTTGCGAATAATCAATTTCCTGCAATGAGAGGTCATTTACTGAAATGAAAAAATCCGCATAGCGCAGGTTCAGGGCGGGGAGCCTGTCTTGGTACGCGCAGGCCGCGGCCTGGTCCTTGCCCTTTATTTCGCTTGAGAGCTGCTGCACCTGCCGCAGGACATCATACTCTGTTTCGGAGAGCACAACGGCATTTAGGTAAATGGAAACGAGTGCCTTTTCCGGGGGCGACTTTGTCTCGAGCTCAAGCGCGTTGAGGTCCTTTCTAAGGCCCGCAAATGATGCCGGCTTGATTTTTGATGTCACGCCATCATCAGTAAGCTCTACCGGGAGCGTTCCGGAAAAAGTTTTTCTCTCCGCGCCATATTTAGAAAAAATTATGTCAAGCTTCGCGTTCGTGGAATTTGGCCCCTGGTTTTGAATTGGCCCGGTTCCTGGATTCGACAAAAAATAATACGCGCCGGCGGCGAGCGCAAGGGCCAAAACAATAATCAGCAGGTTTCTCCACCTTTTGTCCAAATTTGACCGCCGCCTTCCTTCACTTCAAAACTATAAGTACTTACAATAAGGGTGTATAATAAACTATTTTTTCGCAGGGGCGGGGCGGCGAATTGAAAAAATGCCCGGAATTTTTTTGCCGCCTGATTCCGGCCATTGGCACATGCGGAAAAAAATGTTTTTTGGAAAAAAATTGGGCAAAAAATCCGGAAAAATCACAGACCGTTGCCGGGTTTTTGGCCCGGCAACTGCCTGCCTGCTAAGACTTTTATGCGGGAATTTGGGATTAGGCTCACGTGGAAAAATCCACTTTAGTATTGCCGCTTATCTGCTATATAAGGATTTCTTTTTCGGGGATTTATAAAGGCTTTTTGCGCCAAACAAAGCCCGCACAGCGCTTTTTGCCGCGCGCAAATTTTCGCGCAAAAAAAATCCCGCCCATTTGCGGCAGGTCAGCCGCCAAAGCCGCCGGGGCAAGTTATTTATAGTAAAAAAGAGATTACACTATTTGATGAAAGCCCGCAGCGCCGTTATTGCGATTGCACTTCTCCTGCTTCTGCTGGCCGCAGGCTGCCTGCACAAGAAGGACCCGCCCAAACCGCTCATGCCAAACCCGATTGCAAACCCGCCGCTTGCAGGCCCGCAGGCAACAGCCGACAAGAATGTGATACTAGACCCCGTGGTCGCGGCGGAAGTTGACAAGTGCGAAAAAATCGCAAACAAGTTTGAATCCGAAGCGTGCATCACAAAAACCGCGTTCGATAAGCTCGACACATCCCCGTGCGAGAGGCTCTCGCTGCTCTCAAGGGATGAGTGCATAATGCCAATAGCCCTTGGCAAAAAGGACACGCAGTTGTGCCAAAAAATTTCCGAGCTACGAAAGGTTAATTCCTGCCTGAGGATTGTCGGAATGGCGACAAAAAGCTTCGTTACATGCCAGCTCATAAAAACAAGCGACCCTGAAAACCTTGACACGTGCGTGAACAGCGTTGCAAGGGCGGACTCCAACTCAGAGCAGTGCTTCTGGCTGAGCACCACATTGCAGCGCGATTCGTGCCTTCTCTTTGTCGCGTCGCAGAAAAAGGACACCACAATATGCGGGCAGATAACAAACGCCTATGACGGCTCCACGCACATAAGGGACAAGTGCTACATCGCCTCGGATTCTGGCCATAAGGGCGAGACCTGCCTGCTCTACCTCGGCGAAGCCGGGAGGGCCGGGTGCTTTTTCGGGGCGACCAATACCCCGCCGGCCGGCTTTGACTGCTCCAGGTTCCTCGATAAGCCAACGGTTAGCAACTGCAACTACTGGCTCGGCACAAGAACCCCAAAGACCAGCTATTGCTACCTCGTGGACGGCGACCTGTCGAAAACGTGCCTTGATTATATAGTAAGCCACACGCCGCAAATCGACACCTGCCTTGTGATAAAGGACTACAAGCAGAGGAACGTGTGCATAAAATCCGCGGCGATTGATGTGAACAGCTCCGATTACTGCGAGCTCATAACCACGGAAGGGCGCGTGCGCGACCACTGCCTCATGCAGGTCGGAATCAAGTCCCTCGACCAGAACACGTGCTTTAAAATAGCCAGAAACGACATCAACGCAACGGACAACTGCATCGCGGGAATTGCCTTCGCGCTCAAGGAGCCCGGGCGCTGCGAGCTCATACAGGGCGACCTCGCATATCCGCCATGCTACTCGGCAATCGCGATAAACTACAAATCGCCGGACATCTGCAAGCTCGCGGTTCGCTCGCAGTTCGCGCTTTTGCCGTATGCGGGAAAAGAGTACTGCTACAGGGACTACGCGGTGAATACGAACGATAAATTCATCTGCGACAAAATCAGCGTGCCCGACCTCAAAAACCAGTGCCGCTGCGGGTTTGCCGGCGGCGAGACGTGCGGGCAGGGGCTGGCGTGCCCGGACCAGAACAAGATGGCCGATTATGGCGACAGGTGCTGCCAAAAGCCGACAACCGGCTCGCAGTGCCTTTTCGTAGGCGAGTGAAAAACCTTCCCTCGCCTGATGCCCAAGCGAAAAGATTGTTAAACCGAATCCGGGAATAAAATCGTATGCAGCCGCACCCAAGTGGCAAAAAGCCTGATTCTTCAAATTCCCAAAAAAATGGCACTCCGCAGAAAATAATCGTGCTTGATTTCGGCGGGCAGTACGCGCACCTTCTTGCGCGGCGCGTGCGCGAACTCAATGTCTACTCGGAACTTATGCTGCCAACAGCGCCCGCATCCGAACTCAAAAAAGCCGCAGGAATCATATTGAGCGGCGGGCCTTCGAGCGTATACGACAGCGACGCGCCCAAATTCAACCCGGAAATTTTCACGCTTGGAATTCCCGTGCTGGGCCTTTGCTATGGCCAGCAGCTAATAGGCCAGGAGATGGGCGGCAAAGTGGAGCCGGGGGCGGTAAAGGAATACGGCAGCGCGACACTTTCACCTTCTGGCGGCAAACTCTTTGAGGGAGTGCCCAAAAAATTTACGGTCTGGATGAGCCACGGCGACAAGGTTTCAGTGCTCCCGACCGGATTTACCGGCACCGCCTCAACGGCGGATTGCGAAAACGCGGCAATCGCAAACGATTCGAAAAAAATCTACGGCCTGCAGTTCCATCCGGAAGTTACGCACACCCAGAACGGCATGAAAATACTCTCCAATTTCGTTTTCGGGGTTTGCGGCTGCGATGGCAGCTGGACAATGAAAGATTACCTTGAAATGAAAATTTCGGAAACGCAAAATCAAGCAAAGGGCAAAAAGGTTTTCCTGCTGCTAAGCGGCGGGGTCGACTCCACGGTCGCGCTCGCCCTTCTTGGAAAGGCCCTCGGCCCTGAGCGGGTGTTCGCGCTGCATGTTGACACCGGATTTATGCGCAGCGGCGAGAGCGCGCTTGTAAAGGAGGAAATTGAAAAATTGGGGATCCGCAAAATCCACGTGCTCGATGCCGGGGAAAAATTCATCAGTGCCCTTGAGGGCGTGTGCGAGCCTGAGCAGAAGAGAAACATCATCGGCCAGCTTTTTGTAGACCTTGCAATCGAGGAGCTTGGCAAGCTTGGGTTTGATGGGAAGGAGTGGCTGCTCGGGCAGGGGACAATCTATCCGGACACGATTGAAACCGGCGGCACCAAAAATTCAAACAAAATCAAAACGCACCACAACCGCGCCCCGATAATAATGAAAATGATTGGGCAGGGAAAAGTAATTGAGCCGCTGGGCCAGCTATACAAGGACGAGGTCCGCCAGATTGGAAAGCTTCTTGGCCTTCCCGAAAAGCTCGTGAACCGCCACCCATTCCCGGGACCGGGGCTTGCAATAAGGATTCTTTGCAGCGAGGGCGATGACAAAGTCGCTTCGGGGCTTGAAGAGGGCATCAACAAAAAAATAAAGGGCTCCGGCTATTCGGCACGCCTCCTGCCCATAAAGGCGGTCGGGGTGCAGGGTGACAACAGGACATACAGGAACGCAGTCTTGCTTGAAGGCAAATATGACCACGCCGCGCTTGAAGAAGTTTCAACGCTCATTACGAATTCATTCAACTCGGTAAACCGCGTGCTCTTCCTCGCAAAGCCGCAAAGCGCGGAAAAAATCACCCTGCTAAGGGCATTCCTCACAAAGGAGCGCATTGCAAAGCTCCAGCAGGCCGACCAAATCGCGATGAAAATTTCCGGCGATGCGGGGCTGCATGAGGAAATCTGGCAATTTCCGGTAGTTCTAATCCCTGTTGATTTCGGCGGGAAAGGCGAAGGGATTGTGCTGCGCCCCGTGAGTTCGCGCGAGGCGATGACGGCAAAGTTCTACCCGCTCCCGCAAAAAGTGCTCGGCGAAATGGCGCAAAAAATAATGGAAGTGAAAGGCATCGGAGCGGTGATGCTAGATGTCACGCACAAGCCGCCGGCGACGATTGAGTGGGAGTAAGTGGAACATATTTCGTGCCACTTTTATACCAAATTGGGACATATTTCGTGCCACTTTAGAAAGGTTTTTAAGCCGATTCAAAACCGCGGCTGATTTTTTTCATCGGGGTCTAGGAACTTTATTTCGCCCTTTTTCACATGGTGGTTCCACACCTGGTAGTCCCCGAACCCGATTGCCGCGCCAAGGTGGCGCACAATTCCCGCGCTGTTGTCATACCAGATTCTAAAGCCGTTCGCCTTTGCCTTGTGGCAGAAGAAGAAATCCTCGCTTATTTTCTTTCCGCCGAGATGAAAATCAAACCAAGGGTCTCCAAGTTTTTCAAGCACGTTTCTGCCAATCAAAAGGCACCCTGCTCCAACGGCATCGACCTCGTAGAGCTTCTCTTCCTCAATCGAGGTGTCCGCTTCATACAGGTATTCCAGGTTTTGTGAAGCCTTGTACGCCTGCGGCCGGTACGGCGGAACCTTGTGGTGGTATGGGCCCGATATTATGTCCTTGCCCTGCGAGGCGAGCTTTTCAACAATGTTTGGCGGGGCGAGGATGTCGGCATCGAGGAAAAACAGGTAATCTGAATTGTTGGCGAGCGCTTCCCGGACACAGATGTTTCTTGCCTCCTCTACGGAAAAGTGCGTGCTAACGCTCACGTTTAGGGGGTGGAATTTTTGCGAGGAGTAGGAAATTATGCCAAGAAGCGGCTTGAGAAACTTAGCCGGGACCACATGGGGCGCGGTGACCCCAATTGTTAAGGATGCCATGCAATCAACTCCTTTTGAGCATGGACCCTGCGGGGATTGAACCCGCGGCCTCTTCGTTGCGAACGAAGCGCTCTACCACTGAGCTAAGGGCCCGAAAACGCCTGTTTTGGGGGCTTAATGAATGGATTGCAATAACTTTATTATTTGAGCCTCAAGGCCTACGCACACCCAAAAATTTGCCTATTTCCAGCCAATTTGGCCCTTCCAAACCATTATTAACCCTTGCATGGGGAATTTGCTAATACCAGTAAAAGGCAGGGCGCGAAAGCGAGTTGCCTTTGCAGGCATATAATCGAAACAGGAGAGAGACAAAAGATGGGATTCGACGACAAATTCGGCGGTGGCGGTAGGGGCGGTGGCGGAGGCTACAGCTCAGGGCCAAGACAGATGTTCGACGTTACATGCTCGGACTGCGGCAAGGCAACACAGGTACCTTTCAAGCCAATGGAAGGAAGGCCAGTGTACTGCAGGGACTGCTATATGAAGCATAAGGGCGACAGCGGCAGCAGATACTAAAACCACTTCTAATTCCTTTTGGCCCCCGAAAGGGGGCTGAAATATCCTTTTTTAATTTTCCGGCACAAAACATCCCGCCCTGCCCTCGGGCCGGCTTTTGTTTTTCAATTGTTCGCGGGCAGTTCTGAACATGAACCTTCAAGCGGAGCTAAAAGCCGCACAAAACCCCGCAAAAGCAAAAGTGATGCAGGGGTTCTTCCGCACAGGAAAAGGGGACTATGGCGAGGGGGACGTATTTCTTGGGCTCACCGTGCCGCAATCGCGCGAGATTGTAAAGAAGTTCTCAGGGCTTGGCCTTCCAGAAATCGAAAAGGCGCTCAAATCCGAACTGCATGAGGAAAGGCTCTGCGCCCTTCTAATACTGGTGCACAAGTTCCAGAAAGCCGATGCGCTGCAGAAGGGGAAGATTTTCGACTTTTACCTCGCGAACGCGCGGCGGGTGAACAACTGGGACCTGGTCGACCTCACCGCCGACAAGATTGCCGGCGAACACATCATTGCAAACCCGGCGAAAAAGAAAATCCTGCGCGAATTCGCCCAATCAAAGAACCTGTGGGAGCGCAGGATTGCAATCATAGCGACTTTTGCGTTCATCAAAAAAGGAAAATCCGGGGGCACTTTCGAAATCTCCGAACTTCTCCTGCGCGACAGCCACGACCTAATCCGCAAGGCGGTCGGATGGATGCTGCGTGAAGTCGGCAAGCGAATAGGGGAGGAAGAAGAGGAGAAGTTTTTGCGCTCGCGCTACAAAAAAATGCCGCGCACGATGCTGCGGTACGCGATTGAGAGATTTTCGGAAAAGAAAAGGAACGCCTATCTCGAAGGAGCAATATGAGTCCGCAGACGACCGGCATTATCAAATCAGATGCACTTTTTTGAGCACCCCATGCCCATACCAGAGGCCTATTGCTGCCCCGCTCCAGTTCACCAGGAACACGCCGTACCAGATGCCGATTATCCCAAGGCCGAAGTAGCTTGAGAGCAGCCAGAAGAGGATGATGGGCGCGAGAATCTGGCGGTAAATGCCTATCCAGACCGCGAATACCGGCTTTTTGAGGCCCTGGAGCATTGAGGTGGTGAGAAACATCAGCACATAGGCCCAGAAAATGAAGGCGGCTATGTGAAGGTATGGAACGGCAATCGCAATCACCTTTTCATCGGCGGTGAAGAGGCGCATGAAGTTCTCGGCGAAAATGAAAAGCACAACCATGCCTATTGCCGTGAGCGCGGTGCCGTACTTGAGGCAGGCGGCATAAATTTCCTTCACCCTTCCGAACTGCTTCGCGCCGTGGTTGTGGCCGATAAGCGTTAGCGCGGCGATGTTAAGGCCGATTGTTGGCAACAGCATTATCTGTTCAACCCTTGTCGCGATGCCGTAGGCCGCGACGGCGTCTTTGCCGAACTGGCTCACATAATAGGTTATCACGAAAATGCCAATCGCCACGGTGAGCATATTAAGGCTTGCTGGAATTCCCTGCTTTGCAATCTCGAAAAAAAGCCCGGGCTTTGGAACATAGTGCTCAGCATTCAGCCCTGAGAGCAGGCCGGTGAGCCGCAGCTTGTGCCAAAGGTAGGCCGCGGTGAGAGCCTGCACAAGTACAGTTGCCCACGCAACCCCCGCAACGCCCATGGCAGGGATTGGGCCGAACCCGAGCATGAACAATGGGTCGAGGATTACGTTTAGGAAAAAGCCCACGATGAGCGCGTTGCGAAATGACTTGGTGTCGCCCTGCGAGCTGAGGAAACTGTTGAGGGCAAATGAGAGCATGAAAAAGACAGTGCCAAGCAGCAGCACATTCATGTACGCGAGCGAGGATACCAGATAGGTGCTGCTCGCGCCGAGCAGCGTGAAAAGGAACGGGCTTGCAAGAAGCCCTCCGGCAGTGAGCAGCACTGAAACGGCGAGCGCAAATGAGAGCGCCTGGCAGGCATACTGGGCGGCGGCTTCTTTTTTCTTCGCGCCGAGCGAGTGGGAAATCAACACCGTGGCGGCCGTTGAAATCCCCGAACCGGTCGCAATGATTATGAAAAAAATCGGGAATGAAAGGGCGAGCGCCGCCTGCGCCTCGGTTGAGAGAACGCCTGCCCAGTAGGTGTCGACAACGTTAAACATTGTCTGGAAAAAGAACCCGACGCTTGCCGGGATTGCGAGCGATTTTATCAGGTCAGGGATTTTGCCCTCGACCATGCGCTTTGCGTGCGGCATTTAGGTAACGGGCGGCGAAATGAATTTAAAGGGGCGGAAACCGCGAACAGGTTTGCGGCAAAACCCGCCAAACCGCATCCCTTGGCGCGCATCAAAACACGGCAGGGCTTTAAAAGGCAACGTATTTATTCTACAATTCCGTTGTAATAGAGTTGGAAGAATGGCTAAAAACGATAACACAGAAAAGCATCCGCTCGAGGCCGCCAAAAGGCCGTTTGGCGAGGACGAGCGCATCGAAAAGACCAAGGTCGACCCGCAGGGCACAGACCTCTTTGATGAGGTGCTAAAGGGCACTCCGCAAAGGAATGCCCAATCTCCCAGAGCACCTGCGCATGTGCGGGCAGCGGCGGAAAAGGCCGCGGACGATGTGATAGAGGATGAAGAGGCGCCCGCCGGGGACGAAGAGGATGATGACGAGGACGATGATAAAGATGGCGGCGATGGGGACGAAGAGGCCGACACGGCAGGGGAGAAGGCAGAGAGCGAGAAAATTCCTGCGCGAAAAGCCGCCCGCAAATATGGAACTGATTCTGAAGAGGGCGATGGGGCGAAAGATGAAGAAGATGGGAAGCAAACAGAGGGCGAAGAAGAGCCCGAAGAGAAAACCGAAGAAGAAGAGAAAAGGGAAGGCAAAAACGTAAACGCGGCAATGGAGGAAGCCGAGGAGAATGCGCAGAAAACCCCAACCAAGCCGCGGCAGAAAAAAACCGCCAAGCCCGCAGCAGAAAAGGCACGAGAGGAAAATGAGGAAGATTTTGATGAATCAGCCGAAGAGGCTAAGGAAGGAGATGGGAAAAAAGACGGGGAAGAGGATGATGGCTTTGATGACTGGGACGAGGACGCGTTCGGCACCGACACGGATTCAAAAGAGCCGGCTGAGCTAAAGGCCGCGGCATCCCCCGGCCGCGAGGACATAAAAAAAACAATCCTCTCAAAGGCGTCCGAGTTCGGCGAAGGGGACGCCTCGCAATACGACCAGCAGGCCGAGAAGCTCTCGTTTCTCTCCGACCCTGAAAAGAAGAGCGTTTTCATCGGAAGGAAGGCGAGCATTTTCAAAAAGTACGGCTACGAGGCAGCGCTGCAATTGGGACGGGTCCAGGAGAATGAATTGAGGGATTATGATGTTTACCTCGACAGCCTCAATCCGCATGTAGTATTTGTTTGTGGAAGCCGCGGATCGGGAAAGTCTTACGTTTTAGGAGTGATTGCCGAGGAGCTTGCCGAGAAGAACAAGAACGTGGGAATCATCGTTGTCGACCCGATTGGCGTTTTCTGGTCGATGCGCTTCCCGAACAAGGAAGAGAAGGAAATCGAAAAGCTCCATGAGTGGGGGCTGCAAACAAAGGGCCTTGGCAACCTCAAGGTTTTCATCCCGGAAGGAGTCAAGTCGCAGGTCCCGAAATCCACCTACGATGCGGGATTTGCCATCCAGCCCTCGCTGCTGACAGGCGAAGACTGGGCGCTCACATTCGGGGTTGACAGGTTCTCGGTCTCCGGACTTTTGCTTGACAAGGCCCTCAAAAAAGTCGAGAAGGGCTATAGGCGGATAATTGACACAGGCGAAGAGGACGAAAAGGGCAAGGCGCGCCCCGCACGCGAGAAAAAGGTCGAAGGGATGGGAAAGAACTATTCCCTTGAGAACCTCATCGAGTGCCTTGAAACCGATTCGGAGCTGAACAGCAGGGACAAAGGCTACAAGCAGGACTCCATCCGCGCAATCGTGAGCCGCTTCGAGGCCGCGAAGTCCTGGGGAATTTTTAGCGAGAAGGGAACGCCGCTGCGCGAGTTCTCCAAGGAAGGGCAGCTCACAATTCTAGACACCTCATTCCTTGAGGACAATGTCACGGCGCTTGTAATCGGCATACTTTCAAGAAGGCTGCTCGCCGCAAGGAAAATCTCGACAAGAAAGGAAGCCTCGAACAAGTTCAAATCGCTCACAATGGACGAATTGCTCGAGCTTGAAGTTCCGCCGACCTGGCTTTTCATCGACGAAGCTCACACTCTAATTCCGAGCGGGAATGAGGTCACGGCGGCGACCGCCGGCTTAATCGAATATGTAAAGCAGGGAAGAAGGCCGGGCCTCTCGCTCGTTTTTGCAACCCAGCAGCCGTCGGCAATCAACACGAAGGTTCTCTCGCAGCTTGATGTGATAATGACACACAAGCTCATTTTCGATGATGACATAAAGGCCGTGTTCAAGCGCACGCCCACAATCATTCCGCGCAAGTACCGCGCCCCCAACTTCATCAAAACCCTGCCGGTTGGAGTGGCACTCACAGGAGATAGAAGGGAGGAGACCAGCCGCGCGTTTGTTATGGGAATTCGCCCGCGCAAGAGCCAGCATGAGGGAAGGGATGCGGAAACAACCGGAATGTCCGAAACAATGGAAGAGGGGCAGGTTGAAAAGATTGCAAATGAAATGCTGCTAAAGCGCGTGAAGGAGGACGGGTTTGTCGACATGGAAATGGCAAAGCTCGCAATTGAAACTTTGAACAGCCGCTACAACGCAAAGCTAAGCCCCGAAAAAATAATATCCGGCATCTCGGCTGCCGGAATAGTGGTAACTGAAGAAGGAATCATGACCGAAAAGGCAAAGCTAAAGCGCGAGGCAAAAGAGGCGGCCGCCGCGGCAAAGCCAAAAAGCCCAATGGCAAGCGGGGACAATGAGGAAGTGCTAGAGCAGGAAGAGGACGAGATGGCGCAGGCGCTTGAGGGTGAAATATCCCAAGAGGGCGCAACGCAAGAGCCGCAATTGGCGCCCATAAAGCGCCACGAGCCCGGACAGCAAAGCCCGGCCCAGCAGGGAGCTGGCCTTGAGCTGCTAGCGCTCCCGCAGAGGATTGATGAAAATTATGCGAAAAGGATTGCCGAATCCGTTAAGGCCAAGAAAATGTTCGGATTTTTCGGCAAATCAGAGAACGTCGAGTCGCTCCGGCTCAAATACGTGCCAATATGGAGGGTGAAGTTCGATGCGATGACGCCGCGCAAGGAATTCATCTCGCGCGAGTGCTTTGTGAACTCGATGACGGGTGAACTCATACACTTCAAGTCAGGCAATTTCATGGAATCAAAAGGCCTGCGCGAACTTTCGGAAGCGAGCGAGGACGAGGCGGCGGTTATGAAGGCGCTTTCAGGAAAGGAGCTTCTAATTGAGGAGCTCATGGCGAAGACAGAAATTGATGATGCGCGGGCGCACAGGCTCTTGCAAAAGCTCATTGAAAAAAAGCTCGTCGAAAAGCTCACTGACAAGAAGAACGGAAAGACCGTATATTTCCTCAAAAACAAGCTCGATTTGCCCCCGCACGAGAGGCATGAAATGCTCAGCTCGCTCGCCCAGCTCCCGTTCGTAAAAGCCGAGGCGCTAAATGTTGAGAAGGCAACATTTGGCAGGGAGCACGCCGCGCAGGCGGTGCGCTCGCTGTGGAATTCGGTAATAATAAAGCGCGTCGAGGAGCTCTACAAGCCCGTCTGGCACGCGGTGCTCGGGGCGGACGGCAAAATGAGGAATGTGATAATTGACGGCGTGAACGGGAAAATCATCAAGTAGGGCTTAAAGCGGCAAACGCGCCGCACAAAACAAGGCCGATAAAACATTAGGTGATTAGGTACTTTTCGGAGCAAATTGGCGTATTACGCCAATTAGCAGCGGGTAGAGCTGCTCGTTTCTGTGGTTGAACCGGAACTCCATTTCTTTGATGTATGGCAGGTAATTTTTCTTGTTGATTCCGTGGTACTTG